>Ga0070730_10003232_pt1 | contig 14666 bp, 15 predicted proteins | sample Coa_R1_3_FD_66447 | JGI IMG/M metagenome (GOLD analysis project Ga0070730, IMG submission 66447) | Surface soil microbial communities from Centralia Pennsylvania, which are recovering from an underground coalmine fire - Coalmine... | ecosystem: Environmental > Terrestrial > Soil > Unclassified ...
CTGCCGGTGATTCCGAAGCGGCGGCCATTGCGCGGGCGGATTGTATCGCTGCCTCGTTACCGCTGGTGAGCCTCTTTGTCCATGGGAGCCTGCTGCTAGACTGAAAACACATGCAGCGGCTCCCGTTTTTCGTCCTAGGCCTGCTCCTCTGTGCAAACACAGCAGCCCGGGCGGACACCGTTCTGGTGCTCCCGTTTTTCAATGAGTCCACGTCACAAAACATCGACTGGATCGGCGAAGGCATCGCCGAGACCATTCGCGAGTCGCTCGCCTCACAAGGCGTGCTGGTGCTCTCGCGCGAGGACCGCCTGGAAGCCTGCCGTCGCCTGTCCATCCGCCCGAACGCGGTGCTCACTCACGCCTCCATCATCAAGCTGGGCGAGGCCCTCGATGCCTCCCTGGTGATCTACGGCCACTACGAGATTGCCGCGCCTCAACCGCGCGATGGTTCCGCTCCGCCCCAGGAAAGTGCCGGTGCATCCCAACCTGAGGTGTCGGTCCGCGATTCCCTGCACATGGGCGCGCGCATTCTAGATATCAAACATACCCGCCAGAGTCCCGAGTTCGAGGAGATCGGCGCGCTTGAGGATCTGGCGTCGATTGAAACGCACATAGCCTGGCGCTGTCTGAATTCGCTCAGTCCCAAATCTGCGCCTTCTGAGCAGGATTTCCGCCGCGAACGCCCACCCGTGCGTCTGGACGCCATGGAGAATTACATTCGCGGTTTACTGGCCGCCTCGCCCGAGCAGAAGCACCGGCTGTTCACTCAAGCCGTTCGCCTGGACCCGCGCTTCTCTGAACCGTCTTTCCAGTTGGGCAAAATGGCGTGGGACAAAAAAGACTACAGCCTGGCGTCCGGATGGCTGGAAAAAGTCCATCGCACCGACTCGCATTTCTTCGAAGCCCTGTTCCTCCTCGGCTTATGCCGGTATCACACGGCGGATTTCGCGGGCGCCGCTGCGAATCTCGAGACTGTCGCCGCGGCCGTCCCTTTGAATGAAGTTTGGAACGATTTGGGCGCCGCTCAATTGCGCCTGCGCTTGCCCTCGGCGCTCGACAATTTCCGCCGCGCGCTCGAAGGCGATTCAACCGATCCCGACTACCACTTCAACCTGGGCTATGCGCTCTGGCAGCGCGGCGACTTCGACAAGGCCGCTGAAACCTTTCGCGCGCTGCTCGATCGCAATCCGGACGACGCCGAGGCGGTTCTCTTCCTGGGCAGATGCCTCAAGAAAGACGGCCCGCGCGCCGGCGATCCGCGCAGCGAAGGCCGCGAACGATTGAAACTCAACTTCGAAGAGACCGCCTACCGCCAGTTGAAGGCTGAACTCGAGTCCAAGCACTAATCCCTGGATCTGCGACGCCTTCTTTCGCGTTAGCCCCACCCTAAGCAATACCCAAGCTTCCGCCGATATACAGCAAGACGGCTGTCCGCAGCCGCCCGACGGGAGTCGTCCCCTTGAGAGCCCTGATCGCCGAAGACAATCCGGGGTTTCGGCAGGTCCTCGAGCGGATGCTGAAGAAGTGGGGCTATGACGTGGTCGCCGTCGATACCGGCATCAAGGCCCTCGAAATGCTGCAAGCTACTGATCCTCCAAGGCTTGCGATCCTCGATTGGATGATGCCGGGCCTCGACGGCGTGGAGGTTTGCCGGCGCGTCCGCGCATTGGGCCGCGAGCCTTATATCTATATCCTGTTGCTAACCGCCAGGGACACCGCGGAAGAATTGGTAGAGGGCATGGAGGCGGGCGCGGACGATTACCTGCGAAAACCCGTGAACAGCCACGAGCTGCGCGTCCGGCTGCGCGCTGGGCGGCGGATTCTCGACCTGCAGGAGGAACTGATGCGCGCCCGCGAGATCCTGCGACGCCAGGCGACGCTGGATCCACTGACGGAGCTTTGGAATCGCGGCGCCATGTTCGACATCCTCACGCGAGAGCTGAAGCGCGCCCACCGCGAATCGAGCACGCTTTCCATCATCATGGCCGACCTCGATCATTTCAAGGCAGTGAACGACCGGCTGGGGCACGCCGCCGGCGACGCCGTTCTGCAGGAAGCCGCCCGCAGAATGCGCCTTTGCATTCGCCCGTACGACTCGGCCTGCCGCTACGGAGGCGAGGAATTTCTCATTGTGCTGCCGGGATGCGACCTGGCCGGCGCCACGATGCGTGCCGAGAAGATCCGATACGCCATGTCCGCCGCGGACTTTCAGATTCCTGAAGGAGTGCTCAGTGTGACTTGCAGTCTCGGGGTTCCGTCCTCGTCGGGCGATGCCGGCTTCGATGAGACTGCGCTGCTCCACGAAGCGGATGAAGCCCTCTACGCCGCCAAGAACAACGGCCGGAACCGTGTCGAGGCTTTCGCCCGGCAACCTGTTCTGGCTCATTAACACAGCCTTCGCGAATCGCTCATGCTAGCCTAATGAGCGTGTCAGCCTTCTTATCTCTGCCGCACCTCCACCCGCGATAATGTCCCGCTTCTTCCTCTTGCCGGCCGCTGCGCTATTTACTTGTAGTTGCGCATACATCGGCGAGCCACTCCCGCCCGCGCGCTACGTTCCGCAGCGCGTCGCGGATCTGTCCGCTTTCCAGCAGGGCGTACGGATTGTCGCGCAGTTCGCGCTGCCCTCGCATACCACTGAGAATCTCGAGATCACGAAACCGATGCGCGTCGAACTGCGTGTGGGTTCGGCGGCCACGCCGTTTCAAACGGAGGACTGGGAGGCGGCCTCGAAGTCCTTCGATGACATCCCCACCGATCGCTCGCCGGTGAAATACTCGCTGCCTGCCGCGGAATGGATCGGCCGCGACGTCGTGATTGGCGTGAAGGTATTCAGCGAAAACGGGCGGACGGCGGGCTGGTCCAACCTGGTCACGCTCTCCGTGGTTGAGCCGCTGGCGCCACCCATCGATGTTGAGGTCGCGGCCGTTGCCGCCGGCGTCCGCATAACCTGGAGCGGTACCGCGCCACATTATCGGATTTACAGGCGGGCGGGGAAGGATGCGAGTGCCCTCCCGATTCAAGAGATCGATCTCTCGACGTTCATCGACCCGAGCGCCGAATATGGGACCAAATATTACTACTCGGTCGAGGCCTACCGAACCGGTGGCGATATTCACGCCTCGAGCGAGCGTTCAGCCGAGGTTGAGATTACTCCGGAGGATAAATTTCCGCCGCCCGTGCCCGCCGGCCTCGCCGCCGTGGTTTCAACCGGGAGTATCGAGCTGGTGTGGGAACCGAGCGCTGCTCCCGACCTTGCTGGTTATCGGATCTACCGCGCCCTCGCCGCAGGCTCGTTCGAGAAGCTTGCCGAGACCCACGAGACGCCCAGTTACAGCGATGCCAAAATCGAGTCGGGGAAGACCTACCGGTACGCCGTGACGGCTTTTGATAAAGCCGGGAACGAGAGCGCGATGTCAGCGCCGGTGGCGGCCACTGTGCACTAGAGAGGGCCGTGCGGCAACCAGAAAAATTATTGTGGTTTGAGCCGTGGGGCGGTCTTTAGCCTGCGGCCGGACTGCCCGCCTCAAGCCGGTGATCAGACAGGCCCGCTTCAGTAGGCCCAGCGCCAGAGACTGGCGCCAACCGTGTATCCTGCCCCCACTGCCGCGAACAACACCAAATCGCCCTTCTTTAGCCGGCCGGTTTCGATGGCATCTCGCGTGGCCAGCGGAATGGTTCCTGCCGTGGTATTGCCGTACTTGTCGATATTGATGATGACCTTGTCGCAAGCCAGGCCGAGACGTTCAGCGGTCGCCGAGATAATGCGGCGGTTGGCCTGGTGCGGGATCATCAGGTCCACGTCTTTCGGCGAGAGCCCGTTGCGGGCCAGCAGCCCGCTCGAAACCTCGAACATTTTTTTTACGGCGTACTTGAAGACCTGCTGGCCATCCTGGTGCACATAGTGCATGCGACCCTTCACTGTTTCGACAGTCGCCGGCATGCGGCTTCCACCGGCGGGCATCTTCAGGCAGTCGCCGCCGGAACCGTCGATCTGGCCGATGAAATCGATGAAACCAAGCCCCTGATCTTCATTCGCCGCGAGCGGCTCGACAAGCATGGCGCCGGCTCCATCGCCAAATAGTACGCACGTACTGCGGTCGGTGTAATCGATGATGCGGCTCATGGTGTCGGAGCCGATCACCAGCACCTTGCTGTGCGTTCCCCCGCCCACCAGGTGCGCCGCTGTCGTTAAGCCGTAGACGAAACCCGAGCAGGCTGCTACAAGATCGAATCCCCAGGCGTGCGTGGCGCCGATCTGGTGCTGCACCAGACACGCGGTCGAGGGGAAAAACATATCCGGCGTCACCGTACAAACCAGGATGGCGTCCAGATCCGCGGCATCAATCCCGCGTTGCTCGAGCGCCTGCCGCGCGGCCTCCACCGCCAGGTCCGACGTTGCGGCATCGGGACCGGCTATGTGGCGCTCGGAAATGCCGGTTCGCTCGAGAATCCACTGATTGTTGGTTTCGACCATCTTCTCCAGGTCGTCATTTGTGAGCACGCGCGGGGGCACATAGCACCCCAACGCCGTGATTTTGACTTTACGCACCGGTCCTCGCGGGTGAAAGAATATGCAAATGACCTTGATATGTTAAATTCGAGAGAAATGCAAGCGCGCCGGGAGAGCCTTGCGTCAGACTCGCTGGTTGCCGAGGTGCAGAGCACTCTGTTCTTCGAGACGCCCGTGGAGATGTATGCCCGTGTCTTCCGCTGCCTGAGGCCGCGGTCCGCGCCACCCGCCATCCGCGTCGATTTCTGTCCGTTCGCCAACGCCGACAGCTTCGTACGGCTGACCGAGAATGGCATTCACGTGCGCGTGACCGACCTGCTCGAGGGCGCGCCTGCGCCGGTGGCTGAAGCTCTGGCTTATATTCTGCTCGGCAAATTATTTCGCCGTCCGGTTCCGCGCATGTATGCGCATCGCTATCGCCTCTATCTCAATCGGCGGGACATGCGCCGCCAAATGCATCTTGTCCGGCAAATTCGCGGGCGCAAATTCGTCTCAGGGCCAGTCGGTGCTCATCATGATTTAGGGCAGATATTTGACGATCTGAACGCGCGCTTTTTCGACGGGCTGATGGGTCGCCCAGCACTCGGATGGAGCCGTCGGCCCTCACGCTCCATGCTGGGCCATTACGATCCTTCGCACAACGCTATCATCATCAGCCGGATCTTCGACACGCCCAAAGTCGCGCGCCTGGCGCTCGAGTATGTGATGTTCCATGAAATGCTGCACTTGCGTTATCCGGTCGACCACAATGGCGTTCGGCGGCGGGTACACACGAGGGAATTTCGCGCCGCGGAAAAGACATTCCCACGACTTCGAGAAGCGAAAGAAATATTAAAGAGTTTTTAAAGGAAAAATTAGGGAAGGGGACGGGCGGACCGGCGCCTGTCCCCGAAAATAACGCTTTCTTACGCCGCCGAAGCCGATGGCTGCAACGTCAGGGCCACCGTACGCAATTGCGAACGCAGGGCATCGAGAGCCTCCACCAGGTTGTGAACGTCGGCCTGGGGAGCGCTCCAGCCAAAGCTGTGGAGAACTAAACGGAATTGAAGCGACATCATGCCCACGCTGAACAGGAGCCGCTGCTTCAGCAGCAGGCCCGCCAAAGCGGAGCGATCCACCGGAGCGTGAATCATGATCATTTTCAGCGCGTTGGAGACCCGGGCAAAGTCCCGTCCCAGGCAGTGGGCATAGCCACGAAAAATCCCTAAACGGCTGGAGCGGAATCGCCGCATTATGCCACGGTTGCAGGCAGGCTGGGACGACAGGAACATGGCGTCCGCCGGATCCAGCAATCTCTCCATGGGTTTATAGCGGGAGGGTGCAAACAGGCTCTCCAAGTCGCCAGGCAGCGTCGTTTCGCGGTTGCCTGAGGTTAACTTACGGAATAGGACCAGAAACGCTATCCCAAGGAAAACAAATATGCCTACGCTGAAAAGCAATATCAGATTCATGGATGTGCGCTCCATCACGTCGGTTTGAGAATAACCGAGTTTCGCCTGAAATGCAAACGAATTTTCCCCTGAAGGCACAGCAATATAACTGCCCACAACCTGGATGAGGTGTGATCCGTTTCGACTACGGGCGGTTCGGCGCCCTCGTGGGCTGCCGAACCGCAACGCGATCTTGCTGTTCTAGAACAGCCGCCGCTATTTCACGAACGGGCAGGGCCAGCACTCCGGAATCGGATCACTCGCCTGGGTCTTATTGGAAACGGCGAAAAATGAAATTGCCATCGCAGCCATGAACAGAATCTTCTTTAGCATGAGTTACTTATTCTCCTTAGTGAATTGTGTTAGTTGCCTGGTAACGCTATCCTAGGTTAATCGCCTTAGAAAAAGTCCGGCTTTTCGTTTTTTTTACGCGAACGGAACAGACCTTGCCGTTTTGTTCGTGTGGAGAGACACAATTAGGCTGCAGGGGTATCGTGGCGAAGTTGTTGTACAATTAGGAAACTAGAGAAGTTCGGAGCCATACCAGGCTGAAATGACATTCGATCGCAGCGCGGCTGCCGATTTGTGGCGCAACACGCTCTCGCAAATCCCCACCACCTTTGGCCGCCTGATCTATCTTTCCTCGCTTCGCGATCAGAACACAGGCACTTACCAGCATCACGGCCTGGCGCAGTTATTCGGTGCCGAAGAGACCGACCAGACTCTGCGCCACAGCCATAGCCAGACTTTTTCCGAATGGTTGTGCTTCAATTTGGAACAACAAAAGGGTGATCTCGAAGGTTATTTAGAGGAATTGCACGAGGACAAGAAGACCATTCTGGCCACTTGGATCCGCCTAGCGCCATACCGGAATTACGTGCCGGCCACGGCGCGCGAGGTGGAGCGCAACCTGTTTACAACCGATTTGGAGACGGTATTGGAGCTGCTTAGGTACGATTACGCCGTCGCTTCCCCTGATCCAGACGCATAGCCACGCCGACTACCTGGCCCAGGACATCGATATCGGTTGGGTAGCTGAACACCTCGGGATAACACATGGAAGCCGGATGCGGCTGCAACACCAACTGGCTCTCCTGCAGTGTGCACCATCCACAGGCAAACCCTTTGCGGTGCTCGAAGAAATAAATGGGACGTTCGAATTCGTTGGCCCAGCCAGTGTTGACGACCTTGCGATGCGAGTCGTCGATCAGAATCAGCGAACTGGGTGGAATCAGCGGGTACATGGTCCAGTCCTCCGAGCCGATGAACGCATAGCGGTAGGTCTTCATGTCGAGGCTGTTGAGCAGTGTCAACGGCAGCTTGCCCCAGCGCTGGATCATGCGGCTTAAGAAGGTAGTCCGGCGCAGATCGATTCCCGGGTCAAGAGCCAGCGGCATTTGCGTGTCGCCATAGCCATTGGCGCCAAAGCCGATCAGGTGTGTGCGCTGCATCTGGATCGAGGCGGCGTCGGCCGCTAGCGTGGCCACGTTCACGCCATACCAGTCCAGCACTTCATTGACGTCCAGGCGGTAGATGGTGCAGAGCGAATAAAGCCGGTAGATGGTGGGGACGGTGCCTTTGTTCTCGATGTCCGAAAGCCGGCTCAGCGCGATGACGAACTCATCGTTGCTGTGCCGGGCGGCGATCTGATTGCTTGCCTCCTCGACATCGCGGTAGCGGAGGTTCAGTCTTTCCCTCGCCCGCTTCAGCTTTTGTCCAGCTTCTTCCATGCTATGATTCCGTCTCTGGGCGTCCCGAGGTTCGATGCCGAGCGAATCGATCATCTATCCTTTGGGGGAATTATATCGGTGGCCAGCCCTGCGCTGCAAGCTTTCGATAGCATTTCTGTTCTGAATTCAGAACAGGATTTCGGCAGAGGAGCCAAATTTGAAAATCGTCGTCGGGCTCTCGGGGGCGAGCGGCGCCATTTACGGCGTCCGGTTGCTCGAAAAGCTCCGGCTTCAAACCGGTGTCGAGGTGCATTTGATTCTCAGTCGCTCCGGAGAAAAAACATTGTTTCTGGAAACGGGGAAAAAAGCGCAGGAATTAAGGGCCATGGCGCGTTATAGCTACGCGCTTGAGGATATTTCGTGCAGGCTGGCCAGCGGCTCGTTCCGTACCGACGGCATGGTGATCGCGCCGTGCTCGGTTCATACGATGTCGGCCATTGCCAGCGGCATCAGCTCCAATCTTCTGATCCGCGCGGCAGACGTTACGATAAAAGAGCGCCGGCCTCTGATTCTAATGGTGCGGGAAAGCCCCTTACATCTCGGCCATTTGCGGACCATGGTGGCGCTGGCGGAGATGGGTGCGGTGATCGCGCCTCCCATTCCCGGGTTTTACCACCGTCCGACTTCGGTTGAGGATTTGGTGGATCATAGCGTGAATCGAGTATTAGACTTGCTGGGCCTGCCCAGCCAGGACGCGCAGCGCTGGGACGGAGCGGTGGCTCCCGAATGACGGCAAAACGGAGGCGCTCCCGCCAGCTCGTAGCTTTTCAGGGTGAGCGCGGGGCGTTCAGCGAAGAGGCAGCTCGAAAACTGCTCGGAAATGGGATTGACGTTCTGCCCTGCCAGCGCTTCGAAGATGTATTCCGCGCCCTCGATCAGAAGAAGGTCAGCGCATCCGTGATTCCCATTGAAAACACGCTGCACGGCTCGGTACACGAGAATTACGACCACCTGCTGCACTTCGATCTGCCTATCGTCGCGGAAACCAGCGTGCGCATCGTGCACAATCTCATCGCCGCCCCAGGCGTGACGTATAAGAAGATAAAGCGCATTTATTCGCACCCGGTGGCGTTGAATCAGTGCCTGGATTTCTTCGCTCGTAACCCACAATTCGAAAAAGTTCCGTTTTATGACACCGCCGGTAGCATCAAGATGGTGATGTCGGAGCGGCTTATGGACGCCGGCGCCATCGCTTCAACTGTTGCCGCCGAGACGTATGGCGGAACGATTCTGCGCCGGTCGATAGAGGACGATCGCCAAAACTTCACGCGGTTCTTTCTCTTGCGGCGTCCCCAGGACGTCCGCCGCCATCCGGTGCCGTTTCGAAGAGGCGTGCCGTGGAAAACTTCGCTGGTTTTTTCCACGAAAAACGTTCCCGGCGCCCTGTTCCGCTCGTTGAGCGCGTTCGCCTTGCGCGATCTGAGCCTGGCCAAGATCGAATCCCGGCCATTGCGCGGCAAGCCCTGGGAATATCTGTTCTACCTCGACTTTTTCGGCCGGGAGGACGAGCCGGCCTGCCGGAATGCCCTGGGTCATTTACGGGAACTGGCGGATACCCTGCGCGTCCTGGGTTCCTACCCGCGCGGCGACTAGACCAACGACGGGCAGGCGGCGCGTTTTCATGGTGATAGCGGATTGTTGGCCGCGGCGCGGGCAGCCAGTGGCAGCAGGTGGTACCTTCCTGCATCCCCTAAGCATCTAAATGGGTGAGTGACTATGCCCGTCGAAGAAAAAATCGAAGAGCAGGTTCCGCCAACCGTTGAGATCGCCGAGCCGCTCGAAGAACTTCCCATCCTGACCGTGCGTGACACGGTCCTGTTTCCGCACGCGCTGCTGCCGATCAACGTCGGCCGGCCGAGCTCCATTGCCCTGGTTTCATCGCTTGGAGAAAACCGGCTGTTGGGCGTCGTTTCGCAGCGCGATCCGCGCGAAGATTCGCCCGGCCCGAAAGACCTCTATGAAATGGGCACGGTGGCCATGATCCACAAAGTGGTGCGCATGAAAGAGGGCACACTGCTGTTTTGCGAAGGCCTTTCGCGGATGCGCATCACGGGGTACACCTCAACCGATCCATATCTCCGCGCACGCATCGAACGGCTACCTGAGCTGGAGCCCGAGCCTACGCCCGCGCTCGAGGCCTTGCGCCGTGACGCGTCCGGCATCTTTCAGCAGATTGTGGCCGCGTCGCCCAACCTTTCTGACGACTTGGCAGCCGCGGTGGAAAATACCAACGAATTCGGACGCCTCGCTGATCTGATCGCCGGCATTCTGCCAGGCCTCAGCCACACTGAGCGCCAGGCGGTGCTCGAACAAATAGATGTGCGCGTCCGGCTCGAATTCGTGCACAAGCACCTGGCGCGCGAACTGGAGTTGATCGAACTGCGCAACAAGATTCAATCCCAGGTGCAGGGCCAGCTCTCGCAGACGCAGCGCGAGTTCTACCTGCGCGAGCAGTTGAAGGCCATCCAAAAGGAATTGGGCGAGGGCGACGACGGCCGGCAAGAAGTGGATGACCTGCGCCAGAAACTGGATGCGGCCGGCATGACGGACCAAGTCAAGGCCGAGGCGACGAAAGAGCTGAGCCGGCTGGCCCGCATTTCGCCAATGTCGCCCGAATATACGGTCACGCGAAATTATCTCGAGTGGATGGTGAGCCTCCCGTGGAGCATCACTTCCGCGGAGAAAGTGAACGTGCAGCGCGCGGCCGAGATTCTGGATGAGGATCACTACGATCTGGAAAAGGTAAAAGAGCGGATCCTCGACTACCTGGCGGTGCTGCAGCTGAAGCCCGTGTTGAAAGGCCCCATCCTCTGCTTCGTCGGGCCGCCCGGAGTGGGCAAGACGTCGCTGGGAAAATCCATAGCGCGCGCGGTGGGCAGGAAATTTGCGCGCATTTCCATGGGTGGCATGCACGATGAAGCGGAAATTCGCGGCCACCGCCGCACCTATATCGGCGCGCTGCCCGGGCAAATCATACAGGGAATTCGCCGCGCGGGGACACGGGATCCCGTGTTCATGCTGGACGAGGTGGACAAATTAGGACGAGACTTTCGCGGCGATCCCGCCTCAGCGCTGCTCGAAGTTCTGGATCCGGAACAGAACTCGACGTTCCGTGACAACTACCTCGACGTTCCGTTCGATTTATCTAAGGTGTTGTTTATTACCACAGCCAACGTGCTCGATACCATCCCTGAAGCGTTGCGCGACCGCATGGAGATCATCGAGCTGCAGGGCTATACCGAGCAGGAAAAATCGATCATCGCTTTCCGGTACCTGATTCCGCGGCAGGTGAAGGAAAACGGGCTCGATGCTGAGGGGAGCATTCACTTCAGCGACGAAGCCGTGCGTTTCCTGATTCGCCGTTACACTCGCGAAGCGGGAGTGCGCAGCCTGGAACGGGAAATAGGCAGCATTTGCCGCAAGCGCGCGCGGCGTATCGCTGAAGGCAAGAGCGAAGGGGCTGAAATCACGCCGGAACGCGTGGAAGAGTTTCTGGGCGCGCCGCGGTTCCGCCCGGATGTTGAGGTAGCTGAGCGCACGCGCAGGCCCGGTGTCGCCGTTGGTCTGGCCTGGACGCCGGTTGGCGGCGACGTGCTGTTCATTGAGGCGGGCCGAATGCCGGGCGGCAGCAAGGGCCTAATTATGACGGGACAACTCGGCTCGGTGATGCAGGAATCTGTGCAAGCGGCGCTGACCTGGGTGCGCGCCAACGCTACTCGCTATGGCATCGATCCGGAGCTATTTAAATCGAGTGACATTCACGTGCACGTTCCGGCGGGCGCGATTCCCAAAGACGGGCCGTCGGCCGGCATCACCATGGCGGCCGCCTTGGTTTCCATGCTGACCGAGCGCCGCATCCGGCCCAACCTCGCGATGACGGGCGAGATCACGCTCACCGGACAGGTGCTGCCGATTGGCGGCATCAAAGAGAAAGTGCTGGCGGCCAAGCGCAGCGGTGTGCGCGAGGTGATCCTGCCGTTCGAGAACGAGGTCAACGTGAAAGAGGATCTCAAGAGCGAGCAGATCGGCGACATCCAACTGCACTACGTCCGGACCGTCGAAGAGGTGATGGACCTGGCGCTCGAGCCCAAGGCCAGGGCGGGTGGAGCGCAGGAATAGCTCCGCAACAATTACTTGCGCGGCTTGGGAAGTATGCGCCGCGCGTTCCGGCTGCGGTACACTTCCTGCTATGTATTCACGAAGAGAATTCTCAAAGCTGGCGCTGGCCGCGTTTCCGGCGGCGACGGCGCTGGCGCGCATCGACTCGACTGTGCACGGCGTGCAACTCGGCGCGCAGTCCTACAGTTTTCGCGACCGGCCGCTGGACGACGCCATTAAAGCCATGGTCGAGGTGGGGTTGGGCGAATGCGAGTTGTTCGCCGGGCACGTCGAGCCGAAGATGCATCGCGAGGAGCTGCGTAAATGGCGCACCACGGTGTCCATGGACGAGTTCCACAATGTGCGGAAGAAATTCGACGACGCCGGCATTTTACTCTACGCCTACAACTACAGCTTCCGCGACGACTACACCGACGAAGAAATTGCGCGCGGCTTCGAGATGGCGAAAGCGCTGGGCGTGAAAATTATTACGGCGTCATCCACGCTGTCGGTGGTTGACCGGGTCGACCGCGAAGCCAGCAAGAACAAGATTCGCGTAGGATTCCACGGCCACTCCGATACCAAGCATCCCAACGAGTTCTCATCGCCCGAAACGTTTGAGAAGGCGATGGCCGGCCACTCCGAGTACATCAACGTGAATCTGGATATTGGGCACTTCTTCGCCGCCGGATTCGATCCGATCGATTTCATCAATAAGCATCACGAGCGCATTGTGACGCTGCATATCAAAGACCGTAAGAAGAACAACGGCGAGAATATGCCGTTCGGCCAGGGTGATACGCCCATCAAGCCCGTGCTGCAGTTGCTGGCGAAGAAGAAGTACCGGATTCCCGCGAATATCGAATACGAGTACAAGGGCGAGGATACGGTGGCAGAAGTAAGGAAGTGTTTGGAGTATTGTAAGGCGGCGCTGGCATAAGGCGCGCGCCCCGCGTCGGCGGCAACGACGGAATCCTGCCGGAATTGCTCTAGCCCAGCAATCCGCCGTGACCCAGGCAGGCGACTTCCCAGCTGGTCACGCGATAGCGGGCGAGCAGCGGCGGCAGGATCAGGTCCACCACATTCGGCTTGGCCGAGCGGAAACAGCCGGGAGCGGAGATGACGGGCACGTCATCTTTATAGGCCAGCATCATAAGGTTGCCCGGCTCAACCGGAGCCAAGAAGCGTTCCAGTTGCCCGCCGATGTGCGTCATGGCTCGGCCCACCGCGTCTTCGGGGCCGGCGGGCGCCGTAGTGGAGGCGATCAAAATCAGCGACGGCCGCGAGCGCAGCATATGCTGCAGAGACCGGCTGACCGACGTATCGTCTTCCACGCATGAGAGCACGAAATTCGGCGCCAGGCCAAACCGCTCCAGGCGTTGCTTGGTGATGTTCTCGAAAAGCTGGCGAGCCCGCTCGCCGCTCACCGGATCGGTGAACAGCACACCGACTGAAGGATTCCGCACGGGCCGCGCCTGGATGATGGGGCCTCGCTCGCGCAGGATTGAGGTGATGGCTTCCAGCTGATCTTTGGCGACGGCGAAAGGCGCACTCTTCACGGTAGCGATGCGCTGGCCCACCAGAGCGAAGCTGAAATTCATCGAGGTGGCAATGACGAGGCTGGAGGTGCAATTGATCTGGCGCAGCAGCTCATCATCCACCAGCACGCAGCAATTCTCAGTGGCGTGCAGGTTGGCGCGTCCCCCGGCGGCCAGATGGATTTCGTAGCAGCCGCAGCCCATTTCTCCCGCGACGGCAGATACCGCGTCATCTTCTCCAATTTCGCCGTCTTCGAGCTCCGTGACCCAGACTTTGTCCATTCCTTCGGACTCGAGGACGCGGATGTCGTCTTCGCTGATGACGTGGCCTTTGGCCAGGAGCTTCTTCCCACCCGGGCGGAAGACGGTACAGCACAGGATGCGGCCGGTGGATATTTTTACGTCAACGGTCTGGGCTTTCATTGCTCCACTCCTCACTCAAGATCAGAAACCGGAGACGCACCGGGCAGATCAAGTCGGTCTAAATTATAAGGGAGTAGTCGCAGGATAGAAGCACAATTCTCAGGGTTTTCTACCCTTTGTTGAGGATGGGAATGCTCCCAACTGCGGTATTTACCGAATGTGCAATTACAAACAAACCGATTTATTGTTTCCGAACAATGGGCAGCAAAACCGTTTCGATACCCACATTAGTGGTTATGGCATACCCCTGTTGGCGTGATATCTCGGCCCAATGCGAGGGCTCCAGCACCCGAACCATGGCGATTTCATCGCAGCACTGGAATTTGGGACAGCGCAAGCAATCTTTCCAGGCTTTGAGCGGGAGCGCGCCTCGCTCAACTTCTTCAAAAGCTAATTTGCGAAAGAAATCGGGAACGTAAGTAAAAGCGAAGATGGCGTCGAGCGAATAATTGGCGGCTTCCGTAACAAGTGTTTCGACTATGCGGCGGCCGACGCCGTGCGTTTTGGCGCATTCCGCAACTGCCAGGGAACGAATTTCACCCGTTGTGGGGGAGTAAAAGTGCAGAGCGCCACAACCGACGAGCCGGTCGGCGGCATATGCCACGGAAAAATCGCGGATGCTCTCGGAGATCTCGAACTCAGTACGGGGCAGCATGATGCCCTGTGACGCGTAACCGTTGATCAGCTCGAGTAAAGGCGCAACGTCGGCCATGCGTGCTTTGCGGAGCTCAATCGCAATCGCCGTGCCTGCGTGTTCGCCGATCGCATCGGCAGTGAGCCCGCTAATCATGCGACTCGACCGGCTCATGGGCGCGCGCAATATGCGTTCCCACCGCCTCTCCATCGAACAGCCGCGCCAGCACGCCGGGAAGCGCGCCGGGTGCGATATCGATTTCGGCGACGCCATCGTCGAGCGCGGCAGTGGCGGCGTTCA
>Ga0070730_10003233_pt1 | contig 14659 bp, 11 predicted proteins | sample Coa_R1_3_FD_66447 | JGI IMG/M metagenome (GOLD analysis project Ga0070730, IMG submission 66447) | Surface soil microbial communities from Centralia Pennsylvania, which are recovering from an underground coalmine fire - Coalmine... | ecosystem: Environmental > Terrestrial > Soil > Unclassified ...
CAAGAGCAATTTGGTTTTTCGCGTAACCCAGTAGAAGAGTTCCAGAAGCCCCGTTAAGCACGTTCTTAAGGGATAAGGATCACTACTCCAGCACTCGGCAGAAGCTCACGATGATTGGCGTAATATCGCGCGATTACGCTCATCAAGGCTGACGAGATGAAATCCAGCCAGATAGTCTGGTGGCCCTGCTGGGGTAGCGATCTGCTTCGCGGTTCTTCTGGTCCTAGCATTCGGGCATGACCGGGCTGTTGGCGAATCCCGTTTCGGTTGTGGAACGCACCCTGACTGGGTGTAGACCCGCAGCCGATGCGCGATTTCCGCGCTGGTTCCCCGGCCTACTACCTGGAAGAATTCGTAACTACAAGAAAACACTTCGTTAGTCATCTCTCCCGACTCAATCACTTTTTGGCAGCAGGCGTGCTTCGTTAGTACTTAGGGTCCCGGTTCCTTGTATGGAGACGCCGCTTTCAACGTCTCTTTTGGGCCTCGTGGTAATTGCAAGGAGATCGAATGGAAGCGATCGAACAGAAATCCTGGAACAACACTCAGGCTTACACCATGGCGACCATCTGCCTGGTCTTGGGGATAGCGGCTGGATACTTGCTGCATGCGCCGGTGGTCACTCCCCCGGATTCCGGCACTGCCACGGTTGCTCCCACACCTGCGCCCGCAACGGCTGTACCCCAGATGCCGAGCGCCGCCGACATGAAACGCATGGCCGACAAGACCGTTGCGCCCTTGCTCGAGCAATTGCAGAAAAATCCCAAAGACGCGGCCCTCCTCGCAAAAATTGGCCGCTCGTACATGGCAGCGGAGCAGTATCAGAGCGCCGAGGAATACTACGCGAAATCCATCGCCGTTAAGCCGGATTCGGAGGCGATGAATGAACTCGCCTTCGTCTACGCAAAGACGGGCGACATCGACAAGGCAGTCGCGACCCTGAATCAGGCGGTCGCCGTCGATCCTAAGAATGGGGCCATTCTGTACAATCTCGGTTTTTTCGAGTGGAAAGGGAAAGCCGATCCGCAGGCAGCCGTTGCCGCTTGGGAGAAGATGCTGAAAGTTGATCCCAAGAGTCCCAAGCGTGCCCAAGTCGAGCAGATGTTGGCGCAGGCCAAGAAACACCTTGGCATGGCGCCCGGCACGAAGACAGAGAAGCCGGCTATGTAGCGGTATCGGTTCTGTGTTGGTATGGTGACCCGGTTTTGGATTGTCGTACTGATGTTGGCCGCCGGATGTCGGAACGCTCTCGGGCAAGCATTACCCCTGGATACGTTCATCAGCCCCGACGGTGCATTTCAATTCGTCTATCCGCAAAATTACGAGCTGCTGGTTGGAGAACGGCTTCTCCGAGCGACCCAGGGGAGAGCCTCCACCTTGCCGGTTTGCGACTTCTCGACTGCGCTGGCCTGCGTGATCTATCCCATCGAGATCAACGAAGACACGCGGTTTGAAGCCGCCGGCTTTGCCGTTGACGTCGTTCCCGGGGTGAAAGGCGAGCCGGATTGTCTCACGTTCGCGGATCAAACCGCGCGGCCACAGACCGGCTCAGTCCAGGTGACTTCGATCGTGATCAACGAGCAGGTGTACCGGCACTCGTCGGCAAAAAAGAAGATGATCGGACACGCTCAATCTGTCGAGTTGTACAGAGCCTATGCGCAGCAGAAGTGCTACGAGTTGCAGATTTCCGTCTCCGTCGCGGATGATTCCACCGCGCAAAAGACATCGCCAGCGAGCGTGCTCGCAGACTTCCGGGCAGACCGCGCCCGCGATTCGCTGCGCCTGATTCTGTCGTCGTTTGTGTTTAAGCAATAGGGGTTGTTTCTGTGGGGTTCCAACTTCGCCGCGCCGCATCGAGAGTTGCGTCCCCGCGTCCGATACCATGAGCATCGCGCACGATCTGATCGAGCTTTCCCGGCTTCGCCGGCTGCGACTGGTGGCGCTGACCGGCCTCATTGTTGGCGTCGGGACGGAATGTTTCATCAAGAAGCTATCGGTTCTCGATCCCGATCTCTGGTGGCATCTCAGCACGGGGTATTGGATCTTCCATACGCGATCCATCCCCCACAGCGGACTGTTTTCCCGCACAGCTGCGAATCGCCCGTGGATGGCATACAGCTGGGGCTATGAAGTGATGCTGTCCCGCGCCTACGACTGGTTCAGTTTCGTCGGAATGGGCCTTTTCGGCGTGGCGGTCACCGTTGCGGTTGCGATTGCAGTCTTTCTGATGCTGTATCGCATCTCGGGCAAATTCTGGGCCGCATGGTCGCTGTCGATTGTGGTGTACGCCGCATTCCTGTTTAACATCGCTCCGCGGCCGCTGTTCCTGTCGGTCGTACTTTTCACCGTCGTGCTGACGCTGCTCTTCGAAGCGCAGCGCAGCGGCCGCGTGCAGTTTCTGTATTGGCTGCCGCTCGTGTTCGTGGTCTGGGCGAATGTTCACATCCAATTCGTCTACGGACTCGCGGTCGTAGGGTTGTTTGCGGGCATCAATCTGCTGCAGCAAATTGCGGTCCGCTCGCGCTTTTACCCGGATTCCCTAACGCCGCCCACACTTCCTGTGGCGCAGCCGTTCACCGTTCTCGCCGGATGCGTTCTGGCTGCTTGTGTCGGACCGTATTCCTACCACCTGTACACGCAGGCGATCGTTATCTCGCAATCGAAGATCATGTACAAGATGATCATCGAACTGCAGGCGCTCAGCTTCCAGTTCTTCAATCAATACCTCGAGTTGTTGTTAGCGATCGGAGCCTATTTCGCCCTGGGCTGGCGGAAGAAAATCGACCCCTTCAAATTCGCTTTGCTGATTTTTGCCAGCGTGTTCGCGTTTCGGACGTGGCGCGATGCCTGGTTTCTGTGTGTTACGTCCGCGGCGATCATTGCGGACTTTCCATTACACGAGGGCGATCGCGAACCACCCCTCCGTGTGCCGGATTGGGCCATTGTCGGTGCCGCCAGCATTCTCCTGCTCGGGCTCGCGATGCGCAACACCGACTTCAATACGCGTGGACTGGATCGCGCCATCAGCAGCGAATACCCAGTCAATGCCGTCAACTTCCTGCGGCGCAATCCGGCCGGAGGCCCACTCTATAACAGCTTTGACTGGGGCGGATTCCTGATCTTCTACATGCCTGAATATCCGGTTTCGATCGACGGACGAACCGATCTCTATGGCGATGCCATGGACGAACGTTACCTGTCGACGCAAGAAGCGGAAGCTTCGTACCTGACCGACCCAGTTCTGAACGAGGCAGGAGTCTTGATCCTTAAAAATAAATTCCCTATTGCCAAGATGCTCGTTACCGACCGGCGCTTCCGTGTGCTGTACAAGGACGATCTCGCCACCGTGTTCGCGCGCAACTGGTAGCTGCTAGACTTCCTCCACCAAATGGGAGTCTCTAGAACTAGTGGCTGTCGCTGTGAGTTCGTCACTGGGATTCCTGGAATACAACCCTGGATTGCAGATCAACGAATCCCTTCTTGATTTGGCGCCGCACGACTAACTATTTTGGGCGAATGTGCAATATTGCACAGACAGACCCTCCCGCCTAATGCCAAAATGCCGCTGGTCTACCGTGGCCCGAAGGCCACCCGGAAGGGAAAGTTACCATGCCAAGGCTTCGAAGAAAGAAACATACAATTCTGTATTTTTGCTGCGACGATAATGCTCTGCAGTTGCGTGCGGTGCTTCTCCGTAAGGGGTATCGCGTGCTGGCCTCGAGCAACGGATTCGAAACCATGGAATTGTGCACCCGGAAGCCGGTGGATGCCGTGGTTCTGGATCTGGACCGCAACTGCGCTGAGGTGGCTCTCCTTGCGCGGGAGATCAAAAAGCGTCGGCCGCAGGTCCCCACGATTGTGCTGGCGGAAACAGCGGCAGCGGTGGGCGGCGTGCATGAATTGGCCGATGTGCTTGTGCCTAAGGCGGACCACGCGGCACTGGCGAAATCGCTGCGAAACCTGCTGCCAGCCTAGTATCGCGTCCCGACCTCACTGCGAAAAACCACTAGTTTCAAAAAATGGGCTCGGATGGGCACGGCTTCAACCTTGCCATCAATAACTTCCGGAGCGCGACACTGGCCCCTGAGGGCCATTTCTTCTGAACCCCAAAAAACTATCTTTGAATCCAGTTCTATGGAGCATTACCTCTCGGCACAAAAACGCCGGATATATCATCTTCGTAGACAAGGCTGTACTGAGCCTTCAGACCGGGCAAGTTCACCAGCGCCTTCGAAATCGCGGAATCTTTCTCCAGCAGCAGTACTCGCGCTCGGGCCACCATGGGTTGGGATTCCAAAAGTTCTTTCCCGCCGACGATGTCGAAATAATTGCTCAGAGTCTCGTCCCCATACAGTTCGACGCGGCTGTCGACCGCCACCGGATATTGCGGCATGTACCAGGTCAGAAAACTTCCCCAACTGTAAGTGTTGAATATCGGCTGCGGCAGGTGGTTGGCCGCGATGTAGTCGCACGCCTTCACTGGGAAATACTCGCCGACTCTGCTCATCAACACGTTGGGTCGCGGCACAAAAACAGCCGCGACTCCCACTGCGATGACTGTCAGCGCTGCGGTCAAAGGCAGATCCCATCCAAGTTTCTCGCCGCGGGTGTATGCATTCTCACCCGGAAGCAGCCGGAATCCTTCCGAAAGCACGGCAATAGCAGGCAGGACCACCATCCAACCGTCCCGCTCGATCCGGAAGGCAATCAGCGTGCCCGCAAGAAGAGCAAGCAACTCGAATAGCTCAAGGCGCCTTCTCCGGCCCAGGCTGAGGAACGCGATCATCACCAGCAACATCAACGCAAACTGCTGCGGCCGGCGGAAACTCATCGAGGTCATTTCGGTGAAATGCTCGAACCCGACCGAACTGTACAGCGACTTAAACACGGACCAGATACGAAAGGTGTACGGATTCACAAACGAGGCAAGGACTGAGAGCAAAGACACAGTACCGACCTGTCTGAGGTCCAGAGGCTGAATGCGCTCGCTCAACCAGCCCATCCTCGTCTTTCTCAATCCTGCCTCGAGCAGAAGAGAAATCATGAACAGAATCAGCAGGAGCAATCCCGACACAAACTGAACGTGCACATTCGCCCACAGCCCAAACAGCACGGGCAACCAGAAGAGGCTCTTCGTTTTGCCAGTCTGCCGGCTGCGCAGCAGCAGCCACAATTCAGCGGCCAGGAAAACGATCGAGAAAACGTAGGGCAAAGGCTGAACGCTGGAAATTACAAATTGTGCGACCGCCGACAAGGCAATCGCCTTCCAGAAATTACCGCATTCCACTCTCGCCAGAAGAAATGTGGCGACTGCCAGCGCCACCTTCATCGCCATCAAAAGAATCGGAACGGAGCGCAACCCGAACAGGTGGTAAGTGGCAGCCAGCAGCACGTCGAATCCCCAGGTCACATCGGTCCACGGCAAGTTCGAGTATTGAGAGAAGAGCCCGGTGTGCGGAATCGCCCGGTGTGCGAGGATCCAGAGGCCTGTTCGCAGGTGCAGCCATATCTCAGGTGTGGTAAGCGCAAAAAGCTTCCCAGCCTCATAGATCGCAGCGGCCGAGAACAAGGCCGCCAAGACCACAGGGCGTACAAGAAGCGAACCGGTTTCGGCAGAAATCCGCGTCGGTCCTGAAACGCGCAGATCGGTAGACGTACTCAAGGCGGACATTGTATCCGAAGCCATCCGTGCTCCCCGGTAAGCTGTATTCCTCACTTTTCCCCGTCTCGGAAGCCCGGGCTGTGATTCAAATCACACTCCTTTGTGAGATGGAAAACTGCACCCATTGCCTAGGGGGCATAGGCTTATGTCACAAACGGGTTCGAATCATCCCTGGGGACTGGGGTAAGAAAAGCGATCAAAGCAACAAACCCTCGGACGGCGGACTCACGTTGGGGAAAGCCGGTTTCTATGAGCCGTCGAGTTTTCCGAATTCTCATACTCCCGCTGATCACGTGCTGGGTTTCAACGGCTATGCCGGTTGCACAGGCAAATGAATCAGCTCCGATCTCTGGATCCTATGCCGTCCAGAGCCGGGCTGACAGCGGCGGACCAGTCCAGGTGACGCTGCAGATCCGCCTTCAGAGCCGGGGGCCTCGTGAGCTTCACATCCAGCGCATAACGCTTTGGGATTTCTCTCATCCCTCCAAGGGCGCGAGTCAACCCTGCTCCATCTTCCTGCATGCCGGTGGATCCTCCAATACCATCCAGGAATTCACGATCCCGCGGGCCGAGTATGAACTATGGAAGCGCGGATCACGCCCCCGAATCGTTCTAGAGGTCGGGACAGCGAACGGACACCCCGGCACCGTAGTCGTCCGTCTGGATCGCCTTGCTGGCGGAAAGGCGAGCCGGCCATGAAGTCGTCGAAGCTCAATCCCGCGATCGTCCTGGTTTTCGTCATAACCCTTGGGCTGCCCCAACTTTCGTCCGGACAATATTCCATCAGCACCGTCGCGGGAGGCGGACCAAACAATCTGGCTGCATTGCAGTCCAGCATCGGATTCGCCCAGAGCATCGCTTTCGATACCGCAGGCAACGCCTACGTCGCCGACTCGTACCTTTCCAGCCAGATTTTGAGGGTCTCCACGACGGGGACCGTCACTGTGGTCGCCGGAAACGGCACGATGGGTTATGCCGGTGACGGCGGGCCCGCCACCAGCGCGGCGCTCAACCGGCCCGAAGCCGTCTTCGTCGATGGGTCAGTCAACATCTTCATCGCCGATACCGACAACTCCGTGATCCGCGAAGTGACGGCGAGCAACGGCAATATCCAAACCGTCGCAGGAAACGGCACTCCTGGATACTCTGGCGATGGCGCCGCCGCGACCAGCGCCCAATTGAGCTCTCCCTATGGCGTCTTCGTGGATGCGAGCGGGAATATCTTCATCGCCGACACCGATAACTCGGTCATCCGCGAAGTGCTCGCCAGCAATGGCAATATTCAGACGGTGGCTGGAAACAGTGCCACGGGATATCTCGGGGATGGTGGTCCTGCTACCGGCGCGGAACTCAACATGCCCGAAGGCGTGTTCGTCGATGCCTCAGCCAATATCTTCATCGCCGACACGTACAACTCGGTGATCCGCGAAGTCACAAGTACCAACGGCAACATTCAGACCGTTGCCGGAAGTAATTATGCGTGGCTCGACGTCTGCAAATATTCTGGCGACGGAGGCGCGGCGACCAGCGCGCAACTCTGCCTGCCGAATAGCGTATTTGTGGATGCATCGGGCAATCTTTTCATCGCAGACACGCAGAATTCCTTGATTCGCGTCGTCAATTCGACCGCGACCACAGTTACGATTGCCGGAGTTTCCATTTCGCCCGGCGCGATTCAGACCGTTGCGGGCACATCTGACACATTTGGCTATGCGGGCGATGGCGCTTTGGCGACCGCTGCCCAGTTGAATTATCCGGGTGGAATTGCGCTCGACACCGCTGGCGACATCTTCATCGCCGATACAGACAACTACGTGATCCGCGAAGTCGCGAATGCGAGCGGCATTATCTCGACATTCGCAGGAAACCACACTCTTGCTTTTTCTGGAGACGACGGACCGGCCAGCGGCGCTCAAATGAATTTTCCCGCAGGCGTCGCGGTCGACCCTGCCGGAAATGTTTATATCGCGGACACTAATAATTCTGCCGTTCGGGTTTTCAATCCGGGCACAACCCCGGTAACGATTGCCGGAGTCACGATTCAGCCCGGCGCAATCGCAAGCATCGCCGGCAACGGAGCGTTTTGTGCCGCGCCGGCTCCCGGCGGTTGCGGCGACGGCGGTATCCCCACCAGCGCGCAACTGAATTTTCCCTACAGCGTGGCTCTCGACAACGCGGGAAACATCTACATCGCCGAGACCGGCCTTGCTTTAACCGAGAGTTCCACCATCCGTGTCATCAACACCGGTGCGTTGGCCATCAGCATCGCGGGCGTAACGATTCAGCCGAATACGATCGAGACCGTGGTTGGAACCCTTGGGACCGCCGGTTTCGCCGGCGATGGAGGCGCACCCACCGCCGCTCAACTCGGGAATCCGCAAGGCGTTTTCGTGGATGCGTCCGGTAACATCTACATCGCCGACACGGAGAACTCCGCGATCCGCGTGGTGAACGCGGGTGCGAATCCGCTGGTTATCGGCGCGGTGACCATTCAGCCGGGAACGATCGGAACCGTTGCGGGAACTCCACCGACTGCCTGCGCCGACCGCAGTTCAGGGTGCGGCGACAACGGAGTGGCCGATGGCGCTGCCCTCAATTTCCCCACCGGCATCTCTGTCGACTCCGCCGGGGACATCTTCATCGCGGATTCGTCGAACTCGGCGGTGCGCGTCGTGAATCCCGGGACGAACCCGATCACGATTGCCGGAACTACAATCCCGCCCGGTGACATACTCACGGTTGCCGGAATGATCGGCCAGGACGGCGACTCGGGAGACAACGGCCCCCCGTCCCAGGCTTTGTTGAACACGCCTTATGGCGTGACTGTGGATGCGCTCGGCAACATCTTCATCTCCGACACATACAACTCGGCTGTGCGCGAAGTGGTTGGCGTGGCCTCAATCATTCAAACGGTTGCCGGAACCGGCAACGCAGGTTTCTCGGGCGAGGGCGGATCGGCCACCGGCGCCCTGCTGAACGGGCCTCAAAATGTCGCCTTGGGCGGATCAGGAATCTTCATCGCCGACACTCAAAACGCCCGAATTCGCGAATTGATATCCAACATCGGTATCGCAGTGTCGCCCACTTCCTCTACGCTGGCTGGCGGAGGGACCCAGCAATTCCTGGCGACGATCTCCAATTCAGCCAATATTTCCGTGACCTGGCAAGTGAATAGCGTCACGGGTGGTAATACAACGGTCGGAACCATTTCGGCGGATGGCTTGTACACTGCACCAGCCACGGCGCCCGGGTCGCAGATCACTGTGACAGCGATATCGAATGCCAATGGAACGACCTCCGGCTCGGCCCAGGTGACGATTGCCACCAGCGGCGCAGGGGCAATCAGTGTCAGCACAACGCCCGCGGGTGTCACGACCGTCTACACAACAGCGACCCAGGCTTTCACGGCGACCGTCACGGGCGAAACCAATACCGCCGTCACTTGGGAAGTAAACGGTGCAGCAGGTGGAGACTCGACGGTCGGCACGATCGACGATACGGGACTTTATACCGCTCCCAGTTCCGTGCCATCGCCCTCTCTGGTGACGATCACGGCTGTCTCGCAGGCCGATCCAACCGTCTCGGGCTCTTATCCAATCACGATCGCCATAGCTCCCGCTGCATCACAACCCGCACCTCAGACGGTCTCATCCGGGGGAACTGCAACCTTTTCCCTCTCGCTGCAGGCCAATACCGGAAGCCCGCACGAGCCGATCACGCTTTCATGTTTGCAAAGTACGCTGCCTGCCGGCGCGTCTTGCACGTTCACCCCACCCACCGTCACGCCCGGCGCGAGCGCGGTATCGTTCAGCCTGGCTGTCTCGGTGCCGAGCGCATCTGCTTCCGCGCAGACGAACTTGCAGACCTGGTTCGCAGCACAGATTTATTTTGGCCTGGCCCCGTTGACTGGAATTCTGCTGTTGGCAGGAAAACGGCGCCGGCACCATGTGCGATTGCTGTGGCTTGCCTCGATATCTTTATTCTTACTTTGTCTGATTGCTTGTGGAGGTGGCAGCAGCAACTCCTCGTCCTCGTCGAACCCCGTCACATATCACATCCAGGTGCAGGGTAAGACCGCAGCGCAGCCGACGCCCACCACGATCACAACCGTGACACTCACCGTGCAGTGAGTAGTGACCTCGTGGCAGGGAGATTTGCTCGCGGCCAACACAAGTCCAACGACTTATAGAAAAGCCATTCCACTCGGCCCGATTCCGGATGGAATGGCACAATCAGCTGCCAAACTGCAGTAGGAGGCTTCTAAGCAAGACTGCAAATTTAGAACTGCGTCTTTACCGTGTTGACGCCGTAAAATTCGTTCGCGGTCTCGAAGTGGCACTGACGGCAGAACTGAGTGGTCGAAACCGCGAGCGTCGAACTGCTGTTGCCGGCTCCGGGATTGTACGGAGAATTCACAAAAAAATAGGTTGGATAGTACCCTCCCGGCGTGATTGCCGCGCCTCCCTGCTTGCCTGCCGGCGCCGCATAAACGTACATCGCGTGCTGGTTGTGACACGTCGTGCAGGTGATGAATGCGTCGGCAGGATTCGTGTCGCCGTTCGGAACCATTACGCCATATGAGGAACCGTTGCCCGCCAGCGCGGGATATCCGTAGTTGGTTGTGAACTGGAAGTACGCGGGCGAGTTCGGCTGGATGCTGGTGACGCCATTGACAGCGTCGACGGTGATCGCGATCGGACTAGTCGTGGAGTTATTACTCCACACTCCCACAGCGCTCAGGGTAGCCTGCACTCCCACCGGGTGGTCATTCTTGTAGCTTGAGCTGTTGCCGTTATTGTTGTCGTTTCCCAGCAAGGTGGGAATTGAGCGCGTGCCGTACACCGTCGCGGGCAGCAAGTTCATTCTCTGCTCCCACGATTGTCCGTTCATCATCTGCCCTTTTGCCACCACGCCGTCATGGCAGGCCAGGCACGTCATGATGCTCACCAACTCAGAGCGCTGGGTTGTGTAGGCGGTTCCCTGGGCCGGCAAAATCTCGATAAAAGCGCCGGCATTATTCGTTGGATTGTTGTTTCCGAAGGAAATGGTCAATCCGAACAGCGGAGTCACATCCTGGCCGAACAGCGCCACGCTGCCGGAGAGCGGATCGTTGAAAGCAACTGCATTGTTGGCAACATTGCCCCCGCCGCCTGCCCCGCCGCTATGAGGCGCATGACAGCCCGAGCAGCCACGGCCGCCGTTCTGATGCGCCCCCAGGATGTCGATTCCCGTAAGCCCGGTGCCTGAACTGTAGCTCTGCCCTAAGGCAATCCCTGCCATCAGGATCAAGACGAAGAAACCTGCAATTATCTTCTTCATAGAAGTGGCTGCGTGAGGATGAGCGACATCACTATGAAGACATCGTCGCAAAGAACGGCGAAGTTTAGCGTGCGGATCCTTGGGAGTCGGTGCTAATCATCACCGATCGGTGTGCGTCCAGGGTGCTGGAAACTTTCGCAACATCTGTGACATTGGTCACTTCCCTTGTGCGAAGCTTCACAGAGTACGTTGCGGAAAGGGTCGCCCCAAAAACCTTACTTTCTGATTCCAACCCCGCCCTGGGCCAAGGGCATGACTGTCCCATTCGGGTAATGAGCAGCATCGTGGCACACCAGAGCACAGGTATTGGCGGTGCGATTGTAGGAGACAGGCATGGCCCCGTTTTGGGCCACGACTTTTATGTCGAAGTTCACCAGGCGCTCGCCAGTCACGTTCCCGGTTCCGGCGCCCATTCCATGTGCCGTATGACAGGTCGAACAGGTGAATCCTGCACTTATGTGTAGCGCATGCTGCTGCCAGCTCGTATTCGCCACAATCTGGCTCGAGAGGTCGTGGCACTTGCCGCACATGGCATAAGGCCCATTCACCGATAGGTCCGGATTGGGAAAGAGATTGGTAACACGTTGCCCCGGCCCCGGCGCCTGGCTGAATTCATAGCGCCGCTCGAGGATGTGCGTCCACTTCGATCCGTGCGGACCGGCGGGGCCCGCTCCGCCGAACTCGCGGTTGTCGTCGGAGTTGTGGCAATCCGTACAGTAGATCCGCGTTCCCATTGCTCGTCCCTGCGTCTTTCCGTCCAGATTGAACATGTAGCTCAGAAGACTGGGCTGGGGTAACGCGCTGGCGCGATCGTGCAGTACAGGATGGCTCGATGCCGCATTGACCGCCATCTGCGGGATCAGGTTTAAACCATCGTTGGAGGTAACGGCTCGCGTTGGCAAGTATCCGAAGACGGCCTGCGTCTGCTTGCCGCTGCTGGTGCCGTGACAACGCAGACAGGTCTCATATTGGTTGACAACCGGATTCACCACCGTCACACCGTCCGTGGCACTGATGCCGGTTGCGCCCATCTGCGAGGGCCGGACCGACGGCGGCAGCAGCGAAGAAAAGGAACTCACCTGCTGGGATGCATGCGGGCTGTGGCAATCGACGCAGGTAGAATGCCGGTTATTGTTCAGCAGCGGAGCCTCGCTTGCGTCGTGACCGTTAATGCCCGACGGATAAGGATGGGAGATCTTCGCAAACTCAGCATAGATATTGGGGATGGATGGAGAGATGTTCGCGCCGCCGTTATGACAGGTGATGCAGTTCTGCGTGGATGCATCCATGCCCGACATCGGCGGGATCGGTTCGCGCAGCAGCCGGGCACCGGCGGCCGAGTTGTGGGGCATGTGGCACGAGATGCACGCATTCTGCGCCACGGTGTGATAGCTGCCCAGCACAGGCCCGTTGGCGATGGCATTTCCCGTGGTCGCGTGGATGCTGTTAGGCCACTGCCACAGCGGATTACTCTGCCCGTTGACGGTCCGTTGCGTCGTGGCATGGCAGGCCAGGCACATCTGCCCGCTCGAGCTGTCCCGCACCAGAAAATTCTTCGACACCATATCGACGCCTTGGGCATGCGGCGTGTGGCAACTGGTGCACTCCACATCATTATTAATGAGCTTCACGGCGCCGAGCGGGTCGGCCGTGGTATGGCTCGTCACCAGCGTCGGAACCAGGTCCGGTGAATCCACCATCGGCAGCTTGAGGCTGAAGGGATGCGAACCCTGCAGGTTGGTCCCGAAGACATCCAGCGGAAACATGTTGCCGGTCATCTTGATCTGTCCGTAGGGCTGTGTCTGCCCCACGGCGACCGTGCCGTCATGGCAGCTCAGGCAAAGGCTGCTGTCCGCGCCGAGAAGCGGCTGCTGCCCGGTGTTATGCAGCGTGGTGCTGGAGTAGGTACCGTACGTTTGCGTGGAGAGAGTCTGCCCCCACAACGCCGTACTCGGAGCACCCACACCGGAGTGCGGCGCGTGACAGTATAGGCAGGGATCGAGTCCGCCTTTGATTGGGGACGTGCCGCTCAACGACAAGTTATGGGACCCGAGTACATCTCCCGAAACCTGCGCGCCAGCGCTCGCCACAAATATCAGTCCAAGCATTAGAAGCGCCAGCGAGAGCTTTCTCATGGCCGGCCTCCCAGTGCCTGCTTGGGCAGTCCGTAATAGTGGAAGACTTGGATCCGTCGATTAAACGAATCCACTACGAAAATCCGGTCGTCGTGATCGATGAAAATCCCCGCCGGCAACTGGAACGCTCCCGTGCTGTTGCCGCGGCCTCCGAAGTAATACAGCAGCCTTCCCTGCTGATCGAAGACCTGCACCACACCCCACATCCCCTCGACCACGTAGAGGTGCCCCTCGGAATCCATGGCGATTCCCTTGGGCCGGAACATCGATCCGCCGTTGTCCCCGACCCGCCCGACGGCAGTCTGATACGTGCCGGAGCGGTCGAGAAACTGCACGCGGAAATTCATCGCGTCGACGACGAACAGGTTCTGATCACGCAGCAGCAATTCCGTGGGAAGGTTGAACTCCACTTCACCGGTGCCCCTTTTCCCGATCGATGCGAGCACGCTTCCGTTCATGTCGAGCACAAAAATTTTGTCACGCAGCGTGTCGGTGATGTAAATGCGCTGCGCCGCCGAATCCACCGCGATGCCCGTGGGACGCTTGAAGTAGCCCTCACCGCCCTTCAGGCTGCCGATCGTGCGCCGGAATTTTCCGCTCGGATCGAAAACAAAAATCTTCCCCGCCTCCGAATCGGTGACGTAGATGTTGTCCTGGGCGTCGACGGCAATGCACTGCGGCGTGTGCATCGAGTCGCGGTCTTTATCTCTGCGCTCGATGAACTTGTACTTGTGATTTTCAAAATCGAAGATGTGGATGCCGTTCGCGCCCGGATCGGAGATGATCTCCCGGCCCCGCGAATCCACGGCAATCCCGTAAGGCCTTACCAGGTGAGGATGGTCGGGTTCTCCGATGGCAATGTCGAGGAGTTTGGTGAAGAATTTGCGCTTGCCTTCAACTTCTTTTTCCGAACTGAAGCTGCGCTCGAAGTGTAGCTTGCGTCCGCCTTCGAGAAGCAGGTCGGGAGGCCCCGGATCCGCCGTCTTCTCCTTCGGCACTTTCGCAGCCCAGAGCGGGGCCGCCAGCATGATCACCACCGCCGCCAGCGTTCCCCCGATTTGGAAACATCTCCGCTTCCTCGATCTCAAAAGAAGTTGAACCATCTGGAAATCCCGGCGTAATAAGAGGTTACCTCAAGCGGCGCGGTGCCCGGCGTGCCTACGCTCTGCTGCAACCGAGTATAGCCGCCATTGATGAAGACCTTGCGCAGGCGGTACTCGAATCGGCTCGTGATGATCGTATTATTGGTAGAGATTTGGACCACGGGATCAATCGTGCTTCCATTCGATTTCCCATACGACGCGCTCACGATCAGCCGCTTGGTTGGATTTATTCCCAAGCTGCCGCCCCAGCCTGTGGAGCGATAAGAAGTAAATCCACCTGCATTTATCAACTCCGTAGGAACCGTGGTTGGCACCGATACGAGCCCGTTGGTGCCGAACACTGCCAGCCCATCGGATTTGTTGTAGTAAACGTTAAGCGAGTTCCCGCGGTGATAAAACCGGTCCAGATCCTATCTGCGCTGCTCGAAGTGCCGGAATTC
>Ga0070730_10003235_pt1 | contig 14658 bp, 16 predicted proteins | sample Coa_R1_3_FD_66447 | JGI IMG/M metagenome (GOLD analysis project Ga0070730, IMG submission 66447) | Surface soil microbial communities from Centralia Pennsylvania, which are recovering from an underground coalmine fire - Coalmine... | ecosystem: Environmental > Terrestrial > Soil > Unclassified ...
ACGCCATGAGGGGCGCAGGCGAGGCCCTGCGACTCGGCGACGGCGAGCTTGTTGTAGACCCAGCGGTAAGCGGGATTCCACTGGTACGCGTCCGGGTCCTCGGTCGGGATGCGCACTCCCGTCGGACAGGCGATGCCCTCGAAATACTGCAGCCGCCAGGGATCGGCCTCGCAGAAGGGCACCCTAGTAACCCGTCGGGACGGAGTCCGGGGCAGGCGGCAAAAGTCGCGCCTTTTGCCGCCCGCAACGAAGGCACCGTCCGAAAAACGGCCGCAGGCCGGTTTTTCCCATTGACTCAGAACAGCCCGGTGATGCGGCCGCTGTCGTCGACGTCGATGCTGTTGGCCGCCGGCACCTTCGGCAGGCCCGGCATGGTCATCACATCGCCGCAGATCATGACGATGAATTCCGCGCCTGCGGCGAGGCGCACTTCGCGAATGTTGACCACGTGGTTCTCGGGGGCGCCGCGCAGCTTCGGGTCGGTGGAGAAGGAGTACTGCGTCTTGGCGACGCACACCGGATAGTGACCGTAGCCGCCATCCTGCAGCTGCTTGATCTGCGCGCGCACCTTGCTGTCGGCGCTGATGTCGCTCGCGTGGTAGATCTTGGTGGCGATCGCCTTCATCTTGTCCCAGAGCGTCGCCGAGTCCTCGTAGACGAAGTGGAACTTGTTGGGCTGCCCGCACAGCCGCACCACCTCGCGCGCCAGCTCGACCGCACCCTTGCCCCCCTCGGCGAAGTGCGTCGCGCCGATGACGCGCACGCCGTGGGCGGCGCCGCGCTCGGTGAGCAGGCGGATCTCCGCATCGGTGTCCTCGGCGCGGCGGTTGATGGCGACCGCGCACGGGAGCCCATAGTGGTTGACCACGTTGTCGATGTGGCGTTCGAGGTTCACGGCGCCCTTTTGCAGCGCCGCCAGGTTCTCGCTCTTGAGATCGGCGAGCTCGACGCCGCCGTGGTACTTCAGGGCGCGGACCGTGGTCACGATGACCGCCGCGCTCGGCTTCAGTCCCGACTTGCGGCACTTGATGTCGACGAATTTCTCAGCGCCCAGGTCCGCGCCGAAGCCGGCCTCGGTGACCACGTAGTCGGCGAGCTTGAGCGCCGTGCGCGTCGCGATCACGGAGTTGCAGCCGTGCGCGATGTTGGCGAACGGACCGCCGTGGATGAAGGCCGGGTTATTGGCGAGCGTCTGCACCAGGTTGGGCGCGAGCGCCGTCTTCAGCAGCGCCGCCATGGCGCCGTGCGCCTTGACGTCGCGCGCGAGGATCGGCGTCTGGTCCGCGCGGTAGCCGACCACGATCTTGCCGAGGCGCTCCTTGAGGTCGGCGAGCGTGGTGGCGAGGCACAGGATCGCCATCACCTCGGACGCGACCACGATGTCGAAGCCGTCCTCGCGCGGCACGCCGTTGGCCGTGCCCCCGAGTCCCACCACGATCTGGCGCAGCGCGCGGTCGTTCATGTCGACCACGCGCCGCCAGGCGATGCGCCGTACGTCGAAGCCGAGCGTGTTGCCCTGGTAGATGTGGTTGTCGATCATCGCCGCGAGCAGGTTGTTGGCGGCGGCGATGGCCGCGAAGTCACCGGTAAAATGCAGGTTGATGTCCTCCATGGGCACCACCTGCGAATAGCCGCCCCCGGCCGCGCCGCCCTTCACGCCGAACACAGGACCGAGCGCCGGCTCGCGCAGGCACATGATGGCCCTGTGGCCCAGCAGGTTGAGCGCATCCCCGAGCCCGACCGTGGTCGTGGTCTTGCCCTCCCCGGCCGGCGTCGGTGAGATCGCGCTCACCAGGATCAGCTTGCCGTCGGGGCGGCCTTTGAGCTGCGCCACGTAGTCGAGCGACACCTTCGCCTTGTAGTGCCCGTAGGGCTCGAGGCTCTCCGCCGGTATGCCGAGCCGCTCCTGGGCCAGCGCCACGACGGGGCGCATCGTGGCGCGCTGGGCGATCTCGATATTGCTGGGAAAGAGGGCGGTGGGAGCGGCCGGGGTGCTGGACATGGGTAGGGGATCTTTCTAAGGCGATTGAGGGCCCGTGATGCTACCAGAGGCGGCCGGGCCGTTCGCCTTCCGAAAGGGGGGCTCGTTACAATCGGCCGCCCTATGCTGTGGCTCAAAGCTTTCCACGTTGTCTTCGTGGTGACCTGGTTCGCCGGCCTCTTCTATCTGCCGCGCCTCTTCATCTATCACCTCGCGACCGCCGAGCCGGCCGGCCGGGCGCGCTTCGAGGTCATGGAGCGGCGGCTGTTCGCGATCATGACGTTAGGGGCGGCCGGCACGCTGGTCTTCGGCCTCGCCATGATCGCCGCGGTGCCCGGGTACCTCGCTCTCGGCTGGCTGCGCGTGAAGCTGATCCTCGTCGCAGCGCTGATCGGCTACCACCTCTGGTGCCGGACGCTGATGCGCGCGCTCGCGGCCGGGAATGGACGCTCGGACCGCTGGTACCGTTTCTTCAACGAGGTACCGGGCCTGCTGCTGATCGCCATCGTGATCCTTGCGGTCGTCAAGCCCTGAGGTCGCAGCGCTTCAGGCAGCTCCCTCCCACTCGTGCACCAGGTCGCGCCATTCACCGCGCGGGGGCGGTGTCCTGCCGGCCTCCGTGCCGACATAGAGGAAGCCGACGATGGCATCCCCGGGCTCGAAGCCGAGCGCGCGCTTGACCGCCTCGTCATAGGCAGCGCCACCGGTCTTCCACATGGCGTTGTAACCGAGCGCCACGCTCGCGAGCAGGATGTTCTGCGCTGCCGCGCCTGCCGACAGCACCTGCTCGATCGGCGGAATCTTGACTGCAGCGTTGACGTGCGCGGCGACCACGAGGATGAGCGGCGCACGCAACGCCTTGGCGCGCTCGCGCTGCAGCGCCTCGGCAGTCGCGGCCGGCTGGGTGCGCGCCAGATGCGCGGCGAGCAGCTCGCCGAAGCGCTCGCGGGCGGCCCCGCGCACCACCACGAAACGCCACGGACGCAGCCGTCCGTGATCGGGGGCGCGCACGGCGCTCGCAAAGATCAACTGCAGCGCACCGTCATCGGGCGCCGGTTCCGTGAGCGTGACGGCCGAACGGCGCGTCACCAGGGCGTCTATGGCTTGCATCGGCGCATTGTCGCAGACTTAAGCTCCATGCTGGCCCACTCGGAAGCCTGCGAACGCAACAAGGGCCCGATCCTCGCGGTCCTGACAGGCGCGCTCGCCGCCGAGCGCTGCGTGCTCGAGATCGGCAGCGGCACGGGACAGCACGCGGTCTACTTCGCGCAGCATCTCCCGCACCTTGAGTGGCAGCCGAGCGAGCGTCCCGGTGAGCTGGCAGGCCTCGCGGAACGCATCCGCCTCGAGGGTCCGCCGAACCTGCAGCCTGCGATCGAGCTCGACGTGCGCGCACGGCCGTGGCCGGTCGGCAGCGTCGATGCCGTCTTCAGCGCCAACACGTTGCACATCATGGCCTGGGAGGCGGTGGAAGATTTCTTTCGCGGCGTGGGCGCCGTGCTGCGCCGCCCCGGCGTGCTGTGCGTCTACGGGCCGTTCCGCTACGGCGGCGAATACACCAGCGCCAGCAATGCGGATTTCGACCGCTATCTGCACCTGCGCGACCCGGCGAGCGGCATCCGCGATTTCGAGGCGCTGGCGGCGCTCGCCAGCGCACAGGGGCTCGCGCTTGCCGCCGACCACGCCATGCCCGCCAACAACCGCACGCTCGTGTGGCGCCGTCCGGCCACGAAGTAGAGAGGCGCCATGAGTGCCACGCGGGAGCTGCTCACAACCGCCGAGATCCGCGCCGCCATCCGCACCATCGCCGATTATCCCAGGCCCGGCATCCTGTTCCGCGACATCACCACGCTGCTCGGGGATGCGCGCGCCTTCCACAGCGTGGTGGAACTGCTGGCGCGCCCGTGGGATGGTGCGGGCGTCAACCGCATCGCGGGCATCGAGGCGCGCGGCTTCATCCTCGGCGGCGCCATCGCGGCGCGCCTCGGGGCCGGGTTCGTGCCGATCCGCAAGAAGGGAAAGCTCCCGCACGCGACCGTGCGGGTCGCCTATTCGCTCGAGTACGGGCTCGATGAGATGGAGATGCATCGCGACGCCGTCGGCGCGGGCGAGAGCGTCATCCTCGTCGACGATCTGATCGCGACCGGCGGGACGGCCTGCGGGGCGGTGCAGCTGCTGCGCTCCCTCGGTGCGCATCCGCTCGCCGCGTGCTTCATCATCGACCTCCCCGATCTCGGCGGCTCGGAGAAGCTCGCCGCGCTCGGCGTGCCGGTGAATGCGCTCGTGTCCTTTCCGGGACACTGAGCCCGCTTTTTCAGCGGCGGTTCAGACTAAAAAGTCGTTCAAATTCAATCAATTATACTTAACCTGGGCCTAACATTACTTTGCGGTCATTTGGGCCTTGAGCGGGGAGAATCCAGTCATAATACGCCCGCTTCGCGCCCTGCTGCGCACACCCTTTCTCACTGTGGAGACTATCGATGTTCAAGAAGCTCATCCCTGTCATCGCCCTGGCCCTGATCGCCGGCCCCGCCTTCGCACAGTCGACCGCGGCCCCCGCGGCGGCCCCGGCCGCCTCGTCCGCCGAGACGTCGAAGGATACGAAGGCAACTCACAAGAAAAAGCACCATAAGAAGAGCGAGAAGAGCGCTGGGAAGAGCGAGTCCTCCTCGAGCGCTCCTCCGAAGTAAACATTTTCCAGTCGACGCTTTGAGAAGCCCCGCCGGCAACGGCGGGGCTTCTTGCTTTCCGGGAGGGGCTTGCGGGGCGGCCTAAACCGGTTCAAATTCTCTGCATGGACGGGGAGCAACAGGCCGCAATACACGAGGCGCTGGTGTCCGTACAACATGCCGTTACGAGCATGACGTTCCCGATCTGCGATCAGGAAGACCTGATCGAAGCCATCGATAGTGTCGAGGAGCAGCTGCACGCGGGCCATCCGAACCTCGCGCTCATGTGCCGCTTCCTCAACTCCATCGCGCGCAGCCTGCGGGCGCAGCCGGAGGCGCGCGAGGCGTGCCTTCTGATCGAGGACGCCATCGGTAAGGCCGGCATGCCGAGCACCTGGCAGTCGGGCATCTGACCGGCCCCATCGCCGCCAGACGTCGCAGGACGCTGGTGCGCCGCATCCGCGAGCAGCCCTGGCTGCGGCGCCGCACGCCCTTGCGGGACACCTGAACCGTTGCCTTCGGCGCGTGAGGCAGTCTAAGTTCCCCAGGCCGTGATGTCGCCGCTCTCACAGGTCCTGATCCTGCTCGCGGGCTCGGTGTTCCTCGTGACGCTGGCGCACCGGCTGGCGCTGCCGACCACCCTGGCCTACCTGGCGCTCGGGCTCCTGATCGGCCCGCACGCGCTCGCCGTGGTCTCCGACACCGGTACGACGCGCCTCCTCGCGGAGCTCGGCGTCGCGTTCCTGCTCTTCACGCTGGGACTGGAATTCTCGTTGCCGCGCATGCTGGCGATGCGCGGCGAGGTCTTCGGACTTGGGGCGCTGCAGGTCGGCGCCACCGCCGCGGTGTTCGCGGCCGTCGGCAATCTGCTCGGGATCGGCTGGCTGCCGGCGATCGTCCTCGGCGGCGGTGTGGCCATGAGCTCGACGGCGATCCTCCTGCACCAGCTCACCGAGCGCGCCGAGCTCAATCGCACCCACGGGCGGCTCGCCTTCAGCATGCTGCTGTTCCAGGACCTGGCCTTCGTGCCGTTCCTTGCGCTCGCGAGCGCGCTCGGTGCGGGCGCGGATCACTTCAGCATGAGCGAGGGGGTGGCGACCGCGGTCGGCGGCATGCTCGCCATCGTCGCGGTGCTCGCCGCGGGACGCTGGCTGCTGCGGCCGCTCTTTCACGAGATCGCCCACAGCCGTCTGCGCGAGCTCTTCACGCTCACCGTGCTGTTGGTGGCGCTCGCGTCCGCGTGGGTGTCGCATCTGGCCGGATTGTCGTTTGCGCTCGGCGCCTTCCTCTCCGGCATGATGCTGGCGGAGACCGAATACCGGCATCAGATCGAGGCGGTCATCCGCCCGTTCCGCGACATCCTCCTGGGACTCTTCTTCGTCTCCGTCGGCATGCTGCTCGACACGCGCCTGCTGGTGTACGCGCTGCCAAAGGTAGCGCTCATGCTGGTGACGCTGGTGGCGCTCAAGACGCTGATCGGGGCACTCGCCGCGCGGGTCTTCACCAGCTCGCGCTTCAAGGCGCTGCGCGCCGGCATCGTGATCTCGATCGGCGGGGAGTTCGGGGTCGCGCTTTGCACGATCCTGCTGCAGACCGGCCTGGTGCGAGCCGAGATCGTCCAGCCGCTGCTGATCGCCATCGTGCTGTCGATGGTGGCGAGCCCGCTGATCCTCAGCAACAACAAGCGCGTCGCGCGCGCACTGCTGCGCGAAGAGGGACCGGCACCGACCGCGGTCGAGCGCGAAGACGCGGCCACGAGCGGCATCGCGCGGCGCGAGCACGTGATCCTGTGCGGTTTCGGCAGGGTCGGTCAGAATGTCGGCCGGGTGCTGGAATCGCAGGGTTTCGAGTACATCGCGCTGGATCTCGATCCGGCGCGCATCCGCGCCGCCCGCCAGGCGGGGGATCCCGTGATCTACGGCGATTCCTCCGACGAGGAGCTGCTCGCGCGCGCAGGCCTGAGCCACGCCAGCGCCGTGGTCATCAGCTTCTCCGACCCGGCGACATCGATCGGTATTTTGAGGAGCCTGCGTCGCCTGCGCCCGGACGTGCCGGTGCTGGTGCGCACCGCCGACGACGCGCGGCTCAAGGAGCTGCAGGATGCGGGCGCCACCGACGTGGTTCCGGAGACCTTCGAGGCGAGCCTGATGCTGGTGTCGCACGTGCTGATGCTGCTGCAGGTACCGGTGTCCCGCGTGGTGCACGCGATCGGCGACATTCGCAGCAGCCGCTACGCGGTACTGCGCAACATCGTGCGCCGCGGCGATGCGCGCCCTGTGGACGAGCTGAGCGAGCATCGCGGGGAGCTCAAATCCGTGGTGGTGCCGCCGGGCGCCTGGGCGGTGGGTCGCTCCCTGAGCGAGGTGCGCAGCCGCGGCGCCGCGGTGATCTTCACCGGGGTGCGACGCCAGGGGATTCTCGGACGCGAGCCGGCCGACACCACCGTGCTGCACGAGGGCGATATCGTGGTCATCTACGGCCGGCCCGAGGAGCTCGAGCGCGCGGAGTCGGTGCTGTTGGCGGGCTGACCGGTGACTGCGAAGCGGTGGACGGCGCAGGAAACGCTGCACGCCGCAATGGGAATGTGCCGCCTCGGGCTTGCGCTGCCTCGGCGCTACAATGTGCGGGCCAGGCGCGGCGCCGCTGCCGCTCCCCCGGGAACTGCACATGCACAAGAGCCGCCTCGCCGGATTCATCATCGACTGCCAGACCGGTGATCTCGAGGCGGCCGCACGCTTCTGGAGCGGGGATTGAAGCGCGACGACATCCACTTTCCGCCGAAACACGAGCCGCTGCGCGATGACGTGCACGCGCTCGGCGCGCTGCTCGGGGAGATCCTGCGCGAGCAGGGTGGCCGGCAGCTCTACGATCTGGTGGAGCTCGATCGCGTCGCGGCCATCCGCGGCCGCGCCGGCGAGAGCGGCGCGCGCGCCGAGCTCGCCGCCTGCGTGCGCGACCGCCCGCCGGCGCTGGCTCGCGACCTGGTACGCGCCTTCTCCACCTGGTTCCAGGCGGTCAACCTCGCCGAGCGGGTGCATCGCATACGCCGCCGCCGCGATTACTTCCTCAAGGACAGTCAGCGGCCGCAGCCGGGCGGCGTCGAGGACGCGATCGCCGCGCTCAAAGCCCAGGGCTGGGCGCTGCCGGAAACGCTGGAGCTGATCGGGTCGCTGTCGATCGAGCCGGTGTTCTCCGCGCACTCGGCCGAGTCCACCCGCCGCACGCTGCTGCGCAAGCAACAGCGCATCGCGCAGCGCCTTCTCGAGCGGCTCGACCCGGCGCTCACCCCCAACCAGCAGCGCAACCTCTGGAGCAGCATTCGACTGGAGATGACCGCGGCCTGGCAGACCGAGGAACTGCCGCGCGAGCGGCTCTCGGTCGCGGACGAGCGCGAGCAGATCCTCTTCTATCTGGTCGAGGTCCTCTATCAGGTCGTGCCGGCCTTCTACGAGGAGATCGCCCAGGCGCTCACCAAGGTCCATGGGAGCGAGGCCGCCCAGGCGCGCGTGCCGCCGATCCTGCACTTCGGCTCCTGGGCGGGCGGCGACACCGACGGCAATCCCGACGTGCACGCCAAGACGATCCGCGAGAGCCTGGCGCGCCAGCAGCAGGCGCTTCTCAACTGCTACTTCTCCGAGTGTCAGCGTCTCTCGCAGCGCCTGTCGCAGAGCGCGAGCCGCGTCGGTGTGTCGGCGGAGCTTAGTAAGCGCATCGAGCGCTATACGACGCTGCTGCCGGCCGCGCGCGCCAGCGTGCCGCCGCGCCACGAGCGCATGCCGTACCGGTTCCTGCTCGCGCAGATCTGCGAGCGGCTGCGCCACGCAAACGACGGGCGCGCCTCCGGTTACGAGAACGCCGCGCAGTTTCGTGCCGACGTGGCGCTGATCGCCGCGAGCCTGCGGGCCAACAAGGGCGCGAACGCCGGGCTCTTCTACGTCGAGCGGCTGCTGCGTCGCATCGATACCTTCGGCTTCCACCTGGCGGCTCTCGACGTGCGCGTGCACGCCGGCGTCCTGCATCAGGTGATCGCGCGCGGCTTCGACGACCCCGACTGGCTGACGCGCGGCAGCCGCGAGCGCCAGGCGCTCCTCACCGCGGCGCTCGAGAAGGATCGGGGGCCGGCGGTGGAGCTCGACGCCCTCGGCAAGCGCTCGCTCGCCGTGTTCGAAGCCATCGTCCAGGCACGCCACCGTTACGGAGCGGAGGCCATCGGCTACTTCATCGTGAGCGGCGCCAGCGGGGCCGATGACGTGCTGGCGGCACTGTTGCTCGCGCGCTGGGCTTCCGCCTACGACAAGCACACAGGCGAAGTGGCGCTCGACATCGCGCCGCAGTTCGAGTCCGAGGAGGCGCTGGCCGCCTGCGGCGCCACCATGCAGGAGCTGCTGGCGGACCCGCTCTACCGGCGGCACGTGCGCTCGCGCGGGCGCCGCCAGTGCGTGGTGATCGGCTACTCCGACAGCAACAAGCAGGCGGGAGCCTGCGCCTCGCGCGTCAGCATCCACGAAGCGCAGCGCGAGCTCACGCGCGTGCTCGGCGCGGCCGGCGAACAGGCGGTGGTGTTCCACGCACGCGGCAGCAGTATCGCCCGCGGCGGCGGGCGCATCGAGGCGCTGGTGCGGGCGGCGCCGCCCGGCGCAGTCGACGGCGTGCTGCGCATCCGCGAGCAGGGAGCGACCATCAGACAAGGGTACGGGCTGCGCCCGATCGCCATGCGCACGCTCGAGCGCGCCTTCAACGCCCTCTCGCTCATCAGCGCCGCGCAACGCCGCGGCAACCTCGCCCCCGAGCCGCAGGCCCAGCTCGAGTGCGCCGCGCTCATCGCCGCCGAGAGCCGCGCCGCCTGGCGGAGGCTCGTGTATCGGGACGCGGACTTCTACGAGTACTTCCGCGCCATCACACCGATCGACGTCATCGAGCGCATGCAGATCGGCTCGCGCTCGATCCACCGCGCGGAAGGCGCCGGCATCGAATCGCTCCTGCCGGTGCCCTGGGTCTACGCCTGGTCGCAAACCCGTTACATGCTGCCGGAGTGGTATGGGGCGGGTGCAGGCCTCGGCGCGGCGCTCGAGCGCTTCGGCCTCGCCAGGGTGCGGGAGCTATATGCGCAATGGCTCTTCATGCGCAACCTTCTCGACGACATCGAGACCATGCTGGCGCGCGTCGACCTCGACATCGCGCAGTACTACGAAGAGCTTGCCGCACCGGAGCTGCGGCGCTTCGCGGGCAGCATCCGCGCCGAATACCAGGCGGCGTGCGCCTCGCTCCTCAGCATCAAGGGCAGCCGTGCACTGCTCGATTCGGACCCGACCATGCAACGCTCGATCGAGCTGCGCAACCCTTATGTCGACCCGATGAATCTGCTGCAGGTGGATCTGCTGCGGCGCTGGCGGGCGAGCGGACGCGAGGACCGCGACCTCTTCGAGGCGCTCCTCGCGAGCGTCGGCGGCATCGCCCAGGGCCTGCAGAGCACCGGCTGAGCCATGAGCGCGGCCCCCGGCGTCCTCACCATCCGCAGCGCCACGGCCGCCGATGTGCCGGTGGTGCTCGGCTTCATCCGCGAGCTCGCGGTTTACGAGCATCTCGAGCACGAGGTGGTCGCCACGGAGGCGGACGTGCGCGCAGCGCTCTTCGGGCCGCGTCCCTTCGCGGAGGTCGCCCTCGCCTGCCTCGATGGCGCGCCGGTCGGTTTTGCGCTGTACTTTCACAACTTCTCGACTTTCATGGGCAAGCCCGGCATCTATCTCGAGGATCTCTACGTGCGTCCCGAGGCGCGCGGTCTCGGGGCCGGTAAACGGCTGCTGGCATGGCTCGCGCGCACCGCGCTCGAGCGCGGCTGCGCGCGGCTCGACTGGGCGGTGCTCGACTGGAACGAGCCCTCGATCGGCTTCTATCGGAGCCTCGGGGCGATCGATCAGAGCGAATGGACCACCTACCGGCTCACCGGGGAGGCGCTCGAGCGCCTGGCGGTCGGGGGATGAGCAGGCTTGTCGTGCGCAGCTTCGCGATCTCCCTCGACGGCTGCGGGGCGGGCCCGAATCAGAGTCTCGAGAACCCGCTCGGCGTGCGCGGCCCCGAGCTCATGGAGTGGTTCTTCAATTCGAAGACCTGGCGGCGCATGCACCGCCTCGAAGACGGCGAGACGGGCATCGATGACGCGATGGCGGCCCGCGGCTTCGACAACCTCGGCGCATGGATCATCGGCCGCAACATGTTCGGCCCGGTGCGCGGGCCCTGGCCGGACGAGAGCTGGCGGGGCTGGTGGGGGGAGGAGCCCCCGTATCACACGCCGGTGTTCGTCCTGACGCACCATGAGCGCGCGCCGCTCACCATGGCGGGCGGCACGGTGTTCCACTTCGTCACGGAAGGCATCGAGGCGGCCCTCGAGCAGGCGCGCGCGGCGGCCGCGGGCCGCGATGTGCGCCTCGGCGGTGGAGTCGCGACCATCCGCCAGTACCTGCGCGCGGGACTGATCGATGAGCTGCACCTGGCGCTCCGTCCCATCCTGCTCGGCGGCGGCGAGCCTCTGTTCGCCGGCCTCGACCTGCCGAGCGCGGGCTACGAGTGCGCGAGCCAGTTCCCCGGCGAACGCGCCATGCACGTCTTCCTGCGGCGGCGGGCGTGATCCCGCACGAGCTCGGCGGCGCACGCGGGCGCGGGCAGCAACGGGAGAGCGATGCGGAGCAGCGCGGCAGCCTGCAGCCGCCGCACAGACCGAGGCTTCATGTCCATCCCCGCGCGGGGCTTCTACGGCCCCATCAGCACTGTCGTGTCGTAGCTCTCGAAGCCCTGGATGGCTCGTCCGTAGGCGTTGAACACCAGCCGTTCGGCGACCTTGTCGGCGCGCGGCGTGAGAAGCATCCGCAGCACCACATCGTCGGCCGGCCGTGTCGCATCCTCGGCGAGCAGCTGCTCGACGACGCGCGTCAGGCGGAACACGAGCTCATTGACGAAGCGCAGATGCGCGCCGTCCTGGACCTGCTCGGCGCCCGGACCGTAGGTGACGCGGGCCTCTTCCGCCAGCTCGTGCAGGAACAGGTTCAGCAGCCGCGCCTTGTCGACGGTGCGCAGGTCGCCGAAGAATTCGATTTCGGAATTGAGGTTCATGACGGCCTCATTCGACGAACGCTCACACGAGATTAGGCCGAGGTGGGGAAAAAGTCGATCGGCTTGGTGGCCGTGACGGCGTCGACGTCCTCGGGCTGGAACTGGAAGAGCCGCACTAAAGCTACGATCTTGCGCTCGAGCTCCGGATCCTTGAGCTCGCTCGAGACGACCCGGCAATCCGTCACCGTGCCGTTCGGCGCGATGGTGAATTCCAGCACCAGCTTTCCCTGCAGCTGCGCGTTGTCGCGCAGCGCACGCGCGTAGAGGCTGTAGATGCGGCCCTTGTTGCGGTCGAAGACCAGCGCGATCTCCTCGGCAGAGCGTGCCGGCTTGCCGCCGCCGCCCGAGTGGACGTTGCGATTGGCGGCGCTCGCCAGCGCCACCGAGGAATTGACGGCGGTCGCCGTGTGGCCGGTGAGGGAGCCCGCGCCCGTGCCGAAGCCGCGGCTGGCGTTGGCGGAAGTGATGCCCCCGGAGCCCGCTCCCACCCGCGAGGTGATGAGCGAGCGCTCGGCGTGCGAATCCGCATTGACCGCGCCCGAGAGATTCCTGGTCTGCAGCGGCGCGAGGTCCATCTGCTCGCGCAGGTCCGCCAGCTCGTCCTTCACCTGGTTCAGCTGCTTCTCGGCCTTGCGGTGCGCGAGCTCCTTCAGGTCGATCGGCCGCGGCGGCGGCTTGACCATCGCCACTTTGGGCTCGATCTTCGGCTGCTCGACCGGTTGCGGCGGCGGCGGCGGCGGCTTTGGCTTGTTCTCGAGCATCACCTTCGCGAGCCGGGTCGGAATGTCCTGCGCCACCTCGCGCTTCGGGGTCGGCAGCAGCGGAAAGAGGATGCCGAGCACCACCAGGATGACGAGCAGCACCCGCAGGATCCTGCGGAAGCGCTCGGTCGACTCCGGGTCGCCTTCCCAGGGCAGCTCGTATTCGCGGTAGTACGGGGCGAGGATCATGCGCGCATCAACCCGTCTTCACCTGGCCGGCCGAGACCGGCTTTTCCTTCTGGATGACGGCCAGCGAGATCCTGCCGTAGTCGGCGTCGGTGCAGGTCTGCATGACGCGCTTGAGAACCTCGTAGGGCAGCGCCTTGTCCGCCATGATGGTGATCTCGCGCTGCGCGACGTCCTGCTCGCTCACGGTCTGTCCCACCAGCATCGGGCGCTTGAGAGCGGCGCTCAGCGGTGCGATCAGCGGTCCCGCCGCCGACTGAATTTCCTTCACCGTCGCGATGTACTCGCCCTGCACGAACAGGTCGTCGCGGGTGATCATGACGACCACCGACTGCTTCGGTGCCGTCTGCGCGATCGACTGCGGGATCTCGATTCCCTTGGAGTTCTGAATCACCTCGACCTCGGTCGAGTACACCAGCAGGAACGCCACCATCACCGACAGAATGTCGATGAGCGGGATGAGATTGAGCTGTGCGTCCGCTTTGTGCCGCAGGTGATGCTGCGCCATGCGCCGCGCACGGTTCGACATGCTCATGAGTGGGCTCCGTGCGGCGCGGGAGTCGCCGCTGGCGCCGCGGCGTTCGGTGCGGGCGCCGGCGGCTCGGTGGCCGAGGGCGCATCGCCGATCGAGATGTCGGGGAAGAGCTCCGCCTGCACGGTGCTCATGCCCTGCCCCGCCTCGAAGACGCGCACGCGGTCCATCACCTGCACCAGCGTGTCGTAAGGGGTATCGGCCTCGAGCAGGATGCTGGCGTCGGTCTTGTCGGGGAATTTCGCCTTCACGCGCTTGAGGTACTCGGTGAGGTCGTCGTAGTCATAGCCGGCCGCGGTATTGGGGAAAGTGGCCAGCGGTCCGCTGTTGCGATCGGCGACCTGCAGCAGGTCCTTGCGCACCATCACCTCGAGCTGCAGCCCCGGGGGCGGCTCCTTCCACGTGGTATTCGGCGGCGGCAGGTTCAGCTGCAGGATCACGGTGCGGGAGAACACCGCGGTCATGAGCAGGAACGTGACCAACACCGTGAAGATGTCGATCATCGGCACGAGCAGCAGCTCGGCCGGCTTGCGCGCGTGGCGCTCCAGCCTGCGGATCTGGTACGAGCGGCGCATGCGGTGTCTTCGACCGTGCGGGACGCGCGGGGTGGCGGCGGTCCTGAGCGGCTCAGGCCGCCGCGGGCGCCGTCTGCCGCTCGGTGATGGCGTTCAGGAACTTCACCGAGGCCATCTCGAGGCTGTCGATCACATCCGTGGTCTTGGTCTGCAGCCACGCGTGGATGAACAGCAGCGGCACCGCGGTCATCAGGCCAAAGGCGGTGCAGTTCATCGCCACCGAGATGCTGGCCGAGAGCAGGTTGGCCTTCTCCGCCGGGTTCACGGTCGCGACCGCGGCAAACGCGCGGATCAGACCCATGACCGTGCCGAGCAGTCCCAGCAGCGTCGCGAGATTGGCAAAGGTCGCGAGGTAGTGGGTGCGCTTCTCGAGCCGCGGCACCACTTCCATCAGGCTCTCTTCCATCGCCTTCTCGATGTCATCGCGCCGGCGGGCCGACGGGATGCGCGCCAGGCCGTAATTGAGGATGTGCCCGATGGCGGAGGAGGACTTCGAGGTCACCTGTGCGACGCCACGGAAGTTGCCCTGCGAGAGCAGCGGCACGATCTCGTTCCACAGGCCGCGATTACTCGTGGCGGCGGCCGTCAGGTAGATCCAGCGCTCGAGGGCGATCGCGAGACCCACTACGAACACGATGGCGATCGGGTACATGAAGTCCCCGCCGCCCTGAAAGAAACGCACGATCAAGTTCCAGATCTGCATCTGACTCTCCCGGTCAAGAAAGCCCCACGCATGGGGACGCAAGCATGTGAAAACTGAACGACATGGCGCGAAAAAGCTGCGATCCGGCTCTCATACTCCAGCGGCACAGGTCTCACCGGTCGCCCGAACCCGGCACTGTGCCTG
>Ga0070730_10003236_pt1 | contig 14655 bp, 10 predicted proteins | sample Coa_R1_3_FD_66447 | JGI IMG/M metagenome (GOLD analysis project Ga0070730, IMG submission 66447) | Surface soil microbial communities from Centralia Pennsylvania, which are recovering from an underground coalmine fire - Coalmine... | ecosystem: Environmental > Terrestrial > Soil > Unclassified ...
ACCAGCTTGATCAGCCCCTCCGGCGTCAGCCGGATGTTGGCCGGCTTGATGTCGCGGTGCAGGATCGGCGGCTGCTGAGCGTGCAGGTAGCTCAACACGTCGCACAACTGTAGGGCATAACTGAGCACCTGGGACTCGCCCAGCCCGCCGGGGTGGCGGCCGAGCACCGCCTCCAGGTTCTGGCCCGGTACCAACTCCATCACCAGGTAGCCGTGGTCTCCCGCCTCGAAGGTCTCGTAATAATGCGGCAGGTTGGCATGCCCCAGCCCATTGAGCACGGCAAACTCCCGCCGCTGCTGGGTCACGCCCGCCGGGTCGAAGTGCTGCTTGAGCGCCACCGCCTGCCCGGCGGTCACCGCCCCGCGCGCCGCCGCCGTGGGCCAGGCCAGCGCGGTGTAGACGGCCCCGTACCCGCCCTGCCCCAGGACGCCTTCGATGCGGTAGCCGGCGACCTCCAGCAGCACCTGGCAATGGGGACAGACACTGGCCCCGGGCGGGCTGGGTTGCCCGCAGCTATAGCAGGGACGCATCGTAAGCCTCACTGGCCATTGCCGGATCGCCGGGCAGCACATACTTCCTCATCGGATAGGTAGGTCCTTCCAGTAGAGAATAGTCCAGAGCCGGACGGTGCGATCGCCAGCGGCCGAGGCCAGGCGCTGGCCGTCGGGGGCGAAGGCCAGGCTATTGACGGCATCCGTATGGCCGGTCAGCGTACAGAGGAGCGCCCCATCGGCGACGCGCCAGAGCCGCACGGTCCGATCGCGCGATCCGCTGGCCAGGACCGCTCCGTCCGCGGTAAAGGCGAGGCTGATCACCCCGCTGGTATGCCCGGCCAGGGTGCCCAGCAGGGTGTTGTCGGTGAGCCGCCAGAGCCGGACCTGATGATCGTCGAAGCCGGCCGCCAGGATCGACCCGTCAGGGGTAAAGGCGAGGCTATGCACAAAACCCGGGTTGCTATGCAACACATGGAGAAAGCGGCCCGTGCCCACCTGCCACAGCCGCACGATGTACATCACAAAGATGGGAATTGGGAACACATGGAGAAAGCGGCCCGTGCCCACCTGCCACAGCCCCACCATGCCATCCGCGGCGCCCGTCGCCACTGTCTGCCCGTCGGGGGCAAAGGCCAGGATGACCGGCCGGTGGCCCGGGCTCACCAGCCCCACCCCCCGAGCCACGGGCTGACCATTCGCGACGCGCCAGAGCTGGGGCTGGTTGTAGAGGTCGACAGAGGCGAACATCGTGCCGTCGGGCGCCACGGCGACACTGCGCAGCGGCTCCCCGGCCCAGCGCAGCTTATGCAGCAACACGCCGTCGCTCAGCCGCCAACACCAGATCGTGCCGCTGGCGTCGGCGGCGACGAGTGGGCCCTGGTTGGGCGCAAAGATCAGGCTCTTGATCGGCATCACGGGGCCCGTCAGACTCCGGGCGACCCCGCCCGGGGCGACCGGCACCAGACGCACCGTGCCATCCGCCTGGCCCAGGGCCAGCAGTTGGCCGGAGGGGGCAAAGGTGACGGTCTCGACCAGGACCGGGGAGAGGATGACCCGCCGCACAGTGGCGTTGATCGTCACCGGCGGTGAGAGGGGCGGCGCGGCGGCCCCGTCGAGCAGTTGCCGGGTCGGCTGATCCGGCAGCGGCCGCGGCGGCGCCCCGTCAGGCAGCGGCCTTGCTGGGGCGCCCCCCCGCGGCGAGTTGGCCGCCCCGGGCGCGAGCCCCAACAAGGCCGCCCGTAGCTGGACCACATCGGCGAAGCGATCTTCCGGCCGGATACTGAGCGCCCGCAGCAAGGCCAGCCCCACCTGCGGCGTGAGCCCCGGCCGGTAATGGTCCGGCGGCAACAAGGGATCGTGCGACGTCGCGGCGCGTGTAATGGCATCCTCGGGCCGATGCCCGGTCAGCAGGTGATAGAGGGTGGCTCCCAGGCTGTAGATATCCGTCCGCGCGTCCGTGCCGCCGCCGCCATACTGCTCCAGGGGCGCGTAGGCCACGGTCCCCAGCCCGCGGATGCTGTAGCGCGTCTGCTGCCCCATTTGCTTGAGCAGCCCGAAGTCCACCAGCTTGATCAGCCCTTCGGGCGTCACCCGGATATTGGCCGGTTTGACGTCGCGGTGCAGGATCGGCGGCTGCTGGCCGTGCAGGTAGCCCAGCACCGCGCAGAGTTGCAAGGCATACCCGAGCACCTGCGGCTCGACCAGGCCGGCGGGATGGCGGGCCAGCACGTCGTCCAGGTTCTGGCCGGGGATCAGCTCCATCACCAGGTAGGCGTTGGCGCCGTCTTCAAACAGGTCATAGTAGCGGGGTAGGCCGGGGTGCTGCAAACCGCCGAGGACGGCAAACTCGCGCTGCAGCTGGAGCAGACCGGCCGGGTCGAAGTTCTGCTTGAGGGCGACCCGCTCGCCCACCGCCAGTGCCCCCCGCCCCGCCCCTGGCCCCAGTACCTGGGCGGCGTACACAGCGCCACAGCCCCCCTGTCCCAGGATGCCGGCGATGCGGTAGCCGGCGACGGCCAGCAGCGCGTGGCAGGCCGGACAGGCCGCGGCGTCCGGCGCATTCTCCTGGCCGCACTGGTAGCAGGGGATCATGGCACCCCCCAGAGCCGGATCGTCCTATCGCCGGAGCCCGAGGCGAGGATCTTGCCGTCGGGCGCGAAGGCCACGCTATTGACGGAGTCGTTATGCCCGCGCAGGATAGCCAGGAGTTCCCCATCCGTCACCCGCCACAGGCGGATCGTCGCGTCTGCGGACCCCGAGGCGAGCACGTCGCCGGCGGGGCTAAAGGCCACGCTTTGCGCCGCGCTGGTATGCTCGGCGAGCGTGCGTAAAAGTACACCAGTAGAAGTGCGCCACAGGCGAATCGTGCCGTCGGCGGCGGCCGAGGCCAGCTGCTCGCCGTCGGGCGCGAAGGCCACGTTCAGCACCGGCCCTGTATGCCCTTGCAGGGTGTGTAGCAATAACCCATCGGCGCCCCGCCAGAGGTGCACCGTCATATCGTCGCTGGCGGAGGCGAGAACGTGCCCCTCGGGAGCAAAGGCCACGCTGCGCACCATGGCCCGCTGCCCATGATGTCCCTGCAAGGTAGCGACCGGCTGGATCCGTGCGGCATGACTGGGGGCATCGTCGGCCAGGCGCCAGAGATGTACCAGGTTCTGGCTATCGCCCGTGGCCAAAGTGTGCCCGTCCGGGGCAACGGCCAGGCTGTTCACTATGCCCGCGAACCAGGCCAGGCGATCCTGCAGGGCCCCCTCAGGCAGACGATAGATCCGTAGCTCTCCATTGCCGGCGCCGACGACCAGCGCCCGGCCGGCAGCGGCGAAAGCCAGGCAGGTCGCCCCCTGCTCGGCCCCGTTTAGCTTGTGCAATAGGGTGGCGTCGCCGACTCGCCATAGCCATACGGTACCCGCCATGTCGGCAGCGGCCAGGAGCTCCCCGTCCGGGGCAAAGGCCACACTGCTGACTGGCGCCCGAGGCTCCAGGAGGGTATGATAGTGGGTCACCCGGGCGGCGGTGGCAGCGGCGATGGGCACCAAAGGGGCGGGCGCGCTGGCGGAAGGGGGTGGGGCCACCACGCCTGGTAGCCGGGTTGTCTGCCCAGCGTCAGGCGTCGTTTGCCCGAGCAACGCGGCGCGCAAGTGCCAGACGTCGGCGTAGCGGTCCTCCGGCTTGAGCGCCAGCGCCCGCAGAACCGCGGCCGCCACCTCGGGTGAGACCCGCGGCTGATACTGCTGCGGCGGTCGCAGGGGATCCCGGTCCGCGGTGACGCGGCGGATCGCGTCCTCGGGGGCGTGCCCGGTGAGCAGGTGGTAGAGCGTGGCCCCCAGGCTGTACAGGTCGCTGCGCGGGTCCGTGCTCCCCCCCCGCCCGTACTGCTCCAGCGGCGCATACTCCGGCGTCCCCAGCCCTCGCAACGCGCTCCCCGTCTGTCCCAACCCCTGCTTGAGCAACCCGAAGTCTACCAGCTTGATCAGCCCCTCCGGCGTCAGCCGGATATTGGCCGGCTTGATATCGCGGTGCAGGATCGGCGGCTGCTGGCCGTGCAGGTAACTCAACACGTCGCACAGCTGTAACGCGTAGCTCAAGACCTGGGACTCGCCCAGCCCACCGGGGTGCCGGCCGAGCACCGCCTCCAGGGTCTGCCCCGGCACCAACTCCATCACTAGATAACCGTGGCCTCCCGCCTCGAAGGTCTCGTAATAGCGCGGCAGGTGGGGGTGGCCCAGCCCGTTGAGCACGGCAAACTCCCGCCGCTGCTGGGTCACGCCCGCCGCGTCGAAGTGCTGCTTGAGCGCCACCGCCTGCCCGGCGGCCACTGCCCCCCGCGCCGCCGCCGCGGGCCCGGCGGTGGCGGTGTAGACGGCCCCATACCCCCCCTGCCCCAGGATGCCGGCGATGCGATAGCCAGCGACTTCCAGGATGGCCTGGCAACGGAGACAAGCCGCTACACCCAGAGGATTCGCTTGCCCGCAGCTATAGCATAGCATCATTGCGGTCGCAGCCACACAGCCCCGCTCAACACGTGCCCAGGATCAGGGACGGGATCGCGACGGGATCGGGGCGGAGGGTGAACGCGGCCTGCACCCGGCCGGCCACGCCGGCGGCCTGCGCGGCGCTGCGGGCGTGGATGTCGATCAGCGGCGCGCCCGGCTGCACGGCGTCGCCGATCTTGTGATGCAGCACGAAACCGACCGCCGGGTCGATCGGGGCGTCCTTGACCGGGCGCCCGGCGCCCAGGGCCACGGCGGCCAGGCCGAGCGCGGCCGCGTCGATCGTGGCGACATAGCCGGCCGTGGGCGCGAGCACCGGCACGACGGCGGGCGCGGTGGGCAACTGCTCCGGCCGGTCGATATACGTGGCATCGCCGCCCTGGTAGGCAATAAACGCGCGCAGCTTGGCCAGCGCCGCCCCGCTCTCCAACACGGCCTGCAGCAGGGGCCGGGCCGCGGCCGCGTCGGGGGCCTGGCCGCCCATGGCCAGCAGCTGGCCGCCGAGCTCCAGCGCCAGGTCCCGGAGATCGGCCGGGCCGGCGCCGCGCAAGGTGGCGATCGCCTCGCGCACCTCCAGGGCATTGCCGATGGCCAGCCCGAGCGGCTGATCCATGCTGGACAGCACGGCCCGCACCTGCAGGCCCGCCGCCCGGCCGATGGCGACCATCGCCGCGGCCAGCGCCCGCGCGGCGGCCTCTGTCTTCATAAAGGCCCCCGTGCCAACTTTGACGTCGAGCACAATGGCGTTCGCGCCCGCGGCCAGCTTCTTGGACATGATGCTGCTGGCGATCAGCGGCAGGCTCTCCACCGTGCCGGTCACGTCGCGCAGGCTGTAGAGGCGGCCGTCCGCCGGGGCCAGGTCGCTCGTCTGCGCCGCCACCACCAGCCCCACCTGCCGCACCCCCGCGATAAACTCGGCATCGCTCAGGTGGACGCGCAAGCCCGGGATCGACTCCAGCTTGTCGATGGTGCCGCCCGAGAAGCCGAGGCCGCGGCCGGACATCTTGCCGACCGGCACGCCGGCCGCGGCCACCAGGGGGCCCACGACCAGCGTCGTCTTGTCGCCGACGCCGCCCGTGCTGTGCTTATCGACCACGAAAGGCGCCGCCGGCCTCAGGTCCAGCCGGCGGCCCGAATCGACCATCACCGCCGTCAGGTCGGCCGTTTCCTGGTCCGTCATGCCGCGGCAGCAGACGGCCATCAGCCAGGCGGCCATCTGGTAATCGGGGACCGTGCCGGCCAGCATGCCGGTGATCAGCCAGGCGAGCTGCGCCCGGGTATGCGCCTCACCCTCGCGCTTGGCCACGATCAGGTCTACGGCGCGCATCGGAGTCCTCCTTCGTGAGCAGACACGCCTTACTCGCCGCGGGGCCGGCGCCCCCGGCTGCGGCCTTTGCGCCGCGGCCGCTCCGCCGCGGGCGCCTCGTCCGCGGCCGGGGCTGGCTCCTCCGGCGCGTCCAACCAGGACTGGTCCAGGGGCGCGGGCGGCAGCTCGGCGTAGACCGGGTACACGGCGTCGGGCACGCCGGGCAACGGACCGACCAGCGACAGGTCTTCCTCGCCGAGCAGCGTGGTCAGCTCGGCCACCTCCCCGCCCTGCAGGTAGACGCGGGGCAGCCGCTTGCCCAGGTGGGCCAGAAGCTCATACGCGATCGTGCCGGCCCGCTCGGCCAGTTCGGCAAAGCCGACCTCCTCCGTCCCCTGCCAGCCGGCGACGACCACCGGGTCGCCCTCGGCGGTGGCCGGGCTGTCCGTGACGTCGATCGTCACCTGGTCCATGCTCACCCGGCCGGCGACCGGCGCGCGGCGGCCCTGCACCAGCATCACGCCGCGGTTCGAGAGCGCCCGGTGATAGCCGTCCGCATAGCCGATCGGCACCAGGGCCAGAGTGCGCGGGCCCGGGGCGATATAGGTCCGCCCGTAGCCCACGCTCTCGCCCGCCGCGACCGCGAAGACGCGCGCGACGGCGGCGCGGACGGTGACCGCGGGGAGCAGCGCGAAAGGCCGGTGGCCCAACGGCGCCGGGTAATGGCCGCTCAGCATAATCCCGACCCGGACCAGGTCCAGATGGCTCTCGGGCATGTCGAGCACCGCGGCGCTGCTGGCCGCGTGGAGGAGCGCGAAGGTGATACCGGCCTCGGCCAGCCGGTGGCGCGTCGCCAGCAAGAGCTCCAGTTGCCGGCCGGCGAAGTCGTCCAGGGGGTCATCGGCATTGGCAAAATGGGTGTACAGCCCCTCCAGCCGCAAGCCGGGCAACAGCGAAAGGCTCATGGCCAGCGCGACTAGCTCGTCGGGGTTGCGGCCGAAGCGGTGCAGGCCGCTATCGAGCTTCAGATGGATCGGCGCCCGCACCCGGCACTGGCGGGCCGCCGCGGAGAGCGCCCGCGCGACGTCGAGGCTGTGGACCGTAATGGTCAGCCGGGCCACGACCGCTCGGCCCATCTCCCAGGGCGTGGCCGGCCCCAGCACCAGGATCGGGCACTCGACGGCCGCGTCGCGCAGCTGCACCCCCTCGTCTACCGAGGCGACGCCCAGCCAGCTGGCGCCGCCCGCCAGCGCCGCCCGCGCGATCTGGGCCGCACCCAGTCCATAGCCGTCGGCTTTCACGACGGCCATGATCGCGGTGCCGGGCCCGACCCAGTGGCCCACCCGGCGGGTGTTCTCGGTCACCGCGTCCAGGTCGATCTCGACCCAGACCGGTCGCCCGCGCCAGCGGACCGGGAGCGGGGCCGCGGGCGCCCGCGGGATGGCGGGCCCCAGGGGGCCGGTCGCGCGCCCGCGGCCGACCTCGGCCGGCCCTGGCCGGGTCGCCCTCCCATTGCTGGTCATGCGGGCCGCAGCTTCAGGTCGTGGATGGCATAGGGCAGCGCGTCCGCCACGTCGCCGGCCAGCACCCCGGCATCGCCCAGCTCTTCGGCGACCAGCTCCCCAGCCCGGCCATGGAGGTAGGTGCCGGCCACGGCCGCGTCCCACGGGGCCAGGCCCTGCGCCAGCAGCCCCGCGATGGCCCCGGCCAGGACATCGCCGGTGCCCGCGGTGGCCAGCGCCGCCGACGCCGTGGGGTTGATCTGCACCCGGCCGTCCGGCGCGGCAATCACGGTATGCGCCCCTTTGAGCACCACGATGGCCTTCCAGGCGGCGGCGGCGCGCTGGGCCGTGCCGACCCGATCGGCCTGCACGGTCGCCACATCACTATCCAGCAGGCGGGCCATTTCCCCGGGATGGGGGGTCAGCACGGTGTTCTCCGGCAGCCGGCCCGCCCAGTCTTCGATCTGGTGCAGCAGGTTCAGGCCGTCCGCGTCGATCACCAGCGGGGGCAGGATGCGCGACTCGGGGTGCGCCGCGTCCTTCTCGGGCGGCGCCTCCTTCTCGGGCGCCGGGGGAGCGGCGCGCCGCATCCCGAAGCCGACCGTGCGTGCGCCCTCATGCCGGGCCGGCTCGGTCGTCCGCCGCGGGCTGGTGAATCCCACCCCTCGCTCGGCCTGGGCGGCGCTCTTCGCGCCGCCCGGGTCCTGGAGAATCCCGCGCAGGAAGCCCAGGGTTTCTTTCTCGTGTCCCCAGCCGTTGCCGAGGAGCAAGGCGGTGTACTCGCGCTCGGCCAGGGCCTTGAAGAGCGGGCCCACTGCCCGGTCGACCAGCACGCCCATCTCGGACGGGAGCGGCTGGAAAGTACACTCGGTCAGCCGGCTGGCGACCATGGGCAACAGCTCAAACGGCGTGGCCAGCGTCGCCAGGCCGACCCCCACGCGCATGGCGCCCAGGGTGGACAGGATCGCGGCGCCGATATAGTTGAGCGAGCCCGCCACCACCAGCACGCTGCCGAAGGTGCCCTTATTCGCATCGGCCGGGCGCGGGGGCAGTATCCCGCGCACCTGCTCAGCCGTCGTGTGTACTGCCTGCAAATGGTCCGTCAAATCTCCCACTCCTATCTCCCAGTATCTCCCAGTATCTCCCAGTATCTCCCAGTATCTCCCAGTATCTCCCAGTATCTCCCAGTATAAACGTTCCCGCTAGGGCGCGGCGTCGCGGCGCGGCGGCGGGGCCTGCGGGTCCCCGGAGGCGACGACGAAGGCGATCGCCAGGTCGCGCCCATGGGTCAGGCTCACCGCCCAGCGCGTGAGGCGGATGGCCACGGCCCGCTCCTGGGCGCCGCCATGCAAAAACACGAGCGGCTTGCCCCGCCGGTCGGGCAGGATCTCCATCTCCTGCCAGCGGATGCCGCGGATGCCCGTGCCGAGGGTCTTGGAAATCGCCTCTTTGGCCGCGAAGCGGACGGCCAGCTCCGGCACCCGCCCGCGGCACAAGCGCTGCTCGCCGGGCGTCCAGACCCGGTCCAGGATCGGCTGGCCCCAGCGCGCGATGGCCGCCGCGATCCGCGGGATCTCGATCACGTCGACCCCACATTGCAGCAAGCCGTCCTGCGCGTCGGCCAGGCGCAGCCCGAGGGCGGCCAGCCAGGGCGGCTCGCCGGCCAGGGCACTGGGGCTCCACTCCGGCGGGCTCACGGGCGCCCGACCGAGGCATACTCGAAGCCTTGCGCGCGGATCTCGGCCGGCACAAACATGTTCCGGCCGTCCACCAGCAGCGGCCGGCGCATACTGCTATGCACCCGGGCCATATCGAGTTGCTTAAACTCGTTCCACTCGGTGAGCAGCAGGATCGCGTCGGCCCCCGCCGCGGCCTCGTAGGCGTTCGAGCAGAAGGCCGCATCCGCCACGACCCGGCGGGCGTTGTCCATGGCCACCGGGTCATAGGCCCGGACCTGCCCGCCGGCCGCGACCAGCGCGGCGACGATGCCCACCTGCGGGGCTTCCCGGATGTCGTCCGTGTTCGGCTTGAACGACAGTCCCCAGACTCCGATCCGCTTGCCGGCCAGGTCGCCGGCCAGGAGGTGGCGGATCTTCTCGACGAAGAGCCGGAGGGCATCCTGGTTGATATCCATGACGGCGTTCAGCAGCTGCGGGTGGCAGTGATTCGACGCCGCCATATGGGCCAGCGCCTTCACATCTTTGGGGAAGCAGGAGCCGCCATAGCCGATGCCGGCATCCAGGAAGTGGTGGCCGATGCGTTTATCGTAGCCCATGCCCAGCGCGACCTGCTTCACGTCGGCGCCCAGATGCTCGCAGATCTGGGCCACTTCGTTCATGAAAGAGATCCGGGTGGCCAGGATGGCATTCGAGGCGTACTTGATCATCTCGGCCGTGCGGATATCGGTGCTGATAATCGGCGCGTTCAGCGGCTCATAGAGCGCCGCCACCCGCTCGCTGGCGGCCGGGTCGGACGAGCCCAGCACCACGCGGTCGGGACACATGAAATCGTTGAGCGCGGACCCCTCGCGCAGGAACTCGGGATTAGAGACCACGGAGAATTTCAGCCCGGGCCGCATCCCGGCGCCGACCAGCCGGGTCACCAGATCGCCGGTGCCGATCGGCACCGTGCTTTTGTTGATCACGACGATATCGCCGCTGGCCTGCTGGCCAATGGAGCGCGCGGCCGATTCCACCTGCGACATATCGGCCGCCCCATCGGGCCCCTCGGGCGTGCCGACCGCGATAAAGACGAAGTCGGCGCCCCGCAGCCCTTCGGCATAATCGGTCGTAAACCGCAGACGCCCGGCCTTTAAATTGCGTTGCAGCACTTCTTCGATCCCCGGCTCATAGATCGGCGCCAGCCCTTGCCGCAGCCGTTGCACCTTCTCCGGCACGATCTCGATCCCCATCACCTCGTTACCCAGATCGGCGAAGCAGGCGGCCGTCACCAGCCCGACATAATTGACCCCCACCACACTTATCTTACTCAAGAACATCCTCCTTAAGCGTAAACCAGCGTAAACCAGCGTAAACCAGCGTAAACCGTAGATCCCGCCGCGTAGACGGGCCCTAATGGGCGATCAGCGAGAAGCGGGTGACGAAGACATCGAACAAATAGCCACTGGTGATCAGTTCCACCGCCTTGATCCGCGCCGGCCGGGGGACCTGGGTCATCAGGTCCCAGGTGTCGGGTTGCGCGGCCGGCGGCAATTGGCTACTGGCCGGCCGCGGCAGATCGATCGCCAGGCCCGCCCGGAGGGGGATGGCCAGCGGGCTCGGCGGAAAGGCCGACGGATCGGGATAGAGGCTCCGCTCCCAGATCCCCGGCTGCCCCTGGGCATCCTCATAGCTGACCCGCAGCGTCAGCGGGTAGTCCTGGGCCGGCTTGTACTGGCTATCTACGTTGACCGTCGCGGTCACGTTAATGGCCTGGTACAGCCCCACCGGCCGGTCGATCACCTGCTTGATGCTGGCCGTCGCCGGCTCGCGCGGAAAGCGATCCAGTACCGGCTCCGACCGGGTGAAGCGGGCCGAATAGACCGGGCTGCCCCCCTGGTTCTCGCTGACCCGGCGGGCATCGATTTGCGGATCGCCCGGGTTCACGGCGGGCAAGGTCAACACCCAGTTGTCGGCCAACTCGTCGTCGCTGGTGCTCGCCGCTTTAAACCGGGGGTTCTTCACCAGGTCGGTGATCGCCGGATCGGGCCCCCGCAGCGTATTGTCGGCGGCGACCTGGAACATGCGATCGAGCGGCAGATTCTGCCAGGGCCCGGGCGGCACGCGCAGCGCGGCGCTGCCGGCGACCGTGGTCACGCGCATGCGCAGCGTCTCGCCCGGCGGGTCGGGGACTTCGACGCGCACGACGGCGGTCGCCGGCACCCGGACGAAAATCTGGCCGTCCACGCTGGTCACGTAAAACTTCATCGACTCTTCGTCCGCCAGGGCCGCGGCGGCGACGACAATGCTGCCGCTCGCCGGCTCCACCCGGATATCTTTGATATGGGTGAGGAATCGGGTGCTGCGCATGATCGTCAGGGAGACCGTTGTGCTGTAGTCGAGATGGATCGTGCTTTGATCGAAGAGGGTAATCAGGGCGTCGGTATCCGGGCCGGTGCGGATCTCATCCCCCTCGCTCACGGTCTGGGACTTGCCGATCAGGACCCAGGCTTTCTGCCCGGCCCGCCGCAATTCGAGTTTGCTGCCGTGCTCCAGTTCGACGGTGGCCGTATGGGCCACATTCGGCTGCTGCGCATACTTCCAGGCGGTATAGATCCCGCCCCCACACAGCACGCAAAAGACGATCAGCCCCAGGCCGAGTGCCAGCCAGGCGATGCGGTGATAGCGCCGGTCGATCGCCGCCGGGGGGATGGCCGGCGTGGCCCCGCCCACACTACCGGTGACCAGGCTCATCCACGCACCTCGAAGCGGCGGGGCGCATCCGCGGCCGGGGGCCCCCATTGCGCCTCGACGGCGCCGACCCGGGCGGCCGGCGGCCCGGCGTGCAGGGCGGCCAGCAGCGTCTCCAGGGCGGGGCGGGGCCCTTGCGCGACCACCTGCACGCTCGCATCGGGTGCATTGCGCACAAAGCCGGTGAGCCCCAGGGCCTCCGCACGGTCGAGCACAAACATGCGAAAGCCGACTCCCTGCACCCGGCCCCGTACCTGTGCGTGTAATTGTATCCGCTCGCTTTCCATAGACGGCCCGCAACTTCCTGACGCCCTGATACCCTAATAAGACTCCCTATTGTACCCGGCCGGAGACCGGAACGTCAAACCGGGTCAGGCCAGCCGGTGCTCCATTGCGTACCGCGTGGCGGCGCTGCGGGTGGTGATCCCTAGCTTGCTGTAAATGGCGCGTACATGGGTCTGGACGGTGCGCGGGCTGAGCGACAGCTGCCCGGCAATCTGGGCATCGGTCAGCCCGGTGGCTAGCAAACAGAGGACGTCGAGCTCCCGCGCCGTCAGGGCATCGACCGCCGGGCCCCGCGCCGCGCTCGCCGGGGGCGGCGGCCGGGGGGGCGCGGCGGGCCCCCGGGCGGCGGTCCCCAGCGCGATCGCCGCGTCCAGGGGCAGGGCCTGCCCAGTGGCCCAGGCGGCATCCCAGGCGGCCGCCGGGACCGTCTGGCGCGTCGCGGCCAGGTGGCCCGCATGCTCAGCCCGGTCGACCGGGTCCAGGCGCGCCCCGATCGAGTCGAGCAGCGCCTCGGCGGCGCCAAACAACTGGGCCGCCCGCAGCGGCTGCCCGGTGGCGCCGGCCACTTCGGCCAGCTGGGCCAGGCCCCAGGCCATACCCTGTTTATCGCCGAGGGTGCGGAATAAGGCCAGGCTCTCGGCGAACAGGGCGCTCGCCTGGGCGTAATCGCCCTGCCGGCGGGCCATGGCCCCCAGGTCGGCGAGCGGCAGGGCGAGGCCCCAGCCATCGCCGACCTGGCGGAAAAGCGCCACACTCGCGGTGAGCACCGCGCGGCGGGTGGCCTCGTCGCCGGTCGCCGCCGCCACCTCGCCCAGGTTGCGCAGGGCCAGGGCCTGGCCCCAGGCCGCGCCGACCGCTCGGAAGAGCGCCACACTCTCGTCCAACAGCGCCCGCGCCCCCGCCGGGTCGCCCCCATACAGGGCCATAACGCCGAGGAGCGTCAGGGCATAGGCCAGCTCTTCCTGGTCGTCCATCGCGCGCGAGATGGCCACACTTTCGTCCAGCAGGGCGCGCGCCCCGGCCGGGTCGCTCTGCCGGTAGGCCAGCAGCCCGGCCCAGTTGAGCGCCTGGGCGCGGGCATGCGTGCGGGGGGCGGTCGTCCGGGTCATCTGCAGCGCGCGGGCCAGCCAGCTGCGGCCCTCGCCCCAATAGCCGCGGAGACTCCAGAACCAGCCAAGGGCCGAGGCCAGGGCCAGCGCGGTCGTGGCCTCCTCGTGGGCCAGCGCCCAGCCCAGCGCCGCCCGCAGGTTATCATGCTCGCACTCCAGGCACTCCAGCCACGCCACCTGCCGCGGACTGCGCGATTCGCGGTCCCCTTGCTGGGCCAGGGCGAGGAAATAGGCGGCATGGCGCCGTTGCACGGCCGCGGCCTCCCCCGTTGCGCCCAGCTGCTCCAGCCCGAACTCGCGGATCGTCTCCAGCATCGCACAGCGCAGTTCGCCCTCCGGCCCCTCCTCATGCACCAGCAGGCTCCAGTCGATCAGCGCGGACAGCCCATCCAGTAGATCGATTTTGGATTTTGGATTTTGGATTTTGGATTGCGTGGATTCCGCTCCCGGATCTCCGCCCCCGCCTTCGTCGATTTTGGATTGCGTGGCTTCCGCTCCCGGATCTCCGCCCCCCGCCTCCTCGTCGTCACTGCCTACTGCATACTGCCTACTGCCTACTGATTCGTCACTGACGACTGACGACTGACGACTGACGACTTCGTCGTCCCTGCCTACGGCGGCCGCCGCCGCCACGGTGCAGCCGCCGACGAAGACGGCCAGGCGGCGAAAGAGGGCCTGTTCGGCGGGCGGCAGCAGGTCGTAGCTCCAGGCAATCGCGCCGCGCAGGGTCTGTTGCCGGGCCGGGCGGTCGCGGGCGCCGCCGGTCAACAGGTGGAGGGCGGGGGCCGGGGTGGCCGCGGCCAGCCGGGCCAGGAGGGCGGGCGGCGCGAGGATCTTGCTGCGGGCCGCGGCCAGCTCGATGGCCAGGGGCAAGCCGTCCAGGCGCGCACAGATCGCGGCCACCGTGTCGGCATTCTCGGGCGTGAGAGCAAAGTCCGGCCGGACCTCGGCGGCCCGCGCGACGAACAGGCGCACCGCTTCCGAGCCGGCCAGCGCGGCGAGCGGAGCGCCCGCTTTCGGGGGCAGCGCCAGGGGCGGCACCGGGTATTCCTGCTCGCCATAGATCCGTAACGCGGCCCGGCTGGTGACCAGGATGCGCACGCCGGGGGCGGCGGCCAGCAGCGCGGCGACGGGCGCGGCGGCCGGCAGCACCTGCTCAAAGTTGTCCAGCACCAGCAACAGCTGGCGCTCCCGCAAATGCTGCGTCAGGCTGTCCAGCAGGGCCCGGCCGCCCGTCTCCTGCACGCCGAGCACCCCGGCGATTGTCGGCACCACCAGGTCGGGGTCAGCCAACGGCGCGAGCGGCACGAACCAGGCGCCCTGCGCGAACCGGTCGCCGAGGTCGGCGGCGACCTGGAGGCTCAGGCGCGTCTTGCCGCAGCCGCCGGTGCCGGTCAGCGTCAGCAGGCGCGCGCCGGCCAGCAGCCGCGTCACGTCGGCGATCTCCCGGTCGCGCCCGATGAAGCTGGTCAATTGCGGCGGCAGGTTGTTCGGCACCCCCACGGCCTAGCCTCCTCCTGTTTCTCTGAATTATACACGATGGGGGATGGGGGATGGGGTG
>Ga0070730_10003237_pt1 | contig 14655 bp, 10 predicted proteins | sample Coa_R1_3_FD_66447 | JGI IMG/M metagenome (GOLD analysis project Ga0070730, IMG submission 66447) | Surface soil microbial communities from Centralia Pennsylvania, which are recovering from an underground coalmine fire - Coalmine... | ecosystem: Environmental > Terrestrial > Soil > Unclassified ...
GCACATCGGCAACTGGGGCAACGACGACACCACCTACGACGACGCCTACTTCCTCGGCGGACGTCCCTGGGAGGCCCCGCAGCGCTATCACGACGAAGCCGCCATCTTCCAGATCGACAAAGTGAAGACGCCCACGCACCTGGTGGCTGGAGCCGCCGACATCCGCGTCGCCGTCCTCGAAGATTATCTGCTCGAGCACGCGCTCTACTCGCTCGGAATTCCGAACGCCCTGCTGGTCTTCCCCGGCGAAGGTCACGGCCTGGGCAAGAATCCCTGGCACGGAAAAATCAAGGTCCGCGAAGAACTGAAGTGGCTGGAAAAATACGGCGGCGTCCCCGCCTCGAACTGATCACGAGGGTTGCCCCACCCTTAAACTCGCCCGCTGTTGGCGAGTTTAGGGTGGGGTTTTTGACCTCCTATTCGTTGGATGCGTTGTGATCGCCTGTCCAAGACCTCAGCGTTCCTGCCGAGGATTTTGCAATTCATCAACCCTGTCATCCTGAGGAGGGCGTTCTTGGCCCGACGAAGGATCCCACGCCCCCCTGGTCCCGAACCAGATTCCAGTGCTTGTTGAAATTTGTGGAACTGCGTTGTAGCTAAGTGGTTGGTATTGAAGCCGTTGTAGCCCGCGATTGAACTCTGTTGAATTCTATTGAAGTCGTGTGCTTTCGCAACTACGAAATCGTCTTCATTCTCAAAAGCGAACAAAAGGTGAAGAAAAAATGCGGCTCCCGAACTAGATAGCAAATCCTTGGTTTGCAGGAATTCATCTGGAGCAACGGATCAACGCTCCGAAACACAAGCTCAATGAGTGCCAACACCTTTTAAACAGTCAAGAGGTACTCACGTTCCCAACTGCGCCCGGGCTGCTGAACGTGAACGGCGGGGGCTAGGTGCCTGTGCCGAGTAGTTCGATGACCTGCGGCTTCGACGAGGCGCTGTCGATGATCGAGATTGTTCCTTGAACCGCGCCCTTTTTCGTTGGTGAGAAGGTTGCGCTGATCGTGCAGTTTGCTCCCGCCGCAACGCTTGAACCGCAGGTCGAGGTCACGGCGAACTCCGTGCTGGCTTTCATCGAGGCGATTTTCAAGGCAGTCGTTCCCGTATTTGTGAGGGTGACCGTTTGCGGGTTGCTGGTGGTGCCGACGGCTTGCTTCTTGAAATTCAGCGGCGTGCTGGGTGAGAAGCTGACTACGCCGCTGTTGAGAAGAACGAAAACGTTGTCCAGTTGGTAGGACGGTGCAACGATGTCAACCTTCCGGTCTCCGTTAAGGTCGCCGAGCCCCACGAATCGGGTCTGTTGCCCGGTGCGGTAGCTGATTCCGGGCTGGAAAGTCCCGTCGCCATTGCCTTTGAGTACGCTGACCGAGCTCTCGTAAAGGCTGTTTAAGGCGAAAATGTTGGCCACGGCGATGTCCGGTACACCGTCGCCATCCAGATCGCCGACGGCGACCCAGGTAGGGCTGGCCGTGGGGTAGTTCACTGCCGGCTGGAAGGTGCCGTCGCCATTGCCCAGCAAAACACTTATACCGTTGGCGACGACGGCACTATCGTTCGCTACTACAAGATCGACGTTGTTGCTGGCCGTGAGCCTTGCCGCAGTAATGGCCGCCGGGTCTGGCACGAGATAGCTCTGGGAGTAGGTGAAAGTCCCGTTTCCATTGCCCAACATGATCTGCACGGAGCTGGCAGAGCCAAATTCGAAGGTCCCGGCGACGTCGAGCCTACCGTCATTGTTGAAATCACCCACCGCGATGGCATAGTCGCGTAGGGGTATCGGGGACTCGATGTAAGGCTGAAACGTGCCGTCGCCATTGCCCAAAGATACACTGAGCACATTCGGCGATGGTTCGATGGTAAGCAAGTCGAGGATGCCGTCGTTATTGAAATCCCCGACTTGGACGAAGTAAGGGAACGGCGGGGTCGGAACATAGCTAGGATTTCGGAAGGTCCCATCGCCGTTGCCGAGCAGCACGGCGAGGGCGTTGAACTGTCCATTCTGCTTGTAAATCGCCACGGCGAGATCGAGATTTCCATCACCGTTGAAATCTCCGGCAACCGGAACGCCCGGGCAGGCCTCCACGTTGTAACTAACCGGCGGTTGAAACGTACCGTCGCCGTTGCCAAGCATAATGCCGACTTGGTCCGCGGAGTTGCACGTTGTAACCGCCAGATCAAGTTTGCCGTCATGGTTGAAATCGGCGACGAGGGCTCCCCAAGGAGCCTGCACTGTAGGTTCAAAGGAGCGGGTTTCGAACTGGGCTGCGGCCAGGTGATCCAGAGAGAGCATATATGCAACCGTAAGGATGAGGCGGCACAGCGTTCGAAGACTTTTAATCGGCGACATACTGAGACTCCTACGTTGGAACCTCGGCTTCGTCTGGCAAGTATCAGTGCCCAGTTGTACAGTGGGTCGTCATATCGCTCTCAATGGCCGACATGGCATTTTCGCCATTCGGGGTGGTAGCCAGCGATCCCGTCACTCCTTCTTCCCCATCGCACATGTTCACGCCGACAAAGACATAGTGGGGTGCCGGAGGAGGGTTGCTCGACGAAAATTGCTGGGCAAACAGTGCTCCCTGGGACCCGGAATTGTTTGGGCAGTGACTGTTGCCGCAGGTGCCTGATTGATAGTTTGAAGCCGGTCCGGCGCACACCCAAACCCCCATCGAGGTGCTGGTGTAGTCGGAGTCACCGCCTGTGGCCAATATGCTCATGTTGAACCAGTTTTAGTCCGCCTGTTGCGAAGTGCCCCCAGGGTTCCGGCAGCTGTAGGTTGTGCCCGTCGTGCCGGCCCCGACCCAGCCTTGCACGGCCGTAATGTAGAAATCGACGTAGTCCGGTGCGTTCGTCCAACTCTGGGTATTGCCATATTCATTGTTGCAGCCAAGTTGGGTCGAGCTGCACGCTGTTACATTTCCGGCGACCGGTACTTCGCAACCCTTTTCCATATCGCTGAAGACCGGGCCGGAGATCAATTCAACATTGTTAAGGTATTTCTTCGCGCCGTACCACTCCAGAGAAAACGCCGCGCCTCCCGACCCGGCGCTGGCACCCTGAGCGCACATGGCGCCAGTCGGATGGTAGGTCGAGGATGAATTTATGGCGCTTAGGACGGTTGCGGGCCGACACCCCGCCACCAGCATGCTGTCCGATCCCGAGTCGCCGGCGGTGTCCGTGTCCTCCCAGTCCGAGTCCCAGGCGGTCTGAACCACTGCGAAGCCTTTTGAAAGGTAGTAGTTGCCGAATACCGACTCCTGGCCTACGTTGGTGTTGGGACTCGTCCCGCCCTCCGCGGCGACGAACGCAATCGTCCCGTTGCTGGTGCCGTTTGGGGCCACGTAGTTGATGGTGACGCCGAGAGGGTCGGCCCCGGGACAGCTGACCGTGTAGTGCTTGCAGATACCGCTGGCTAGCCAACCTGCGCTCGTCGGGCACGTGGCTGGTGGCGAGTCCAGGGTCCATGTGCCAACGGGTAGGGGAGCGGTTTGCGAGCGTGCAAGAATCGGATTGATTGCGAGAGCGGAGGAGATGGCGAGTAAGCAGAGCAGAGTTCGCGTCGTCATAGCAGTTTTTCCTCGACGCAGTTCAGGCGCGGGCGGGTGGCGGGTTGCGAGTATGACTCGCTTCTCCGGACGCGTCAAGAGGCCAAAAGACTTGTGTCGGTAGCACATGATATGTCCGGTTGAGATAGCAGGTGATATGTCCGCTTTGCGGGCGGTGAGGACGATTGACAACGAAGAATCCTTTATATGTCCCTACGCGACATGTCGATAGATGCCATAATAGAGCGAATGAGTTGTTCCATCAAGCGGATGTTGATTCTTGCAAAGCGCACGCTTGCGCACCTCTACACGGGTGTATACTCTCACCGTTCGTAACGCCCGACCTGAAGAACCTCCCTCGGGCATTTTCTCCCAGGAGTACACGATGCGGACCCGCAGACTTCTTCTCTTTCCCGCCGTCCTTTCTCTGTTTGCGACTGCACTTTTCGCGCAGATGCCGGCGCAGACGCTCGACTTTGAGGATTTTGCCGGGCCGAGCCGGTTCGACGTCGCGCGGCCTCCCGTGCGCGAGCTCTCCGCATCGGTCTCAGGCGGCGAGGTGCTGCGCAATCCATTGCTCGCGCCCACTGGGAAAACTGCCGTCTACGGAACGTCGTTCGCCTGCTCGGCATGTTTGCCGCAAATTTCCATTCACTTCAATCAAAAGGTTTCCGATGTGCAGATTTCCCTCCATAGCCCGCATGTTCTTGCGGTTTCCTATACTGCGGAGGATGAACGCGGCGAATTGCAGAAAGTCATTTTGCCTGAGGGATTCCGTCCCGGAGCGGCCGCGCTGAAGTTGCCCTCGCAGAATATCCGTCAGGTCACGATCGCAGACAACGCGCCGGATTGGACTCTCACCATGGATTCCGTCAGCTTTGCCACGGGGACTAGTCCGGTTTTGATCGACCCGGTGGTAGCCCGGCTGCTGAGTGGGCCCGCAATCACGACCAACGTAAATGCGATCGCGGCTGCCACTACCGGTTTCGTTCAAGGCGCCGCTGCTGACGGTACCACCCAGATCGTGCTGCGTATCCCCGCCGCCAGCGCTGGCCAGTCCTTCACCATCACCGTAATTAATGATCAAGGCCAGACCAGCACTTCCGTCCCCAACGATGGCGGCGTAATGGCCTTGGGAGCCAACCTCAACACGCTCTCCAGTTCCTTGACGGTCAATGCAGTCAGTACTCTCAAGGGGCCGGAGGCCTTTGTCATTTATCGCGGGCCGGTCAACTTTTCCCGAGGCACGCAAGACGACGGTTTGACCACGCGCAGCGTAAGCCTGAGTGCGGCCTCCACCAGCGGCACTACCAGCAACGCCGTCACCGTAGCCAGGCCGCCAGTGGTGCTGGTGCACGGCTTGTGGGGAGACGCTTCGAGCTTCAACAATTTCACTCCGCTGATCACCGATGCCATTTTCAACATCAGCTACGCCATTTACAACACCCCGATCACCGGCATCACCAGCACGGTGCCCACATTCTCCAGCAGCATCGACTCAACCATCGAGGCGAATTCTCTTGGCTTCGCCTACAACGCTTCCGGTGTGCTGAAGCAAATCAACAATTTCATCGCCGCCTACCGCACAACCGCCAACGTCGCCGGCGTGAAGGCTGACGTTGTGACCCACAGCATGGGCGGCGACATCGCTCGCACCTCGTTTTTGCTGACAAACTTTCTCGCCAACAATACCTTCGGGGCCGGGCCCATCAACAAGCTGATCACCGTCGCCACTCCCCACTTGGGTACGCCGGTCGCGGCCGACATGCTGACCAGCAGCAACACCTGTGTGCGCAACACACTCGCAGGCTATGGAGACATCGCCTTGCAGTCGGTCACCTTCTCCGGCCGGACGGCGCACGGAGCGGTCTTTGACCTCGAAGGCGACGGCTTTGGCGGAGCGTTAAGCACCGCCCTCAAAAATCTGAAGGCCGTCCAGCCCTTTCCCACGGCTTATATCGCCGGCGCCGCTACTTCATCCAATCTCAATGGCCTGAGTTGTTTCTTTTGCAACGCAGAAGCCCTCAGACTTCTTTGCTCCGGCAACCCTCTGGCCACGGACCTGACCGCCAAGAATTGGCCGACAATTTTCTCCCAGGGCAACGACACCATCGTTCCCCTGGATAGCGCTTTGAATAATCTCACCGGCCTCGAATACTCCGGCGTCATTCACACCGCGGGGCTGGAGACTCTCGACTTCAACGGACCCTCAGTGCTCGACGCGGCGCCCAACATTGCCGGCGAGGTAATTACTTTGTTGAATGAAGCTCCCACCGGCAGCGACTTTCACTAACCTCGACGTAAATGTGAGCCTCAGTAAAGTAAGGCAAGAAAGAAACCAGAAACGCGGGAGGAGTGAGTATGAAGCGAATTAAATATGATTTCTTGGTGGCAGCCACATTCGTCCTGATAACAGGTCTCATGATCCTGCCCAGCTCCGCTCAGCAGAGCCAGCTGCGAATTCTTTCCCCCGCTTCCGGTCTCGTGGTACGGCCGGGACAAACCGTTACGATCACCGTGTCCGCGGATCCCGCGGTGCAGAAGCTGCTGCTGATGGGCCAGCATCCCCTCGGCATGGCGCGGCTAGCCCTCGATGGTGCCGCAGGAATTGTGGCCCAGGGCCAGGGTGAAGCACATCCGCTGCAGTTTCTGCTCACGATTCCAACCACGACTCACCCCGGCACCTATCACGTGACCGCTATGGGAAGAACCTCCGGCGGTACCGTGGAATCGAATGCGCTGGCCCTCGATGTCGAGCGCCCGGATCAGCCGACCCGCATATGGGCCGAGCCTTCCATCATCCAGTTCACCCATCTTGGCGACCAAATCCCGCTGCGGGTGCTCGGCGCTTTTGCCGACGGCTCCCAGGCGGAGCTGACCCGCTCCAGCCACACCACGTTCGCTTCCGCCGATCCGCATGTCGCAGCGATAACCGCTGGCGGCATGGTTACCGCGGTAGCCGAAGGCAGGACCAGCCTTCTCGTGCGGACGCCATCCGCCGATTACTCGGTGCCGGTGCGGGTCCAGGAATCGCAGTAGGTTCGCCGCGTTCCCATAATTCTCAGCACTCGGGTATCACCGACGATGGTATCGGGGCTTAACTGGGCTATAATTCGCCCACGGAGCGCCCCCCTCCCTGATTCGCATCAGCCTGCTCCATTTTGAGGAGTGCAACATGCGTACCCTGCGTCGCCGCGTTCTCATCTCTATTTCATCATTTCTGCTGGCGATGATAGTCATGTCCTCGACTTATGCGCTCGCAGCTCGCGACAAAACTCTGCACGCATTCTCGTCGCAGCCTCGCGGCGCGTTGCCGGTCTCGCTCGTGCAGGACGCTACCGGCAATCTCTTTGGCGCGACGCAATTCGGCGGCGCTTTTAACGCAGGCACAGTGTTCGAGCTCTCGCCTGGTGCGGATGGAAAGTGGGCCGAGACTGTGCTCCACAGTTTCGGCGGCGGCAGCGACGGCAGGATGCCTCTGCTCATTCTGTTGGATTCGCAAGGAAACATTTACGGCACGACCGCGTCCGGCGGCTCGGGCTGCACCATCAGCGCCTGCGGTACCGTTTTCCAGATGACCCGGAATTCCAACGGCGCCTGGATGGAAAGCGTGATCTACAACTTCCACACCGGAGATGGATATCCAACCGGCGCGCTCGTAATCGACAACGCCGGAAATCTCTATGGCGCAATGTCCAACTTCCTCGCGGCGCAATTCTCCGTGTTCCAGCTGACGCCCTCCGGCGGCAGCTGGAACAAATCCATCGTCTATACCTTTGCCGGCGGTTCTCAGTACGACGTTGCAATTCCCGGGCTGGTTTTGGACGCCACCGGCAACATTTTCGGTACGCTCACCAGTGCTGCCTCAGCGCCCAACGGCCTGGTCTTCGAGTTGTCGCCTTCCTCTGCGGGACACTGGAATGAGACCACCCTTTATGCCTTCGCTGGAGGAAGCTCTGGGGCCGTTCCTACCGCTGGCCTGTTCCTGCAAAATGGCATTCTCTACGGCACCACCGGCCAAGGAGGAATCTCCGGCTGCGACTACGGATGCGGCACGGTTTTTGCTTTGAGCCGCGGATCGAATGGCCAGTGGACTGAACAATCCATCTACGCATTCATCGGAACTCCCGGCCAGCCCGTGCACCCCAGCCTCGGCGGCTTCGACCCCAGCGGCAATCTCTACGGCTTTACTGAGAATGGCGGAGCCGGCATTTGCCCTTATTGCGGATCCGTCTTCCAGTTGGTTCCCGACAGCTTTGGCGGCTGGACCGAATCCGACTTGTGGGACTTCGGCGGCCGCGGCTCCTTCCCGACTTCCCTCCTGCTCGACCCAGCAGGGCAACTGTATGGAACGAACCTGGGCCCTGACGATATTTTTCCGACTCAGGGCAAAGTCTTCGAGCTACGCGCGAATTCCGGTCAGTGGCTGCTGAAAACGCTTTATCGTTTCCCCACCACCGACGGGCAAAACCCTGTGGGCGGGTTGGTGCAAGACGCAGCCGGCAATCTTTACGGCACAACTGTGTACGGCGGCCTCAATAACGTCGGAGCGATTTTCAAGCTCAGTCCTGCCAGTAATGGATGGAAAGAGAGCTTGCTGTACAGCTTCACTCCGCCATCGAACGAACTCTATTTCAGCGTCGGACCATCTCCGCTCATCGCCGACACCAAGGGCAATCTTTACGGCACGACCCAGTTTGGCGGAAAAAATAATTTCGGGGCGGTATTCCAAGCCAGCCTGCAAGCCGACGGCAGTTGGAAGGTCACGAACCTGTTTAGCTTCAAAGGCCAGGCTGAACCCACCGGGGGCGTGGTTCTCGACCAGGCGGGCAACCTCTACGGAGTCACGCATCAGAGCGGCACGCAAGGAGCCGGCACGGCCTTTAAGTTGACGCAAAACGCCAGCGGGGTTTGGGAAGAAACGGTGATCCATAACTTCGGCACCATCCCCGACGATGGTAACTATCCCGTGGGCGGTTTAACGATGGATGCCAATGGCAATCTGTACGGCACCACGCAAAACGGCGGCGCAGGATCGTGCTCGATGGGCGCCCGGCAAGGGTGCGGCACCGTGTTCGAGTTGTCTTACTCAGCCAGCGGCGGCTGGACTGAAACAATCCTGTACTCCTTTCTGGGCACGCGCGCAGGCGACGGCACATCACCCATCACAAACCTGATCTTCGATGGATCGGGGAATCTTTACGGCACAACCATCGCCGGCGGAATCAACAACGCCACTTGCTTTAACCTCGGCTACGGCTTGGGATGCGGCACGGTATTTGAACTATCGCCTTCGGCGACGGGTTGGAACGAAACCATCCTGTACGAGTTCAGCGGCGGATTGGACGCATTCGGTCCTGCGGGTCCTCTCGTATTCGATCCATTGGGGAACTTGTACGGCACAGTTGAGTATCAGGCCGCCAATGACTTCGGCGGCTTGTTCAAACTCACGCCCAGTGCCGGTGGAAGTTGGCAGGAAAGTCTGTTCTACGTTTTCGGCACCGGGACCGATGGCAGGTTTCCGGTAGGTGGGCTGATCTTCGGCGCGTCCGGAAAGTTGCTCGGCGTGACTGCGGGCGGCGGAGTCGGAGGCAGCCCCGACAACAACGGGCAAGGCACGGCATTCGAGATTGCGCCGTAAGCGTCGTGGATGTCACGATCTTCTTGTCTCTCGCCAGGATGATTTGGTTCTAAAGAATTGGGACATCCATGATAAGTAAAGGCGCCTCAGTTTGAACTCCGAATCTCACCCGTCGTCATCCCGAAGCGCCCGCGTTTTCACCAGCGGGCCGAGGGATCTCCCGTAGCACACACCGTCGTAGCGGAGATGACTCCGCCTGAACAACGGCTACGCTCAGAAGTCGGGCGGCGCGACCACGACTGCGCTGCCCCACCCTTCGCGATTTTCGAAGGGTGGGTACCACCGACGATGGTATCGGGGCTTGGCGGACAATACCTTAGCCCTCGCGCGGACTCTCGCCGGCGGCGGTGACGAATGAACGAATAAACGTGGTCCGTGCTGCAGAACACCACGAAAGAAACGCGCCTCGTCAATTCGTATACGTCTGCCGCACCCGTTTTGAATATTCAAGGTACGCGGTCCACACCAGGAAGGGGACTAGCGGCCGAACCACATGACCCCACGCGATTTTCGCGACAGGCTCACTCCCATGCCCCTGGAACAACGCCAACCACAGGAAGAAATAGCAGACGTGAGCACAGAAAAATGCCAGCAGCCACAGTTTCGCCAGACGAACCACCCCAGGCCGCACCAGCCATAACCGAATCCCGGTCACCAAACCGAATCCGGCGATGCTAAGAAAGAAAATGATGTAGACCGTCCACAGAATCTCCCGCCTTGAATCGTGCGTTCTTGAAATCAGTGGAAGTACGTTGCCGAACACCTGATAAATCGTGCTGACAGGTACAAAGAAGATCAGGATCAGGCAGAAAACCACCAGCCATCCCTCGACTCCCTCATACTTCTTAGGAGCAGCGGTTTCAAGGAATCGCGGCGGTGTGCTCATCGCAGAATTCTATTCCACGAAGACCGATGCGATGTCCCAAAACCGGAGTCAGAAGTTGGACGCACTGTGATCGCCCGCCCCGAGAACTCCAGCGTTCCAGCCGAGGATTTTGCAACTCATCAACCCTGTCATCCTTCTGCACCCTACCAGCCCTGTCATCCTGAGGAGGGCGTTCTTGGCCCGACGAAGGATCCCCGGTAGTGCCGTGGAAGAGCGGCGCTTTAGCGCCGCGTAAAGCGCGCAGAATCACTAACGGGCTTCAGCCCCAGTGGTCGCCTATCGCGGCGATCGGGCCCGTGGCCCACCCGTTAACGATTAACGATCTTTGCTTGCACCATTCCCACCGAGGGTTGCCCCACCCTTAAACTCGCCCGATGTTGGCGAGTTTAGGGTGGGCTTTTTGACTTCCTATTCGTTGGACGCGTTGTGATCGCCTCTCCAAGACCCTCAGCTTTCCTGCCGAGGATTTCGCAACTGGTAGCGCCGCGGAAGCGCCGGCAGTGCCGTGGAAGCGCCGGTAGTACCGTGGAAGAGCGGCGCTTTAGCGCCGCGTAAAGCGCGCAGAATCACGAACGGGCTTCAGCCCCAGTGGACGCCCATCGCGGCGATCGGGCCGGTGGCCCACCTTTCGATGAACGATCTTTAGCTTGCACCATTCCCCACACTGAGGTTGCCCCACCCTTCGCGATTTTCGAAGGGTGGGTACCACGGACGATGGTATCGGGGCTCAGCGGACAATACCTCAGCCTTCACGCGGACTCTCGGCAGCGGCGGTGAAGAATGAACGAATAGGGCGAGGTCCGTGGTGCCCACCTTTCGAACCCCACGAAAGGTGGCGCAGCCTCAGTTATTATGATGCCGACAGAAATCAAAGGTGGGCCAGCCCGCTACCGGGATTTCTGCCGTATACTTCGGCTGTTCGCCGGGGCACTGGAACTGTACAGGGGTGTGCGGTTGCTCGTCGCGCCTGATACTGAACCCCCAGAAAGGGGGATGTTTCATGAAATGGACGATTGCTGTTGCTGGACTGATTCTGGTGTGTGCTGTTCCTGCCTCAGCACAGAAGCTGGACGTGAAGATAATTGATCGACAGGACAAAGAAGATGAGTATGACTACGCTGCCGTCTTCAACAATGTTGCAGTGGGAAAATCCTTCAAGGTTCATGGTGCCACATTCACACTACAGCTTCCCGATGGCCGACTGGCAATTGTCAACTGCGAAAGCAAATTTGCAGAACACATGGCTGGTCGTGTAGGGAATCGGAGGAGTTGCCGCACGCCGCTGGTGGATAGTATTCAAGCTGACTTTCATGGTGACAATGCAAAATTGATTTGGCCCGTCAGCCTAGATGGCAAGAAAATGCAGTCGGAAACCTATAAGATTCTAGGCATCTTGGACAAGCCAAAGAGCAACTAGGTCAGCCTCCCTTTCATTGCGAGAGTCCCAGGGTCTCTTCCGGTTGCAAACGTTCAGCCCCAGCGCTGAGCGACGCCACGATCTACCCCGTTTTCATCTACTCAGTCGAAGCATCCTGCGGAGGAAGCAGCCCGACCAGAAAACTGGCAACCTCACGAAGCGCCTCAGGCCTATGTTCGATTAGCCAACGAGTGATGGCAACCGAATGCGTCATCTTTTCATATGCAACACGACCTTGGGACAGTTCTTTGAAGGCGTCGCACAGCAAGGTCGCTGCGTCGATGTGCAGCGCCCAGTCGCCGGGCACTTGGACAGTACCCTTGCAAAAATACCGTAGGTCCTGCCCTCGCTCATCTAACAACTGCCCTCGTTTCTGATCGAATAGCTGGCTTACTTCATTATCTGTGATGGGAACATCACGGAAACCTTGAACTTCATTCATTACAGCAGCTACGGCAGCTGGGTCTAGCAGGTAGTTTTCGTACATTCTACGTGGCAAGAAGTGGACGTGGCGGGGGTCCATTCGCCTGAGGTCTTCCTTCTGCTGCCGTGTCATACACTCTTGATCGAATACGAACGCAATTGCTGGTGGCAAGAGCGTTTTTGCTTCGGACAGTTTTCGATACATCTCAAGAACCTTCCTCTTGTCGCGTCCTTGGAGATCGCCCGTTTGTCTGATTCCAATGATCGCCGTACCGCTTAACGCCCAGTTCGCGCTCCTCAGAACGAGCGGGAAACACTCCTCCTCCGTCTGCCCCTCCACCCAAAGGATATTGTCCGCCCCGAAAACGTCTGACAAATGCGCCCCAATTTCGGAGAGATAGGTTTGCAGGTGCTTTGCATTGTTGGGGTCCATGACTTCCAGCTCGCTTTCGCCCTCCGTGGCCCGCACCATCGTAAAAGTGACGGGATCCGACGCTGTAATAACAGCCGGGGAATGCGTTGCGAAGATGTACTGATGCTGCGGGTATTTCTTGAGGACATCAATCAGTTTTCTCACCGCACCGGGATGCAGGAAGCTTTGAGGTTCATCGACGATGATAACTTGCGGATGATCCGAGGTCAGGACGACGTAGAGAATGGCTAGCACCTGGCCTACTCCCGATCCGCATTCGTTCAGAGGAACCGCCAAGTCGCTCCGCTCCGTCGCGGAGTCATGAGACCAGATCAGGATCTCTACATCGGTTCCCATAGGTCGGACGGAGACCTGTCGGACTTGAGGGAGAATCCCGGAAACCGTGGCGTTTAGGCGGTCGAACCGATTTGGGTTTGAGTTCAGGGAGGTTAGAACTTGCGGTAAGTTAGATGCGTCCGAGGCGAGAACCGCCGTGTCACCAAAAGGACACTGCCCGACGTTGAATCTCTCTGCCCGAAAGCGGTAAATCCGCGACCTCAAGAATTGTGCAAGTGGAATTCGAACGTCCTCTGCGGGATTGGCAAAATACCCCTCGCTTACCGTGAGGAGTCGGTCGGCGTTGGCTGAAACCGGGAATAACATCGGCAAATTATTCGGATGTAATTCGGGGCGATAGATGCCGAAAAAAATCGGATCCTCATCAGTAGTCCATCGTTCGTCATGTCGCGCCTCCATTCGTACGATAAAGCGAAGCTCCCGCTGGCGAACCAAATTATCCAGATGCCTGTTCATCGCGTCCTTACTAATACCTACGTTCGGAGCGGGGAAAGGATAGGTGGACCTCATGCTCTGCAACGAACGCAGTAACTCTTCGCCGCTTAACACGAATGTCACCCGAACTGTACTTTCCTCTTGGGGGAGTGTCCCTGGTGCTGGCATAGTGCGCACGCTACGATGGGGCTTTGCTTTGAACCGAAGAGTAAGAGCCTCTAGAAGCCCGGTCTTTCCGGCGTTGTTCTGGCCGGTGACTATGTTGAACCCAGGCCTCAACTCAATCTCAGTCGATTCCCGATAGCTCTTGAAGTTCCGGACTTGAAACTTACTGATGTACATACCGTTGGCAAGATTCTCACAGCGGGGCCGCCTCCGCAACCACGGGAAAAAAATGGGGACAGACGGGACGCGCCCCAATGTATTACGCTCCCCACTTCATACCGTGGTAGGGTTCTGGCCGCCGTTTTGCCCTGAGGGGCGTTCTTCGGAGTCAGCGCCCAACTTCGTTTTCTTCCTCAGCGTCGTGATCGAGGTAACAGATGAGGTGGGCACTCCTGCCGTCCGGCATGCCTTTGCAGGGATGTTCCTTTGGAAGGATGGGCTTGCCGCAATAGACACACACGTCCTGCTGCTGAGTCTCTTCCCGCACTGAAGGACTCCTCTGTTTCGTTGTGGACACCATACACCGGAAGGGTCGCGCTGTCAGCGAATTTCTCTTGACGTTCTCTGCTTCACACTTGCTCTGTGTTTCTCATCACGCTCCAGCGTGACTCCGCTCACTGACTTCTTCCCCCATTTCTGAGAGCTTAACCTAGCCACGGCGTGTGGCTAGCCTCCACGGACCCAGAGTCCGATGGGGGCTTCGTTTTGGAGCCAACACTCCAGACAAATCCAGTTCTTTGAAAATCAATCGCGGGAAAACGGCCTGCTCCTCGCCTTCACAGTCAGGAGTGGGCCGGGCGGAGCGTTGGCTGCAAAACCGGTGCAAATAAAAATGAGGACGACGGGATCATGGCCGGGGCGCAACAATCAGTACCCAGTACTCAGGTCCGGCCCCAGGGCCCTTAACTGAGTACTGAGTACTGGGTACTGAGTACTGAGTACTTCTCACCTTACCCGCGAACTGGTTCGGTCCTAAGTCCTTTGTTTTACGGATTTTGATATCTAAGTGCTTTAACCAGCGGATTTTGCCGGGAATTTCCTGCTAACCCTCTGACTCTAAAGATTCGGGGGGAGGGGGAGGGGGGTACCCGGTCACAGTCGCTGGCGTCCGAAGTCAACCATTGGGAGAAAAATTATGGCGTTAGATGATGTTCCACGATGTCAGCATGTCAAGCTCAACGGCACCCAGTGCGGCTCTCCCGCACTGCGTGCCAGAAGGTATTGCTTTTTCCACGACAAGATCCGCAGCGAGCAGGCCAAAATTCGCGCCAGTACTCCCGCAGCACGCTTCACTCTTCCTCTCCTCGAAGACGCCAATTCAGTACAGGTCGCACTGATGCACGTCATCCAGATGCTCGGCTCCGGCACCATCGA
>Ga0070730_10003238_pt1 | contig 14655 bp, 18 predicted proteins | sample Coa_R1_3_FD_66447 | JGI IMG/M metagenome (GOLD analysis project Ga0070730, IMG submission 66447) | Surface soil microbial communities from Centralia Pennsylvania, which are recovering from an underground coalmine fire - Coalmine... | ecosystem: Environmental > Terrestrial > Soil > Unclassified ...
GGATCCGTCAACGTGTCCTTACTAGGTGCCGAGGCCGCCGAAGATGGCGAACGGATTCGCAGGCTCGACCTCACGGACGATCTCTCCGCCCGCACCGACTTCGCCGTGCAGGCGAGCCGCAAGCGTGTCGGCGTCGTCGCGGCTCGCGGCGCCGACGATGAGGTACTGGAAGCGCCGCTCCGGCTGGTAGCCCTCGGCGCCGAGGGTCTCCGCGAGCTGCCGCGCCTCCTGTCTGGAGGAGCACTCCACCCGCACCTCCCACGGGGCGAAGCCACGACTGAGCTCTTCCGCTTCCCACGTCTCGCCGGGCTCGTCGTCCCAGCGGTCCTCGTCGTCGAGCCAGTGCTCGATCTGGCTGGTGCGCGCCTCGGTGCCGTGCGCGCGAAGCTCCGCTTCGACGACCCTGAGGGCCTGCTCGGCTTCTGCGTGGCTGTCCGCGTAGACGAAGACCGTGTCGTCGCTGCGCGAGACCGCGAGCCGTCTCGCTCGGAGATCCTTCGCGAGCTCGCGCGCCTCGGAGTCGAGCTCGCCGGAGAGTCGCTCGAGGAGGCCGGTCGCGTGCTCCTCCTCTTCGACCTCGATCCGGATCCGCCAGTCGTCTTCGGCCATGTCGCTTCGAGCCTAGTCTGCGCGGGTGGACTGGCGCGAGCGGTACGAGCAGGCGGCGGCGCGCTACGCGGCGGGGGAGGCGCGCGATCTCGACGAGCGGCAACTCGTACAGCTCGCGAACGCGGCCTGGGCGGCGGGGCTATCGCTCCTCATGGCAGGTGACCGCGAAGGCGCCGCAGACTGGCTTTGCCGCTCCGCGGCCCGGTACCGCCAGAGCTGGGATGCCGGCGGCGCGACGGACGCGTGGGGGAGGCCGATCGGCGCCATGAAGGCGCTGCTCATCGCGGGTGAGGACGCGAGCGAGGCTGCGCGCTGGGCGATCGACGCCGGCGCCGCCCAGGCAGAGTCGCCGATCGGCCGCTATGCGGGGGCGCTCGCGCTGCTCGTGCTCGAGCGCGACGACGAGGCGGAGGCCGTCGCGGAGACGCTCGGCGAAGGCTTCCCGGGCGACGTCACGGCGGCGGTCGCCGCGCTCGCGCACCGCGACGCGGCCGCGTACGTTCGCGCCGCCGAGCGCGTGCGCCGCTCGTTCGAGGAGCGGGAGGCGCATCTCGAGGACATCCCGGTCGCGGACACGGCGCTCGCTCTGGAGGCCCTCGCGGCGAGCCGTAGACTCGAGTCGTGAAGCCGGCGTTTCGTGGGTTGCTCGTCGTCGTTGCCGCCGCGGTGTTGGCGCAGTCCGGAGCGGCCGCATCCGTCCGGCACGCAGTAAGGCCGGAGTCGGGCGTCTTCTGGAGCAAGCGCGTCTGGCTGATCGGGATCGGCTACTGCGCGCGCGGCGGCGGCCAGTGCGCCGGTGGCGCGGTGGAGCGCACGACCGACGGCGGCCGCACGTACCACGTCGTCCTGCACACCTCCGAGCCGGTCGGGCTTCTCACCAAGGTCGGCGCGCGCGGGGCGATCGCGACGCCTTCCGGCGGCCACGCCTGGCGAACGCTCGACGGCGGCCGGACGTGGAAGCCGTTCGACTATCAGCCGTTCTTCTGGGCGACGCCGCGAGTCGCCGTGCGGTTCACCGCGTACATGCAGGGAAGCTCGACGAAGCTCGCCCTGCAGGCGACGCACGACGGCGGCCGCACGTGGCGACTCCTCGCCGACCCGTGCAACCACGCGGTCACCTACAACGCGTACGCCGCGCTCGTGACGGCCAAGCTGTGGTGGATCGTCTGCGTCGGAGTGCCGGCGGGCGGAACCGCGGACAAAGCGATCTTCAGCACGCGCGACGGCGGCAAGACCTGGCAGACGGGGGCCGCGAACCTCGGGCCGCCGCACGTCCGGGTGCACGGCGGTGTCGGACTGATCGGCTCTCCCGATGAGCTTGCCTTTGCGCCGAACGGGTTCGGGCTCCTGACCGAGGTCCACGGCACGCTCTACGTGACCCGTGACGGCGGGCGGCATTTCGATGCCAAGCGGGAGGTCGTCCGCCGGGACGTCGATCTCGACGCCGGCGCTGCCGCCTTTTCCGACGGTCTGGGGTACGTCCTTCTCACCGGGAAGGCGGGCTTCCCGGCACGCCTGATCAAGACGCGCGACTTCGGCCGCACATGGCAGGTCGTGCGGCGCTGGGGCGGCTAGAGCTTCGACGCCGCGGCGCGATCCAGCACGGCTCGGGTCACGCCTCCAGACGATGCGCGCACCATGCTGCCCGGCGCATCGGGAGACGGCTCGCCGGCGAACGTTCGCGCGACCGCGTCGGCCTTGTCCTCGCCGGCGACGAGGAAGAGGAGCTCTTTCGTGCCGCGAATGCGCGGTACCGTCAGCGTGATCCGGTCGACGAAGGGTTCGTGCCCCGCCTCCGTACCGACGGCGTTGCGGTCGTAGACGTCGAGCGTCTGGAAGTTGGGAAACAACGACGCGACATGGCCGTCGGGGCCGAGCCCGAGCAACTGAAGTTCCCACGCGCCGCGGCCGCCGATCTCCTCGTCGTAGGCGTCGGCGCCCGCGTCTCGCCCGAGCTCGCCACGGATCCGGTGAACGGCAGCCGGTTGTTGCTCGAGCCGGTCGAGCAGCGCTCTCTTCGCCATGCCGTAGTTCGAGCGAGCGTCGTCCGGCGGGACGCAGCGCTCGTCTCCCCACCACAGCTCGACCCGGCTCCAGTCGGGCTCGAGCTGCGCGGCGAGCTCATAGGCGCGGCGCGGCGTCGATCCACCCGTGAGGACGACATGGCCGCCGGTGCGCGCCTGCTCGGCGAGCCGTTCCGCGACGAGCCGAGCCGCTTCCTCGGCGTCCCCGACGACGGTGATGTCGACGGAGCTCAACCGCCTTCGGCGAGCTCGCGCGCCCGGTCCATCGCGGCCTGGATCGCGTTGAGGAACGCCGCGCGCACGCCGGCCTGCTCGAGCTCGCGGATCGCGGCGATCGTCGTGCCGCCCGGCGAGGTCACCGACTCGCGCAGCTCGACCGGGTGCATGCCCTGGTCGCGGAGCTGCTTCGCCGTTCCGAACATCGTCTGCACCACGAGTGTCGTGGAGACTTCCCGCGACAGGCCGAGCAGAATCCCCGCCTCGATCATCGCCTCGGCCAGGAGCGCGAAGTACGCAGGCCCGGAGCCCGAGACGGCTGTGATCGCGTCCATCCACGTCTCCGGCACGCGCACGACGCGGCCGAGATGCGAGAGCAGCTCCTCGGCGAGCGCCAGCTGGTCGTCGCTCGCGTGCGCGCCCGCGCAGACGCCGGCCATCCCCTCGTGCACCGTCGCGGGCGCGTTCGGCATCGCACGCACGACCGGGACGCCGTCGGCGATCCGCTCCTCGATGTGTGCCGTCGGGATGGCAGCTGCGACCGAGACCACGGTCTGCTCGGGGGTCAGGTGGACGCCGATCTGCGAGAGGAGCGCGTCGATGTCCTGCGGCTTGACCGCGACGACGACGAGCCCAGCTTCTGCGACCGCGCTGGGGTTGTCCGAGGTGGCCTCGACCCCGTAGCGCTCGCGCAGCTCGGCAACCCGCTCCGCACCGCGGCTCGTGACGACGATCTCACCCGGCTCGCGCCAACCCGAGCTGAGCAGTCCCGAGAGCAATGCCTCCCCGATCCGGCCGCCGCCGAGGATCGCGATCTTGCGCTCGTTCATGGCGAGAGTCTGCCTCAGTCAGGCAGCAGGCACGAGCTCCCATCCCTTGGGGAGAGACGGCGTGGCCAGGCCGGCCGGCGGCGTCCACTCCGCCCACCCCAGGTCCCACCACGGGCCGTTGCGTTCGCACTCGGCCTCGAAGGCGGCGGCGTCGGCCCAGATCCGCTCCGCTTCCCCCTCGTCGAAGCGACCGTGGTCGACGCACTCCGTGACGCCCTCCTCGTCCTTCAGGTGCCACGTCACGCCGTCCTCGCTCCAGAGGTCGAGCTCATGGTCGAGGCTGTCGATGCCGATCGCCGAGCGCCGGTACGGCTGCTCGAGGTTCACGTACCAGCATTCGAATTTCCGGTCGTCGCCGTGCCAGAAGACCCAGATGGAGTAGCGATCCCGAGGGCGCCGGAGCATCAGCGTTCCGTGTCCCTCCCAGTGGGTGCGATGCGCCCACGGATGGACGCCGTCCGGCCTCGGCCAGCCGGGGATCGCCCCGAACGGTGCCCGCTCCGGCAGGTAGGTCACGAGCAGGTCGCGCTCGTCCGAGAGCACGACGAGAGGCACGGCGAACAGCGGCCGGCGCCGCCACACCTGGCGGAGGACGATGGCGTCGCCGGGAGACCAGCTCACGCGGCGCGAGCCGTCGGCAGCGGGATCAGGCCACGGCCGAAGCCGGCGAGGAGGTAGACGCTCGCGAGACCCGCCCACTCGGCGTACGGCTCGAGCAACTCCGCCGTCTCCCAGCCGTCGACCGGCCGCCCGCGCAGAGCGCGCAGGAGCTTGACGAGCCCGAGGTCGCCGACGAGCCCGTGCTCGAAGCGGCCGAGGCCTTCGAGGCAGACGACCCCCGCCGACCATGGCCCGAGGCCGCGCTCGCGTTCGAGGCGACGGACGACCGCGTCGGTCGGGAGGTCGTGGAGGCGTTCGAGCTCGAGCGAGCGGCAGAGCCGGACGATCGCGGCGCCGCGCCGCTCGTGCAGGCCGAGGCGGCGCAGCTCGAGCGGCGCTGCGGCAGCGAGCGCCGCGGTCGACGGCGGCTCGCTGAGGCCGTCGGAATCCGGAGGCGAGGCGGCGCGGATCACGCGGCGCTCGAGACTTCGTGCCGTCTTCGAGTCGATGAGCTGTCCGCAGACCGCTCGCAGGAGCGCCTGGGCGACGGTTCCGGTCCGCACGGGTCGCAGGCCGCGCAGGTGTTTCGTCGCGCGCCCTATGAGAGGATCGTCGGCGAAGCGGTGCAGGAACTCGGAGTGGTCGTCGTCGAGCGCGAGCATCCAGCGGAGCTTCTCGGCGGCAGTCGTAGACTCGGATCGGATCGTCACCCTGCCGTCCGGGGACTGAAACGCGCGTGCCACCCCGCCGCCGCAACGAGCCATGACCAGGCCGTCGCCGACACGTTTCGTTGCGTCGCCCGCGAGCCGAGCGGAGAGCGCGAGCGAGTACGGGCCGCGCGGACGGGCGACGACTTCGGCCACGTCCCGAGCCTACTGCCTCGCTAGGACACGGCGGGAAGAGCGTCTTGCGAGCGGCGAGAGCGCTCCCTACCGTCGGCGAGGTGACGCACTCCGTCACTCCGCTCGACCTGCTCCTCGCGCTCCTCGTCGTCGCTGCGGTGCTGCTGCTCTTCGCACACGGGCGCGGACGCGGCGCGAGCGCGATCCTGGCCGACCCGGTGCGCACGCCGGGCGTTCTCAACCCGGATGTCACGCAGTCGAACATCCGCTCGACGATCTGCCGTCATGGCTGGACGGCGACGATCCGGCCGCCGGTCGAGTACACGAATGCGCTCAAGCGGCGGCAGATGCGGCAGTACGGCGAGACCGGGTCGCTCTCCGACTACCAGGAGGATCATCTGATCAGCCTCGAGCTCGGCGGCAACCCGACCGATCCGCGCAACCTCTGGCCCGAGCCCTACCCGCGGGCCTCGGAGGTCGACCGGATCGAGAACGACCTCAACGCCCAAGTCTGCTCCGGCCAGCTGACGCTCGCGCAGGCGCAGCAGCGCGAGGACACGCTGAAGCACACCGAGGGCTAGGAGTCGAGCTCGGCGAGCAGCGCGTCGAGGTCGAGCGGCTTCGTGAACATCGTGAAGGAGCCGTCTTCGGTGCGAGGCCACTCCTCCTGCGGCCGGTCCCGGTAGAGCTCGACGCCGTTCGAGTCGGGGTCGTTGAGGTAGATCGCCTCGCTGACGCCATGATCGCTCGCGCCCGTGAGCGGGATTCCGGCCTCGAGAACGCGCGTCACCGCAGCTGCGAGCGCACGCCGGTCCGGGTAGCGGATCGCGGTGTGGTAGAGGCCGGTCGTGCCGCGAGGCGGAGGCGACCCGCCTTTCGACTCCCACGTGTTCAGGCCGATGTGGTGGTGGTAGCCGCCGGCGGAGACGAACGCCGCCTCCTCGCCGTAGAGCGTCATGAGCTCGAAGCCCAGCACGCCGGTGTAGAAGTCGAGCGCGCGCTCGAGATCGGAGACCTTGAGGTGGACGTGGCCGATGTCCACGCGCGGGTCGATGGCGGTCACGTGGCGATCGTACTGTTCACCGTGCGAGCCGTGCCGCGACGGCTTCGATCCGGCCGCGCCAGTCCGTGGCGGTGCACTGCTCGACCTCGAGCTCGGTGAGGATTCTCGACCCGATCGCGGCGAGCAGATCGTCCTTCGAGCGGACGTACGCCGGATTTCGTTGCTCGGCTAGGCGTCCGCTGCTTTTGGCAGCCAGGTGAAGCGGAAGAGGGCGACGGCGAGTCCGATCGCGAACCAGATGGCGAGCACGCCGATGTCGGTCCAGACGATCCCGACGCCCTTGACGGCAGGCCTGTAGGCGTTGTGCAAGCCGTCCGAAAGATGCTCGACCGGGAAGACGGACGCTACGTGTCGTAGCCACGAAGGCAAGTTCGTGTTCACGATGAAGACGCCGGAGATGAAGTAGAGAGGGAGCATGATCGCCTGCGTCATCGGCTGCGCCGCATCCTCGTTCTTGATCGCCGTGGAGAGGGCGTAGCCAAGTACGCAAAAGGTGATCGAGCCCACGACTGCCGTCAGCGCGATGCCGGGCAGCGTCGAGGTCGGGAGCGAGACGCCATAGGCGGCGCGGCCGACTGCGAGCAGAACCGCCAGAACCACGAGCGAGATGGTGACCGCCGTGAGTGTCCGCCCGGCGATCAGCACCCAGGCCGGTACGGGCGTCGCCCGGCGGCGTTTGAGGACCCCGCTCTCGCGCTGTGCGGTGATCGAGATCACGAGGTTGACGAAGGACGCGGCGATGACGCCGAGCGCGGCGATTCCCGGCACATAGTACGCCGACGCCTTCATCGATCCCGGGCCGACGACATGGTTGCCGAAGACGCCGACAAAGATGATCAGGAAGAGCAGGGGCAGAATCAGGGTGAAGAAGCGCGCCTGCCGGTTGCGAAGAATTGCGAGCAGGTCGTAGCGCGCCTGGTGGAGGGTCAGCATGAGCGGCCCACGGGCGGCTGCTGTCGTCTGCGCGGTGGTGGTCGTCGGCGACTCGCCGAGCCGCGCCCGCCGTCGTCGGCGAAGCCAGCGGATGAGGAGGATCATGGCGCGCTCCTCGTCAGCTCGAGGTAGACCTCTTCGAGCGTCGGCCGGCGCACGTCGAGGTCGGGGAGATCGATGCCGCGCCCGCTTGCCCAGTTGGCGATCGCGCCGACGGTGGCGAGCGGCATGTCCGAGGTCAGCGTCACGTGTCCGTCCTCGCCGGCCCGCAGCGCCTGCAATTCGGGGGGGAGCTCGTCGCTGGGGATGCCGGCCGGCAACGTGAAGCGGATGGTTGCGGCCATGCTGTGGCGGCCGCCGAGAGTCGTCGGTGTGCCTTCGGCGACGATCCGGCCGCCGGCGATGACGGCGATGCGGTCGGCGAGCTGCTCCGCCTCGTCCATGTAGTGCGTCGTGAGGAAGACGGTCTTGCCGAGCTCGCGCAACCCGTCGATCACCTGCCATGCCGTGCGGCGCGCGGACGGGTCGAAGCCGGTCGTCGGCTCGTCGAGGAAGATCAGCTCCGGATCGCCGATGAGCGCGAGCGCGACGTCGAGCCGGCGCCGCTGTCCACCCGAGAGCTGTTGCCCGAGCGTCTCCGCCTTCTCCTCGAGCCCGACGAGCGCGATCGTCTCGTCGATGTCGCGTGGCTGCCGGTAGTAGCCGGAGTAGAGCTGGAGGCTCTCGCGCACCGTCAGTCCCGGTTCGGCGTTCGACTCCTGGAGCACCGCCCCGACGCGGTTGCGCCAGGCGGCGTTGCCGTGGCCCGGGTCGACGCCGAGCACGCTTACCTCGCCGGTCGTCCGCGTGCGGAAGCCCTCGAGGATCTCGACGGTCGTCGTCTTGCCGGCGCCGTTCGGCCCGAGGAACGCGAAGATCTCGCCGCGGCCGACCTCGAGGTCGATCCCTGCGACGGCTTCGAACTGGCCGTAGCGCTTGCGCAGCCCTCGGACGGACACGACCGGCTCCACGCGCCGAGTGTACGTCCGATCCCCAACCCGAACCAAGGGCCGGGGCGTGCGCTATACCTGACAGAAGCAGATGGCCACAAAGCCGGTCGAGCAGCTCTCGCAGGTGATCGTGCGCTTCGCGGGCGACTCCGGTGACGGCATGCAGCTCACCGGCTCGCAGTTCACCTCCGAGGCGGCGCTCCTCGGCAACGACATCTCCACGCTGCCTGACTTCCCGGCCGAGATCCGCGCGCCCGCCGGCTCGCTCCCGGGCGTCTCCGGCTTCCAGCTCCACTTCGCCGACCACGACATCCTCACGCCGGGCGACGCGCCGAACGTCCTCGTCGCGATGAACCCGGCGGCGCTGAAGACGAATATCGTCGACCTGCCGCGGGGCGGGACGCTGATCGTCGACGCCGACGCGTTCACCGAGCGGAACCTCCAGAAAGCCGGCTACGCGCAGAGCCCGCTCTCCGACGGCTCGCTCGACGAGTACCAGGTGCACGCGGTGCCGCTGACGTCGCTCACCGTCGGGGCGCTGAAGGAGGTCGAAGGCGTGACGCCGCGCGAGGCCGAGCGCTCGAAGAACATGTTCGCGCTGGGGCTCATGTCGTGGCTGTACGGGCGTTCGATCAAGCCGTCGATCGAGTTCCTCGAGCAGAAGTTCGGCGCGAAGCGGCCGGAGATCGCGGCGGCGAACATCAAGGCGCTGCGGGCCGGCTACGCGTTCGGCGAGACGACGGAGTCGTTTGCGGTCACGTACGAGGTGAAGCCGGCGAAGCTCGCGCCGGGGCTCTACCGCAACATCACGGGCAATCAGGCGCTGTCGCTCGGGCTCGTCGCCGCCTCGCGCCTGTCTGGGCTGCCGCTCTTCCTCGGCGCGTATCCGATCACTCCGGCGAGCGCGATCCTCGAGGAGCTCGCCGGCTACAAGCAGTTCGGCGTCCGCACGTTCCAGGCGGAGGACGAGATCGCAGCCGCCGGTGCTGCGGTCGGGGCTGCGTTCGGCGGCGCGCTCGGTGTCACGACCTCGGCCGGGCCCGGCATCGTGCTCAAGGCCGAGACGGTCGGGCTCGCAATCATGCTCGAGCTGCCGCTCGTGATCTGCGACATCCAGCGCGCCGGCCCGTCGACCGGGATGCCGACGAAGCCGGAGCAGGGCGACCTCCTCATGGTGATGTACGGCCGGAACAGCGAGTCGCCGGTTCCGGTCGTCGCGGCCCGCTCGCCCTCGGACTGCTTCCACGCAGCGATCGAGGCGGTGCGGATCGCGCTCAAATACCGCACGCCCGTCTACCTCCTCTCCGACGCGTACCTCGCGAACGGCTCCGAGCCGTGGCTCCTGCCCGAGCTCGACACGCTCCCCGATCTGACGCCGACGTTCGCGACCGAGCCGAATGCGGGCGAGGAGTTCCTGCCGTACCTGCGCGACGAGCAGACGCTCGCGCGGCCGTGGGCGCTACCCGGGACACCGGGGCTCGAGCACCGGATCGGCGGCCTCGAGAAGGCGGACCGAACGGGCAACATCTCCTACGACCCCGAGAACCACGACCTGATGACGCGGCTCCGCGCCCAGAAGGTCGCGGGCATCGCAGGCGACATCCCGGAGCTCGACGTCGACGACCCCGACGGCGCGGCGAAGCTGCTCGTCTTGAGCTGGGGCGGCACCTACGGCCCGGTCGCGGCGGCGGCTCGGCGCGCGCGCGCGAACGGCAAGCAGGTCGCGCACGCGCATCTACGCCACATCAATCCGTTCCCGCGGAACACGGGAGACGTCCTGCGCCGCTACGAGAAGGTGCTCGTCCCGGAGATGAATCTCGGGCAGCTGCTGCAGCTCGTCCGGTCGCAGTTCCTCGTCGACGCGATCGGCTACAACCGCGTGCGCGGCTTCCCGCTGCGTGCCGCAGAGCTGCAGGATGCAATCGAATCCCTGGAGGAGACGCTGTGAAGCTTCGCGAGCTACTGCAGAAGATCGGCCTTTCGGCCCGCCCCACGCACGTACGCGGCGACGAAAAGGGATCGGATGACACGGTCGACGAGAAATTCGCGACGTCGTGGGGGAAGGACACCGCGAGCTGGATTCCCTCACAACAGGACCGGCCGAGGCATTGACATGAAGCTCCGGAAGTTGTTCACGAAAGTCAACGACGCCGTCCGGCCGGTGCACGTGCAGGGAGAGGGAGGCGGAGCCGATCCGCTGCTCGACGGAAAGGTGGTCGCGCGAGCCGGGAATCTCGGCGGGGCCGGGTACGGCGCAGCTCCCGCCCCCGCCTCGACTGATTGGGTGCCCTCGCAGCAGGACGAGGACCAGCACGAGAGGCCGCATTGACCGAAGGCAACGGCAACGGCTCGCTGACTGCGAAGGACTTCCGCACCGACCAGGAGGTGCGCTGGTGCCCGGGCTGCGGCGACTACGCGATCCTCGCCGCCATGCAGTCGTTCATGCCGGAGCTCGGGATCGCCCGCGAGAACACCGTCTTCATCAGCGGGATCGGCTGCGCGGCCCGCTTCCCGTACTACATGAACACGTACGGGATGCACTCGATCCACGGCCGCGCGCCCGCGATCGCGACCGGCCTCGCGACGACCCGGCCCGACCTCTCGGTCTGGGTCGTGACGGGCGACGGCGACGCGCTCTCGATCGGTGGCAATCACCTCATCCACGCGCTCCGCCGCAACGTCAACTTCAAGATCCTCCTCTTCAACAACCGCATCTACGGGCTGACGAAGGGGCAGTACTCGCCGACGAGCGAGCTCGGGAAGGTGACGAAGTCGACGCCGATGGGCTCGCTCGACTGGCCGTTCAACCCGATCTCGCTCGCGATCGGCGCCGAGGCGACGTTCGTCGGGCGCGCCATCGACACCGACAAGAAGGGAATGACCGAGGTGCTGCGCGCTGCCGCCGAGCATCGTGGCAGCGCGTTCGTCGAAATCTTCCAGAACTGCCCGATCTTCAACGACGACGCGTTCGACTACGTGCGCGACGACAAGGAAGGCGTGAACCGGATCCTGCTGCGCGACGGGGAGCCGATCGTGTGGGGAGCCGAGAGGCAGAAGGCCCTGCGCCAGCGCTCCGACGGCTCGATCGAGGCCTGCGCTGCCGACGACGCGGGAGTGCTCGTGCACTCCGCGAGTCACGAGACGGCGGCGCTCGCGTTCGCGCTGTCGCGCGTGACGCAGGCAACGCACGGCGGAACGCCGGTCGGGATCTTCCGCAACATCGAGCGTCCGGTGTACGACGACCTGATGGCCGAGCAACTCCGTGTCGCCGAGGAGAAGCAGGGCAAGGGCGACCTCGCCGCGCTCCTGCACTCCGGCGAGACCTGGGTCGTCAGCTAGCCGCTACGCGTGCCGTGGTTCGGCGGTGCGCCGACGGGCGACCAGGCTCGGCGTCCAGCCGAGACCCAGGGCGGTTGCGCCCACCGCGACGAGGCCGATGATCCCGGAGACGGCGAACGCGAGCTCGGTGCCGCCGACGTCGCAGAGCCAGCCGGTCATCAGGCCGGCGATGGCTCCCGTGCCGTTGAAGGCGTAGAAGTAGAGGCCGATCACCCGTCCGCGCAGCCGGTCGGGGGCGGCGAGCTGCATGATCGCGTTCGAGTTCGCCGACCAGGCCGTGAAGCCCGCGCCCGCGAGGAAGAGGAACGTGCCGGCCAGCACCGCCGAGCTCAGCGGCGCGAGGAGCAGCTCGCTCGCGGAGAAGAGCGCGCCGCCGATCAGGAGCACCTTCGTCGACGCGCGCCCGATCGCCGCCGCTGCGAGCGCGCCGAGGAGCGCGCCTGCGCCGAACGTCGCGAAGAGGAGCCCGTACACGTAGCCGTGCGCGTGGAGCGTCACCTTCGCGAGCACCGGCAGCGTGACGTTGAAGTTGAAGCAGAAGGTGCTGATCACGAAGACCAGCGTGAGCAGGACGACCATCCTGCGCTGGCCTCGGATCCACGTGAGCCCTTCGCGCGTGCCGGCGAGGATTCGCGGCCGCTCGAACTCCTCGAGCGGGAAGAACTCCGAGACGCGCATCGCCAGCAGGCCGAGCAGGACCGCGAGGAAGCTGATCGCGTTCACGAGGAAACAGACGCCCACGCCGGCCACCAGCAGCGCACCCGCGACGGCCGGACCGAAGATGCGCGAGGCGTTGAACAGCGTGGAGTTGAGGGCGATGGCATTCGGCAGGTCGTCGCGGCCGACCATCCGATACGTGAGCTGCTGGCGGGACGGCACGTCGAGGACGAGCACCGTCCCGTTGACGAAGGCGATGAGGTAGAGCATCCACGGCTGCGCGAAGCCGCCGAGCGCGATCCAGGCGAGCGCCGAAGCCGAGACGAGCTGCGCCACCTGAGTCGCGATCACGGTGTGGCGCGCGTCGAGCCGGTCGGTGAGGACACCGGCGAAGAGCCCGAGCAGCATGTACGGCGTGAACTGCGCGAACGCCATCACGCCGACGTCGAACGGCGAGTGGGTCAGCTGGAGGATGAACCAGCCGAGCGCGACACGCTGCATCCACGAGCCGGTCTGCGAGACGATCTGGCCGCCGAAGAAGAGGCGGTAGTTGCGGTAGCGAAGGCTGTGGAACGTACGCTTGGCCGCGCGCGTCACGCTCGACCCTCCTCGAGCAACCGCGCGAGCGGCTCGGCCGCGGCCTCGACCGCGGCGAGCTCGTCGGGGGTCAGCGTGCTCAGCCGGCTCGCGAGCCAGGCGGTGCGGCGCGAGCGGACACGACGCAGCGTCCGCTGGCCTTCCTCGGTGAGCGTCAGCCCGATGCAGCGGCGGTCGGCCTCGCTCGGCGTCCGGGCGACGAGCCCGTCGCGTTCGAGCCGCGAGATGCGCTTCGACATCGCGGCGGTCGAGACCCTGTCGTCCAGGGCGAGGTCGCCCACGGTGACTCCGGGACGGTGCTTGATCGAGACGAGAAGCCCCACCTGCTGGGGTGAGACGCCGGCGATTCGCTCGCGGCGCAGCGCGATTCCGAGCCGGATCAGCGTGGCGCGAAGGCGATCCGCGACCGCCGTTGCGTCGAGCTCCTGCTGCGTTGCCGGTGCCATCCTGTAACCAGGTTAGCAAACCGCATAACCTGGTTACGATTTCCTTACAGCTTCACCAGCCGGCGAAGACGTCCTCCTCAGAACCCGAGCATGTTCTGCCGCACTCCCTGCGTCCTTGGCCTGCTCGCTTTCGCACGGCCAAACGGCACTGGACGTACCGGGGCAACCACTAGTTCCGCCAGCGGCCGGGGCGGCGGCCGCGAACGAGAGCCGAGTCGGCGAGGTCCAGGGCGACAACGGCTTCAGGCTCACCCGTGACTGCGGCCACAGGCGGTTCGGTGAGGATCCTGTCGTGTCCGCGGCGCCGGCGCACCTCGAGCAGCACTCCGACGACGATGACGCCGATGGAGAGTCCGATCGACCAGTGGGTGATGCTCACGACCGTGGCCTGCGCCGCGTGCTCCCAGTCGCCGCGACTGGAGAGGTTCGAGGGATCGCTGTCCTTGACGAAGTCGATGCCGAGCGGGAAGCGCGCGATGTGCCGCGCGACCCAGCCCTGCGACATGCCCGGGAGGACAAGGCAGACGACGATGCCGGCAGCCGCGGCGAGATAGATGCCGAAGCGGCGGAGCGCGAGCCCCGCGAGTCCGGCCGCGATCACCACGCCGGGGGCGATGAGCGCGGCGAGCCAGATCTTCGCCTCGGTCCCCGCCGCGGTCGGGAACTCCTTCTTGCCGACGACGCGCGGCATGTCGAGCGCGAGAGACGACGCCATAAGCGCGGCGAAGTAGACCGGCACGGCGATCAGTCCCGCGACAGCGAGCGGGGCCTTCGTGTCCACTCGCAGGAGTGACCTCACATGCGCCCCGCTTCGATTACGCGAGCGAGAAACTCGCGCGTTCGGGGCTCGCGCGGCTGGGTGAAGATTTGCTCGGGCGGCCCCTGCTCGCAGATGACGCCCTGGTCGAGGAAGTAGATCTCGTCCGCGACCTCTCGCGCAAATTGCATCTCGTGGGTGGCGAGGATCATCGTCATCCCGCTCTCGGCGAGCTCACGCACGAGGGCGAGGACCTCCGACACGAGCTGCGGGTCGAGCGCCGAGGTGATCTCGTCGAGCAGCATCAGCTTCGGGCCCATCGCGAGTGCGCGCACGATCGCGACGCGCTGCTGCTGGCCGCCGCTCAATCGATCCGGGAACTCGTCCGCCTTGTCCTCGAGCCCGATGCGGCGCAGCATCGCCCGCGCATGCGCCTCCGCCTTGTCGCGGGAGATCCCGAGGGCCTTGCGCGGCGCAAGCGTGACGTTCTGGAGCACCGTCATGTGCGGGAAGAGGTTGTACGCTTGGAAGACGATCCCGATTTTCCGGCGGAGCGCGTTGACGTCCACCTTCGCGTCGGTGATCAGCTGGCCGTCGACGACGATCACTCCCTCGTCGACCTTCTCGAGCAGATTGAGGCAGCGGAGGAGCGTGGACTTGCCGGAACCGGAAGCGCCGATCAGACAAACGACGTTGTGCTCCGAGATGTCGAGATCGATCTGCTTCAGCACCTCGAGGTCGCCAAAGCGCTTC
>Ga0070730_10003239_pt1 | contig 14655 bp, 6 predicted proteins | sample Coa_R1_3_FD_66447 | JGI IMG/M metagenome (GOLD analysis project Ga0070730, IMG submission 66447) | Surface soil microbial communities from Centralia Pennsylvania, which are recovering from an underground coalmine fire - Coalmine... | ecosystem: Environmental > Terrestrial > Soil > Unclassified ...
TCCATCGCCAAAATGTATGGAAGCGACGCTGCCCGAAGCGTGGGCAATCATGGCATCCAGATCCACGGTGGCATGGGCTTCACCTGGGAAAATGATTTACATTTGTATTATCGTCGCGCCAAGGCATCAGAAACAGCGCTCGGCGACGCGACCTTTCACCGCGAACGTATCGCGCGGCTGGTGATCGACGCGGGTGCAGCCTCAGCGCAGACGGCGAAGAGCGCTTGAAAAAATCGGGTGATCACTTCGGCGCACCTCAGTGCAGGCTATTCATCGGGTGATCTGAAAGGCGCTGCTGGCTACTGGCTTCTAGCAGTTGGGTGGAAGCACCGGGTGGTGACGGACACAATCAAATAAGAGCGCTTTAGCGCTGGTGGAACGATTTCGGTTTTCAAATTAAAAATTACAAATTACCCGATTACAAATTGTTGGCCGCTTGCGCACTCATTGCGAATCGAAAATCGCAGCCTAAATAAAATCTTGAGGACGAAAACATGAGTTTGGTTGAACTTACTAAAGACAACGAAATTGCCATCATCACCGTCAACAACCCGCCTGTAAACGCCTTGAGCCCGGGAGTACCGGAAGGCATCTCTGAGTGCATCGACAACGTCTGCAAAGACCCCAGCGTCAAGGCCGCCATCATCATCGGCAGCGGCAGCACTTTTGTTGCGGGCGCGGACATCAAGGAGTTTGGCAAGATCACCTCGGGCAAAACCCAACGCGGCATTGCGTTTCTTCCTATGCTGATCAGAATTGAGGATTGCAGCAAGCCGGTGATCATGGCCATTCACGGCACAGCCTTCGGTGGAGGCCTCGAACTCGCCATGGCCGGCCACTACCGCATCGCCTCTCCCAGCGCCCAGGTGGGCCAGCCTGAGGTGAAACTTGGCATCATCCCCGGCGCTGCCGGAACGCAACGTCTGCCTCGCTTGGCGGGCGTCGCCAAGGGCGTTGAGCTTTGTGCGGACGGCAATCCCATCAAGGCCGCTGAGGCGCTCAAGCTGGGAATCATCGACCGGATCATTGAAGGTGATCTGCTGAAAGGCGCTTTGGCCTTTGCCCGCGAGGTTGCCGGCAAGCCCACGCGCAAGACGCGTGAGCGCAATGAAAAGCTGGGCACGCCTGAGCAGAATGCTCCGATCTTTGCTGCCGCCCGCGAAAATGCTCGCAAGAAGCAGCGCGGCCTGATGGCCCCTCTGGCGGCCATTGACGCCGTTGAGGCGGCGACCAAGCTGCCCACTTTTGAAGAAGGCTGCGAGGCCGAGCGCAAGCTGTTCACCGAATGCCTCTTCTCCGACCAATCGAAGGCCATGATTCATGTCTTCTTTGGCGAACGCGAGGTAGCCAAGATTCCCGACGTGCCGAAAGGCACGGCAACCATTCCGGTAAACTCTGCCGCTGTCGTAGGCGCGGGCACCATGGGCGGAGGCATCGCGATGGCCTTTGCCAATGCCGGAATCCCGGTACTGCTCAAGGAAACCGACCAGGCCGCGCTTGATAAGGGGCTGGCAACTATCCAGAAGAACTACGCGAACTCGGTGAAGCGCGGACGGTTTACCCAGCAGTTCATGGATGAGCGCTTGAAGCTGATCCAGCCCACACTTAGCTACGATGATTTTGGCAGCGTGGATATGGTGATTGAAGCGGTGTTTGAAGGCATGGCCCTCAAAAAAGAAGTCTTCGGCCAACTGGACCGCGTCTGTAAGCCAGGCTCGATTCTGGCCAGCAACACCTCCACGCTCAACATTGACGAGATCGCCTCGGCCACCAAGCGTCCTGCGGCCGTGATTGGGACCCATTTCTTCAGCCCTGCCAATGTGATGCGCCTGCTCGAAATCGTACGCGGCAAGGCCAGCAGCAAAGAGGTCATCGCCACCTGCATGCAGCTCTCCAAGAAGATTGGCAAGATCGGCGTGCTGGTCGGCAATTGCCGCGGCTTTGTGGGCAACCGCATGTTCGGCCCTTACCGGCGTGAAGCCCAGTTCCTGGTAGAAGAGGGCGCAAGCGTCGAGGCCGTTGATAAGGCCCTCTACGACTACGGCATGGCTATGGGGCCCATGGCGACAGGCGATCTTGCCGGACTCGACGTGGGCTGGCGCATTCGTAAAGAATTTCGCCACACAGAAAAACCCGGTGTGCGGCAGCCGCTGGCCGAGGACCGTCTGTGTGAGCTGGGACGCTATGGCCAGAAGACCGGCGCCGGCTGGTACAAATATGATTCCGAGCGGCGCGCCATTCCCGATCCTGAAGTGGCCCAGATGGTCAAGAAATGGGGCACCGAAGCCGGCATCCCGCAGCGCCAGATTTCCAAGGAAGAAATTGTCGATCGCTGCATTTACGCGCTGGTCAACGAAGGCGCACGTATCCTGGAAGAGGGTTATGCGCTCCGCTCCGTTGATATCGACATCATCTACCTCAATGGGTATGGCTTCCCTGGTCACAGGGGTGGCCCGATGTGGTATGCCGACACCGTGGGCCTGAAAAAAGTCTACGAGCGGATCTGTGAATTCCATAAACAACACGGCGAACTCTGGGAGCCGGCTCCCTTGCTGAAACGCCTGGCAGAAGAAGGCAAGGGCTTCGCGGATTTCAATAAGGACCAGGGCGCAGCAGCTTGAGAAATCGCTACTAGCGGAACAGATTAGCCACGAATTTGCGCGAATGAACGCGAATAACTGCGAAGACAAGTATTGCCGCTGATTTCGCAGATTAGCGCGTGATCAAAGCGGAATTATTGACCGCGAATTTGTGTGCGAATAAATAACAGCTAAAAACCTGAAGCAGAATCTAAAGATCAGAACTAAGTACTAATGGCTAAAGGCTAAGTACTGAAAAAGCTAAGTACTCAAACTAGTAGCTAGCAGCCAGTAGCTAGGAGCAAAAAACCATGAGAGAAGCTGTCGTAGTTGCCAGTTCGCGCACTGCGCTTACCAAGTCGTTTCGAGGCTCATTCAACATTACCCGTCCGGACGAACTTGCTGCCCACTGCATCAAGGACACGCTACGCAAGACTCCTAAGCTCGATCCCAACGAGATTGAAGATGTGGTGCTGGGATGCGCGCAGCCGCATGGCCCTCAAGGCCATAACATTGCACGCATCGCCGCCATGCTGGCCGGCCTGCCAACCACCGTTGCGGGCACTACGATCAATCGCTTCTGCTCTTCCGGGTTGCAGGCCATCGCGCTGGCTGCGCACCAGATCATCAATGAGGGCGTTGACGCCGCCATCGGCGGCGGCGTGGAGAGCATCAGCGTGATCCCACGCGACAGCAGCCCCAATCCCGCGCTCCAGGAAAAGATGCCGGGCCTCTACATGGTGATGGGCGATACCGCTGAAGTCGTCGCCAAGCGCTACAAGATCAGCCGCCAGGCCCAGGACGAATACTCTCTTCTCAGCCAGCAGCGCACCGCCCGCGCCCAGAAAGAGGGCTTCTTCGAAGGCGAGATCGCGCCCATGCGCGTGACTAAGGCCATCCTCGACAAGAAGACCGGTGAGCACATCGGCAAAGAAGAGGTCTGCGCCGACAAGGACGAGTGCAACCGCCCCGACACTACCCTTGAAGGCTTGCTGGCATTGAAGCCGCATTTCGACCAGACCAGCGGCCATGGCTCGGTGACAGCCGGTAACGCATCGCAGCTTTCCGATGGCGCTTCGGCTACCCTGCTCATGTCCCGGGAGCGCGCTGATAAGCTTGGCATTCCCTATAAATTGGTCTTTCGAGGCTTCCAGGTCGCCGGTTGCGAGCCGGATGAAATGGGCATTGGCCCGGTCTTCGCCATCCCCAAGCTGCTGAAGCGCACCGGCCTGAAGATGAATGACGTTGATCTCTGGGAACTCAACGAAGCCTTTGCCGTGCAGGTGATCTATTGCCGCGACCGCCTGGGCATCGACAACGAAAAGCTCAACGTAAATGGCGGCTCCATCGCCATCGGGCATCCCTTCGGCATGACCGGTTCACGCATGACCGGCACGCTCGCCAACGAGATGGCCCGCCGCAAGGCCCGCTATGGCGTAGTCACGATGTGCATCGGCGGAGGCCAGGGAGCAGCGGGGCTGTTCGAACGGGCCAGCTAAAGCGGTTTCACCGTCGTTCTGAGATCAGCCCGATTTTCGCCAGCGCCTTCAGGTACTCAATCACGGCCTCCAGAGGCACGGGGCCATACTCAGCGGAGACAGCGTCGCGGACCTGCTGGGCGTTGCGTTTGCCGTCAACGAAGTTCAGCGTCTCGTAGGCGTACTCTTCGCCTGCGCCCCACAGGCCCTGATAGCTGAGCAGCCTGGGTGTGGCAATGCCGGCTGCCTTGGCGTGGTCTTCAAAGTAATCGTAGCCAAATACAGCCAGCGGCCCTTTCGGCTGAGGACTGCGCACAAACACCAGGCGTCCGTCGCCGGTAGCCGCCGTCTCAGGTGGTACTGGAAATGTCGTAGCGAGGAACGCCGGTACCGCTTCACTCTTTTGCGTTGTAACTCCCGCGGAGCCCACAAAGGCAGCAAACGAGTCGGTGGCCTGCCGCAGGTAGCTGGATTCCAGGCGAACGATATTCGCCATCTCCTCCTGGGAAAGATTCGGAGAGCGCCGCAGATAAGCCGCATGACGGCGCAGGGCGGAGATCAACGTCTGTTCTTTGACTGTGTCTTCGTCTTTCTGCGTGACCTGGGCGAGAAAGTAGGCGCTGGCCGCGCCGATAAACGCGGCCCGCTTGAGCTTGGTGGGATCGATATTGGCTGCGGAGTCGAAGTTGGTGTGGATGTAGCGGTCAGGCCAGTCGTTCATGTAAATCGCCGGAATGCGGAACGAGCCCTCCTGGTAGACATCATGATCGCTGCCCATAGAAAAGGGAGCAAACTCGGCAAGCAGAGGCTCCTTGCCACCCTCGGGCGCAACCAGCGGATATTCAGCTACACCGGTCTTGGCCAGCTTTTCCGTCTGCTGATTGGCAAAGTCGCCAAAGGCCTCGGCGACGTCATGGACAAATGAGGGCAGACTCATAGGTCCGCGGGTCACGTGAAAGATGGCCTTTGTTACCGGGCCGCCACCCACCATGTCCATGTGGATGGCCACCTTGATGTGCTGGGCCATCTCGGGCCGCGCGTTCAGCAGCGTAGTTGTGCCTTCAATCTCCGGTGGCCAGATAAACCTTATAGTCCGCGCCGGGCGCGCCAGCTTGCCCTCGGTAATCAGCTTCTGCAGGGTGCGCGCCACCTCAAGAATGGTCACACAGCCGCTGGCATTGTCGTTGGCGCCCGGCCGCTGGTGGTCGAGATGGCAACTGAAGACGATCTCCTCTTGTTTCAATTTGGGATCAGCGCCAGGAATGGTTGCCGTGACCACCTCGTAATTCGCCGCGTGCTGCCCAGCGCGGACCGCAGCGTGGAGATGAATCTGCTCGCCCCGCGCCAAACGCTCGCGCAGCGCTCGTGCAGTCTTGAGCGAAACCATGAAAGCAAAAGTCTTTGTTTTGGGAAACGATTCCAGGTGCCCCCAGCGGACCAGGTTCTCGTCCTCGCCCCACCAGGCAGTGCGCTGGTTCTGCGCATAGCTGATGATGCCCGCCGCGCCGAACTTCTCCACTGCCAACCCCTGCACTCCGCCCGGCGGAACTCCGGCCAACACGATCTTGCCGCGCACGTCTTTGCCCACGTAGTCGCCCTCTGCAGCGCCGTTGCCTACGTCCACGAGATCGGCAGTCACGTCGGCGCTCTCGCTGTCTTCGGCCAGGGCGACCGGCATGCCTTCGTAGCTTGCGATCAACACCGCCGGATTCCAGGTGTCACCGTCTCGGTTCTTGCGCATCTCCCAAAGCTCGGCGAAATCGGCATCCCAGGCCAGGCGCGAACGCTGTGTTCCGTAGAAGATCTTTCCGTCGGCAGGAAATTGCAGGATGCTCACATCGCTCAAACCATAGGTCCGGGCGCGCTCGGCTACCAACTCAGCCGCAGCATGAAAGCCGCGCGAGCCGCGCTGGCGGTGATTGCGCGCGACGCCTTCCAGGTTGCGCTTGGCCGCCTCACCCGAGAGTTCCTGGGCCATCGCCGCAACATCTTTCTCGGGAAGCAGAGGGGGCTTTTGCGCCACAGCAATGAAGGGTAGGATGAGAACGGACACTGAAAGAAATAATTTTTGCATCAGGGAGGCTCCGCAAAAGTTGGTTTAAGCTGGCGGCCCGATTCTACCAAGAGAACTTTGGCACGAATATGGCGCTTCCAGATCTATTCGTGTAATTCGTGGCTAAATTGGTTTGTCGATTTGCGCAGCAGGTGTGCCTGGCCTCAGCGGGTCCAGCTTGCCTCGTAACAACAAGCTGGGGCGCCCTCCCACTGACATGCAATCTCTCGGGTGTTTCCTTTGACGGAGAAGATTCCGAGCAAACCGTTGATCACACCCACAAAGTAGTCGCAAGGAAGGGGTGAGCCTTTGCGGTAGACCAATGCCCGTGTCGGTTCAACGTGCGCCCCAGGAGCTACGCCGCCGTAGGTTGTATTTTCACGGTATGCTTTCTCAAGAATCTGGAAGGCGTCGCGCACCGTCTTGCCCTGGAAGAGCGCCGGGAATGACCGCTTGAACGTAGGCATCACGCGATAGCCTAAGCGTTCCGCCGAGACTCCGGCCCGGATCGCACGGTCGTAGACAACGATCAGGTCACGCGCCGAGCACCATTCGTCCGGTTGATACGTCGGATTTCCCAACTCGGCTTCAATGTCCTTGCGAAGCTTTGAGCCTCCAATAAACTCGACCACCACTAAGGCCGCGATGCTGCTTCGTCCTTTCAACTCACCGCTGAAGGTATCGAGGAATTGCTGATGCTCAGCATTTTTGGCATACACAATCTGTTTTGAAAAGGTTTCCATCGTTAGGATTTCCTAAGAAACCATTACTATACTCTGAAACCCAGGCCAAGGTTACCCTCGTACTGGGGCATGAATCGAGCGAAGTCTCTGTGGGCTCTATCTGACGGGATGATGATTTGTTGAGTGCAGCGGAGCAGTTCCTTCGCTGGCGCTCAGGATGACACTGATTCTCTCTGGTGGCTATTTTTTCTGCAAGCTCTTAAAGTCATGCCCTGTTATAAACCACGCTTTGAGACGATTTGCGACTAGCCTGGGAACGTTTTGCATTGCATTTAATAATCATGCAAAGATCAATAGTACCCACAGAGCAAGCAGCGGCGAACGCTTTTAGTCCGATCAGTGTTCATCAGCGAAAATCAGCGGCAAAACTATTCCTGTGTGCCCACGGACACGTACGTCTAAATCCGTACACGCTTTTTTGACACGATCTGAATCATGTTTCTGAGAATTTCAGCCAATCTGTAACTTTGCATCATGGTGAGCAACGTGCTTTTGTGGAGCGCGAGATCAGCCCATGATGCGCGGCGGCGACGACCGGAACACCTCGATCCTTCACCGGATTTCTTCGGAAACAACTTTCCAACTAAGCCGACTCCGGCTGTTTGCCGTGCGCTGGTGGTTTTATCTTGGCTTGGCGCTGGTCGTTTTGCTCGCAGCCGGTGCCGGGTTGGTCTACCGGAAGGCTGTTACGGCGGTGACTACGGCGCGCGCGAGTGTCCGCTCCGAGCAGGAATTGCGGTTCACCCTCAGTCCGCTTCCGCCTGCGATTTCAACAGGGTTCAGCCCCATCAGCGGCCCAGCGGCTTTTTCCAGTGCTGCGGTCTTTCAGGGCAGCCTGTATATGTGCGGGGCGGCTGGGCTGTTTGAATATGACTCGCGGGGGACGCTTCTGAAGCAGTATCGCGTGGGGCAGGAGCTTCCTGCGACCCCGCTGTTGCGCATGGCTGCCGGGTCGCTGGCCGATGCGCATGAGCCGGAACTCCTTATTATTACGGCCGGTGAAGGAGTTTTGGCCTTCAATGGCAGGTCTTTCCGGCAGATTCGTCCGGAAGCGCCGGAGCTGCGGGACATCACCGCCATTCTCCCCCTGGGTCCCGGGCAGTTGTTGCTCGGGACCCGCAAACATGGGGTGCTGGTCTATGACGGCAAAGTTTTGCGCGTCTTTCATCCCTCGCTAGCTGCTTTGCACGTGACTGAACTGGCGGGCACCGGGAACGATTTGTGGGTTGGTACCTTCGATCAGGGAGTAGTTCATTGGAGCGCCGGCCGAGCCGAGAAGTTCTCCGAGACGCAAGGACTGCCTGACGCTCAGGTCTTCTCCCTTGCGGTCAACGGTGACCAAGCCTTTGTGGGCACCGCCCTGGGCGTGGCGGAGTTTGCAGCGGGGCGCTTCAAGCGGGTGATAGCCCCCGGTTTATTTGCTCATACCTTATATATAAGCGGGAAAAAGCTGCTGGTCGGCGGCATTGATAAAGACTCGGGGCTTGTGGAGATTGCCCTTGAGCCGAAGCGGCTGGGCGTCCCGCGGGGAGAGGGCGAGCAAGGCAGCGTTGGCGATCTCCGTCCAATAGAAGTCCAGCAGATTCTTTCGAGCGGCGACTCGTTGCTGCTGGTGACTGCCGGGAACCTTTATGCGCGAAACGGCGACCAGGGCTGGCGTCCACTGCTGTCGCCAGCGGCTACGCTGCTGAAGGACCGCAACATCTCGTCCCTGGCTCTCGACGACGCCGGGCACATCTGGGTCGGCTACTTTGATCATGGTCTCGATCTGCTGGACTCCGACCTGAGAGGCGTACGCCATATTGAGGATGAGCATGTCTTCTGCGTGAATCGCATCGTTACCCAGGTCCACGTGCCGGAGAATACGGTGGCCGTGGCCACCGCCAACGGCCTGGTGCTGTTCGACGAACTGGGCAAGCCTCGACAGGTATTGGGGCGCGCGCAAGGGCTGCTCGCCAATCATGTCACCGACGTCGCTCATTACGGCCGTGGCCTGGTAGTGGCTACACCGGCCGGCCTGACCTTTCTGGACTCTTCCGGTCCGCGCAGCCTTTATGCCTTCCAGGGACTGGTCAACAATCACGTCTATGCCGTGGCGGCCTCGGGCAAAGAGGTCATTGCCGGCACCTTGGGTGGAATCTCTGTTCTGGAAGATGAAAACGTGGTTTCCAACTTTACGGTGGCCACTCCGGGTTTAAAGCACAACTGGATCTCGGCGGTCTCCCAGGCTGGAAACGACTGGATGATCGGCACCTATGGCGGCGGCATCGTGCGGCTGGCGGCTTCTGGACCGACCTCGGGACGCTTCGAAGATTTCGAGGTGGCGACCGGCAACTTTGAGGTGTATCCCAACGCCATGCTCACCACCGATGGCCACGTTCTTGCCGGGACTCTGGGCAAGGGGCTCTATAGCTACAACCGCAGCAACAATCGGTGGACCGTGATTACACAAGGCCTGCCGTCTTTAACGGTGACCGCACTGGCCGCAGGCAAAGGCGCTATCTACGTCGGGACCGATAACGGGCTGGTACGCATTTCGGAGCAGGATCTGCCATGAACATGTCGTTGAAACTGATCGTTGTTGTCTTGCTGACGGCCGCCCCGATGTGGAGCGATGCCGGCGTTCTGCTGCCCCGTGACAAGACGCAGCCCGATCCCAAGGTCCTCTCGCTGGAAGAGATGGAGATTGATATCCGGATTGATAACTCTGACGCTCGCATCTTTGTGCGCCAGATCTTTGCCAACCACACGGCGAGCATCGAAGAAGGCAACTACGTCTTTGCCCTGAACAGCCATGCGGTGGTCTCGGATTTTGCCACATGGGACGGGCCAGTGCGCATTCCGGCGGTGATTCTGGAGCGCAAGCGCGCGGAGGAGATTTACGAGGATCTAAAGCAGCAATCCATTGATCCGGGCCTTCTGCAAATGGGGGAGCGGTCAGCGGACGAGGCCCGGCGCACCTCGATCTTCAGCGCCAAGATTACCCCCATCCCCGCGTATGGCACCAAGCGGCTGGAATTCGAGTACCACGAGAGCGTTCCAGTCGAGAGCTTCAAATCTTATTTCGGCATCGCGCTGCGCCCGGAGGCCTATCAGGCGCAGGTAGCGGAGCACCTTTCCATCAAGTTCGAGTTGCGGTCAGCCCATCCGCTTCGCGATTTCAAGATGGTGAGCTCGATCTATCCGCTCAAGATCGATGAGCAGAATGCTAATACCATCCGGGGAAGCTTCCAGGGGCAGAAGGTCGCCCTTACGGAAGATTTTGCCCTGCAGTATGGTTTGGCCCCTCTGGGCGATACGATGCACGTCCTTACGTATCGCAATCCTGATGCGGCGCAGCCTGACCCAACCGAAACTTCTCCGCAGCGGAGCACCCATGAGCCGGGTTTTTTTGAAGTGCAGGCACTGCTGGGAAATCACACGCCGGGAACCTTGAAGCCGGGAAGCCAGACGCCGGGGAATCAGAAAACCCAGCCGGGCGCGCGGGGAGAGCAAAGCCGTCCATCGCACAACGTGGTCATCCTGTTCGACAACTCTCTCTCGATGCAGTGGGAGAAATTGGAGCGCAGCTATATGGCCTTGCAGAAAGCGCTGCACACGCTCACTCCGGAAGACCGCTTCAACCTGCTGCTCTTCAACAGCAAGGTCAGCCTCTTTCGCCCGGAGATGAGCACGGCCAGCCGGCTTACGATCCAGCAGGCGAGCGAGTTTGTGCAGCGCAGCAAGCTGCGTGGAGGAACCAATCTTCAACAGGCGCTGGAGGCCGGGTTGAGCCAATGCTCCCAGGGCGCCGCCAACAACTACCTGGTGCTGCTCACCGATGGAGAGGCCACGCGGGGCAGCATTCAAAATGGCAAGCTGGCTGCCTGGTATGCAGAGCACTGGAAGGCCCTGCCCGAGGCGCAACGGCCCAAGACTTATATCTTTGCCGTGGGCGACGACGCCAACCTTGTATTGATGAAGATGCTCACCCGCAATGATGGCGTACTGGAGCATGTGCTTTCCACCGAGCCAGTGGATTTCAAGCTCAACTCCTTCATCTCCAAGTTGAACATGAATCCCATACGGCAAATGCGTCTGGAGGTTGCGCCGCAAGCGGCGGTGGAGATGGTCTATCCCCTGCAGGATTCATCGTTTGCCGGCTCGCTGGCGGCTTGGGTAGGGCAATATCAGACAGCACAGAACAGCGTCGCCTTCCATGCCAGAGGCGTACGGGAAAGCGAGCCCTTCGACATCGCCGGTGCCGCCAGCCTACCACAGCGTTCCCTGGAACATCCGCAACTGCCCCGGCTTTGGGCCAAAGCACGCGTGGACGCCTTGCTGGAAAAAATTGAGCGCGAAGGCGAAGACCAGGCCAGCGTTGATGAGATCATCCGGCTGGCGCGGAAATATAAGTTCGTTACGCCGTACACGTCGTTTCTGGCGGTTCCACGGGCGTTGTTGCGCCCGCGCGTGATCCGGCCGGGCGATCCGGTCCTGCGGGTGCATACCGACCCGGCAATTATCTCGGTGGTGGCGCTGTTTCCCTTTGGATTGACCAAGCCGCTGCACTTTCTCAGCAAAGAAGATGTGTGGCAGACCCGCTTTCTCGCCCCGCTGGACATGGCAGACGGCACGTACAGCGTGCGCCTGGTTTTACGCGACCACAGTGGAAATACTTATCGGGAGTCGAAGACGTTTGTGATCGCCAGTAAACCTCCTACGCTCAAGCTGGTCATGGAGAGCAAGCGGTTCCGGCGAGGCGAGTCCATCCATTTGAAAGTCCATGCCTCCTCCAGCACGCGAACCCTTGTGGCCCATCTCGAAGGCGGGCTTCCGGTAAGCCTGCACTGGAACGCGGAGGCTTCCGCGAGCACAGGCGAGGTCGCGGTGCCGGGCGATCTGCCTCCGGGGCGCTACCGCCTGACGGTCACCGCCGAGGACATTGCCCACAACATCGGCAGCCAGGAGGTGCAAGTTGAAGTTCTGCCTTAAAGAGTCACAAGCACGGGTTTGGCTGAAGGTTTCCTTCCTCCTCCTAATCGTCGTCGCGCTGGCTCTGGCCGCTGGGGCATCCATGCCTGCATGGATACAGAACATCGAGGTACGCACTTTGCTGGAGTCTGCGATCTTTCGAACGGTTTCGTTTCCGGGCGGCCCGATTACAATTCGCAGACCTCCGGCGGAGACGGTTCCGGCCCTCACTGAGTTGATCAAGACGCAGCCCCACCCGGAGGAACTCTACTCGCTGCGCGCCCTGGAAGAAGAGCAGAAGCTGGACTTTGCCTCGGCTGAAGCGGATTGGAAATTGTATCTGCAACTCTCTCCGGACAAACTAGCCGCAGAGTTGGCGCTGGCGGACTTCTATCATCGCCGTCACCATCCGGTGGACGAGGTCAATGCGCTCTCTGCTCTGGGCCGCCTTCCGGACTCGCCTTCGGACGAGCGGGCTGCGCTCACCGAACGGCCATCATGGCAAGCCTTTGAAAGAGCTCTTGAGGTGATCCACACGCAATTTTTGGGCAAGGAGGCCCAGAGCGCCACTATGCAGGAGTACCAAGCATGGATCGCTCGCTTTCCGGAGGCAGGCGAGGTTTATGCCCGATATTTTGAGTATCTGATTGCGGCGCGGGACTTCAAGACTGCCGAGTCGCTGGTTGTAAGTTACCGTAGCAAATTCCCCAAGGACGAAGTTTTTTCCGTCCGCGCCCAGGCCTTACTTGCCTACAAGCAGGGATCGGCGGAAAAGGCGTTGGGCATCTATGACAGAAATTTCAAGCCGCTCTGGCCCAAAGAGCTGGTCACGAACTACTTTGAACTCCTTACCAACACCCACCGCCTGGGAGGATTTGTGGAGCAGGCCCGTGCAGCGCTCGCACAGAATCCAAATGATCTCAATGCCGTTTGCCGGATCTTCTTCTACTACGAGCAGAAAGGCAATATGGAGGCAGCGCAACAGGCAGTGACGGATTACCGCACGCGAAAGGACTCCCGCAAGGCTGTCTGGACGTTTCAAGAACTCTATACGCTGGCCACCTTGCTGCACGACATGAAGGCCTATCCGGAAGCGGCGCGGTACTACTTTGCGCTCTACAACACGAAAAATACGGATGATGTCCAGAATAACCAAGCTCAGGAGAAGTCCCTCTCTGGCTTGAGCAGCATCCTGCTGGATGCACCGGAGCAGCAGATAAGTTTCGGGGCCGCCGATCTTTCCATGTACAGCGATATCGCAACCATGGATACCGGCCCAGGTTACCTCAATGGCATTCTGTCCCTGATTCTGAATACAACTTCACCGGACACTCAATATGCCCAGGAAGAGCAGCGCGCAGTTCCATATCTCCATCGCGCTCGCGCTGCGCAATTGATCGCCCTTCTGGACCAGAAGTTCCCCAATTCCGAACGCCGTCCGGGGCTTCACGCCAAATTGATCGAGAGCTATGCCGGTTATGGCGCCCAAGACGCGGTGATTCGGCTGGGCAGGGAATTCCTCGCCACCTTCCCGGACGCCGACGAGCGAGAGCCGGTGGCCTTGTTGATGGCCGATGCTTATTCCGTGACAGGAAACGCCACGGAAGAGTTTGCGACGTACGACCTGTTGCTGAAGGAGTTGGCGCGCAAAGCCGGAGGCGTGCCCCTGGGCGAGAAGGTGGCGGACACGGTTGAGGAGCCGCGCCTGGATGTCCAGCATCAACACCGCACGATGCGGGGCCAGGATTGGCACCAAGTGGAAGACGACGAGATGGAGAGCGATGATTTAGATAATTCCAATTCAGAAGATGTGGCAGCTGGCGCGCAATCGGATTTGCAGTCGAGAGGGGATGCGCTGTCGGTACACACCACGAAAGAGACTGCTGCAGCGTCGGCAGCGCACTCGGCGCAATACGCCAGGGTGCTGAGCCGGTATCTCTCGCGTCTGGCAGTGAACCACGCCGTGCCCCAGGCCCTGGCTGTCTTACGCCAGGAGCTCCATCGCAACCCCAACGATCCGGGCCTGTATGAAAACCTGGCCCAGTTCCTGGAGCAGAACGAACTGGGGACGGAGCAGGAGGCGGTTTACCGGCGGGCCCTGCAGCAATTTCCGGGCAAGAGCTGGTACCAGAAATTGGCCCGCTGGTATGTGCGCACCAACCGAGACAAAGAATTGGGATCGCTGCTGCAGGAGGTCGCGCGAGTCTTTTCAGGCACCGATCTGGAAGATTATTTCCGCAAGGTGATCATGCCGTCGGAGTTCAGGGTGCAGCTTAATCTTTATGCCAACGCCAGGTTTCCTCATAACCTCACATTTGTTCGCAATCTGCTGGTCCACTACAAAGTGCAAAAAAATGATGTTGCATGGGAGGCCCTGATCCGCAGGCACTGGTTTGAAGATTCGGCGCTCCGCGCCCAGTTCTTTGAATATCTCGCGCGCACAGGAAAGCTGCAAGCCGAACTTGCGGAATTGAAGCTGAATCAACGCGGAGAAGGCGAGTGGGCGCCGGCGGCACAGGCCAACCCGGCAGCCGTGCGGTTCACCGCCGAGGCGGAGCTATGGCGGTCGCATTTTGAAGATGGCGCGCCGGCGCTGGGAGCCCTGGCGGCGTTATATCCTGCGGAGGTCTCACTGGGCCGCGAGGCTTCCTCAGTCTACCGGTCGCTGGCCTATTTCAATCCGGGAAATACCGGCCGGGCGGTGCAGATTGAACTCAACCTGCTGGCGACCAATCCGCAAAGCCGCGACACGCTGGCGCGCATCGGCGACATTTACTCCGACCGTGGGCAATTCAGGAAGGCAGCGTCCTATTGGAACCGCATGCCGGCTACCGAGCCCGGCAATCCCC
>Ga0070730_10003240_pt1 | contig 14655 bp, 12 predicted proteins | sample Coa_R1_3_FD_66447 | JGI IMG/M metagenome (GOLD analysis project Ga0070730, IMG submission 66447) | Surface soil microbial communities from Centralia Pennsylvania, which are recovering from an underground coalmine fire - Coalmine... | ecosystem: Environmental > Terrestrial > Soil > Unclassified ...
AGCAAATAGACATCCCCACACTAAAAGAGCTTGCGCAAGTTGATCCCTTCGCCTGGGCAAGTCAGCATGGATATATGGACATTTAAAGGCAACACCCCACACTATGAGCTTTATTGACCGCGTAAGAGCATTTATAAATCCCAACGAAACGAAGGTAAATCCGGCATATCAGGGAATGATAGGATATTCTAATACTCCTAAAGCCGTTCAAATGCCGAAAAACTATAAGAGTTACGCGAAAGAGGCATATAGAGGGAATGACACGGTTTTTAAATGTATTAGCTACATTGCTCGCAATGGAAGCGCTATACCTCCAATTTTGTACACTGACAGGACAAAAAAGAAGCGCATTGACAACCATCCGTTACTTGATAAGCTCAATCGGCCTAATCTTGAGCAATCAGGAGTGGCGTACCGGGAGGCAATCCTTAGCTATAAACTCCTGTCAGGAAATGCTTATCAATATAGTATTCGCAAAGGAAAAGCCGGACCCCCAGATGAGTTATGGAGTCTTAGACCCGATTTAGTAGAAATTGTTCCTAGTCCTTCGCGCGGTATTGTCGGATACAAATATGAGTTTCTTGAAAACAATATTGATCCAACAAACATAGCGCATTCAAAATATTGGAACCCAGACAATGACTTGTACGGTCTTTCTCCTATCGAGGTGGGCGCGCTCCTAATCGATCAACAAAAAGCCGCGCGTACCTGGAATTTAGCGCTCCTGCAAAATAGCGCTCGCCCGCCTGGGGCGTGGACTGTTCCCACAACGCTAGGGAAAAATGAGCGCGACCGCTTAGAGAACAAGCTCAAAGAGAAACTACAGGGTTACAAGAATGCAGGAACCCCGCCAGTATTAGACGGGGGGCTTAACTGGGTAAACATGGCCGCTTCTCCCAGTGAGTTAGATTGGCTCAAATCTCTACAATATAATTCCAATGTTATCGCTAATCTCTACAATATCGCGCCGCAGCTTGTTGGCGACCAGGGAGCGACGACCTATAACAATCTTGAGCAAGCAAAAGCAGCCTCCTATACTGAGGCTATCTTTCCTGAGTTAGATGATTTATATGATTTATGGAACGTTTGGCTTGTTCCCATGTATCCAGATTTAAAAGACTCAGGGGCGTATCTTTACTATGATAAAGAGAGCGTAGAATGCATTCAGAAAATTCTACAGGATCAAAAGAACGCACAAGCACAACGCGCGAATGTTATGTGGCTCAACGGGCAATGCACATTGAACGAAGCGCGCGTACTTGCAGGACTCCCAGAAGTACCCTATGGGGATATCTACAGGATCGGCGGAATACTGGTACAAGCGAGCGATATGGAAGCATACGCTTTGCAGAGTATGACCGAACCAGCCGCGCCGCCAATTGCGCAAGCAGAGCCGTTAAACGTTGATCCTTCTCAGGAGCAATCCCAGGACAAACCCGTTACTCAGCAGAAACCCACACAAAAGCCCGCTCCTGCTCAACAGTCAGAACAGAAACCCCAGGAGAAACCCAATGAAAATGCTAGCAAATCTTTTACGATGGGTTGGACAGGCGAGTTTAAAGCGCTCAACGCGCAAGCAGACGCGATATTATCACAAGGGAATGATGGTCTATCGTCCCATTCACAAAAAAAGCTAGATAGCGCTGGAATTTATCAGCCCGACGATTTAACGAAGCAGCTTGCAGGATGGCAGAAGCAAGGCGCGCTCTATCTCGAATGGGAGTGTACTAGCTCAGCTTGCGATGTCTGCATAGTCAATGATGGTCAAATTGTACCCATCGGTCAGCCCTTCAAATCAGGTCATATTCTCCCAGGCGCGCACCCCCATTGTGATTGCAAAGTCAAAGCCTCAAATGCTCCTGCAAAAACAACGACGCGCGAAACATATCGCAAAGTTACGAGACTCGTTTAATGAAAATTCTACACAAAAATGTATCCTTCCAAGTCAAGGCAATTGACGATGAACAAGGCTTAATAGAAGCATATGGAAGTGTTTTCAACAATGTTGATCAGGGCGACGATCTAGTAAAACCGGGAGCGTTCAAGCGCACTATCCAGAATAGCAAAAGCCGAGTACAAGCAGGGAAATCTAAATTTCTTGCTCCTATGCTTTGGCAACACGACCAGGAGCGACCCATAGGCGGCTGGTACGAGCTTGCAGAAGACTCCCACGGCTTGAAGTGTAAAGGTCAAATCATCCTGACTACTCAGCTAGGGAGAGACGTTTATGAGCTTATCAAGTCTGGTGTGATAGATCAATTCAGCATCGGCTATGATATCCCCCAAGGCGGCGCTTCCTACAACGCAAAAGAAGGATACCGCGAGCTTAAAGAGCTACGCTTATGGGAAATTAGCGTGGTAACGTTCGCTATGAATACAGAAGCGTTACTCACAGGCGTAAAACGTCATGACGTTTCAAAAGAACATAAGGACTTTTACGACCACTACCGACAGGAGCAAATAGAAGATTGGTTATATTCCGATTTTCGGAATATTGTTTGCTCCCTCAAAGCCGCTCTTATTGATGCTTTTATGGTCGGTGATAGCCCCCAGGAAGATTTAACCTCTACTATTCTCACGGACTCCGGCGCGGGTAAGATGGGTTTTACCGCCGCGCTAGAAGCCTGGGTACAAAAAGGTATACAGTTAGACGCTAGCAGCTACTTACAGGAAACATTAGAAGCGCATGGCCCGCAAGGATCGCCCGCGACTTATGGCGGCTATATGAGCCGACAGGAGCAAGATTTTATGGAACACAAAGCAGGGCGCGCATTCTCCCAGGCGAACGCCGACAAGATTAGCGCGCATGTCACCAATGTCAAAGACTCAGCAAACAAAGCGCTAAAAGCATCGGCTGAGCATTTCAAAGCTATGCAGGAGCATGTGAAGAGCATGAATGCAGCCGCCGATGATTTGGCGACCGTCCTGCAAGGAAGCGAAGCCGCTTATGGCACAGACGCAGGAACCCCCGCATCAGGACAAGAGCAAGGCAAGAGCGCCCCGTATTCCAGTAATACACGCGCTACAGAAGACACTCATTCATCTAACGATACTGAGCAGGAGCTAAACGCCGCGCTTGAACAGTTGCGCAATCTCCGTAAGCATATCGCTTAATCCCCTTTAAATCCCCATTTACTATCACTTGTTAGGATGACTACACAACATGCCTGAACTGAAAGACCTTATAAATGAGGTCAACTCTCTTGCAACCGACCTGAACGCGCGGGTTGAAACTCTCGACCGTGAGCAGAAGCGCATTAGAGAAGATTTGACTTCCAAGACTGGCGCTATGCCAGCCGAGTATAAAACCGCGATTGACGCGCTTAATACTCGCATCAATGAAGTAACTGATTTGATTGATCGTCTCAAGCGAGACGCCGCGCGCCCGCCCCTGGGGAGCGATGGGACAAAGCGCGATCCCCACGCCCGCGCCGCTTTCCTGAAAGCTATGCGCAAGCGCGCAAAGCTTGAATTCTTGACCGACGAAGAGAAAAGCTATATCGTACCTGAATACATGCCCGCCGAGCGCAAAGCTCTTTATGCAGGAGATGCAACTGAGGGTGGCTTCTTTGCTGGCGTCGATTTTATGGATGAGCTTCAAGCATATAAATTGCTTATCTCCCCTATGCGTAAAATTTGTCGCATCCAACGAACGAGCGGTGAAAAAGTACAAATGCCCGCTTTGAGCGCGGATACTGCGGCATACTGGGCAGTTGAGCAAAAGAGCTTTACCGACTCTCAAGATCCAACCCTGAGCATGATTAACATTCCAGTGCATGAGCTTCGCGGTCTGTTAAAAATCTCTCAGCAGAACCTTGAAGATAGTTCTTTCAATTTGGAAGATTTTATCAAGGAAAGACTGACCATGCAGTTCGCGCGCACAGAAGGTCAGGCGTTTATCCAGGGCACCGGGAACGGTCAGCCTCAAGGCATTCTGAGCTACAACATTAAAGCAAGTGCGTCATACGGTGCTGGTGGCGCGGGTAAATACAACGTCATTGACGCGATCCCATACGTGCCGAGCGGTCAGGCTGCGGCTATCACAGCAGACAGCATTCTTAATGTGCTGATGGATCTGAAAAGCTATTATGCGCCAACCTCGACATGGATTTTTACCCGCCCGACGTTGAACCAAATTCGCTTGTTCAAAGACAATCAATCGCGCCCGTTGTGGCAACCCTTCGCGGCTGGCAATCTTCCTGCTACGATCTATGATCGTCCTTACGTTGAAATGCCGGACATGCCGGAAATCGCGGCAAACAGCTATCCAATCATTGTAGGTGACTTCTCTTACTACATGATTGTTGATCGCGTTACTTTGAACATTCAACAGTTGAATGAACTGTTTGCGGTGCAAGGCTTGGTTGGTTATATCGCGCGTACACGAGTTGGCGGGAATATCTTGCTTCCTGAGGCTTTTCGGGTATTGCGTGTTGCTACTAGCTAGTACGGGCATTTGAAATAATTCCTGCACTATGATATAATGAGCTTAACAAACAAGCAAAAATCATAGGCAGGAGTTACTTAAATGTCTACATCAATTTGCCCGATCTGTCAACAAGAGTTTCAGAAGCATAACGGAAAGCAAGTTTATTGCAAACCTGAGTGTTATGAAGAAGCGCGGAGGCGTCAAGCTAAGACACCTGAGCAACGCGCGCGTCATGCAAGAAAGACAGCAAGACGACGCGAGAACAATCCCGAAAGTGTAAAAGAAGAGTCTAAACGCTCTCGAACAAAGCACCGGGAGCAACGCGCCGAAGACAACCGACAATTTCACAAGAATAATCCTGATTATAGACGCGAATATACCCGCGAATATCGGGCAAACTTAGGACCAGGAGCGCGCAAGCAAGAACATGCTACCTACTATCAAACTCACAAAGAGCAAGTATCAAAACGTGTTTCAGCTTATAACAAAGCTAATCCTGATGTTTTACAACTCAAGAATAGCAGACGCCGCGCGCTTCTAGCTAATGCTCCTGGGAATTGGACTAGACAAGAATTCAAAGAGCTTTGTGAAGCCGTTGATTATTATTGCTCCTATTGTCATGAGCGATTTGACAAGCTAACAGCAGATCATATCATCCCTCTTTCTCGTGGCGGGTCAAATGATATCACAAATATCATTCCCGCTTGCGGTCCCTGTAACTACTCTAAACAGGACAAGACCCCTCTAGAGTTCATAAAACCCCTCAAACTATCATAGGTGTAGAGACGCATTGAATATGTCTCTACACTCAGGAGACATATTCAATGCGAGATAATGTAAGCAAGCTCGGTACAGTTCAAAACGCGCTTGCATCCCTCCCAGTCAATAAAGTCAATATCACTGGGAATAGCGCGAACCTTGCGGGCTATAACGCGGCCAGTCTCTATATCAATGCGGGGGCCTGGACGGACGGCACCCACACTTTCACCGTACAGGAAAGCCCCGACAATACCACCTGGACGAACGTAGCAGCTACCGACCTTGTAGCGTGGTCGGCCACGTCTACTACTAGTCAATATCCCAGTAAGACGGGCTTCTCTCAGCCCAACCCCATTTCTAGCGCCGCGACTGCTCTTAATCAGCGTATCGGATATCTGGGAGCTATGCAGTATGTACGCGTGATTATCACGGTTACTGGCGCTCCTGCTACTGGTGCGGCTTATGACTGCTATTGGATCTTGGGTGAGCCGCGCTTGCTCCCGGCTGCGGTCTAGGAGCTAAAAGAGATGGCTAGCGCCTACAAAATAATCACCCCTGTAACTACTGAGCCTGTCAGCCTGACAAAAGCTAAGAGCTATCTTCGTGTAGATTTCGCTGACGAAGATACAGACATACAGGATATCATCACCCGCGCCCGCGCGTATGTGGAAACGATTATGGAACGGGCGCTAGCTACTCAGCAAATACAGGAAATTTACACAATTGCACGTCCAACGGGGGGCGAACTTAGCGGCCCGGTAAACGAAGGGCCGAACTGGTATCAGTATCAGGAGCAACTAGGAGCGAATCCGTTCGGCGCGGCGCAATTCTACTTTGACCTTGCGCGCCCGCCGATACAGGCCGCGCAACCAATCACAATACAGACGCGCGTAACCGTGTTTGACAACTGGACAGATTTCACAGGTCTCTACACGATAGATGATACCCAGGAACCCGCGCGCATGTACTTTCAAATACCTATTACCGCCAATCAATGGAAGTTCACATTCTGGGCGGGTTATGATCCTGTCAACTCTTATGTTATACCTCCTGACATCCTGCAATGTGTTATGGAAACAATCGCGCATTTCTACCAGAACCGCGAAGCTCAAGACGTGCCAGGAACATTACAAGATAAGATGCTGCGGCGGCGCTCAGACTGGGTATAAAAAAATTATGAGCTGGTTTGACGAAGGTAAAGACTCCCAGAATAGTGCTTCTCAATTTAACCGACGGATTAGCATACAGGATCTTACAGACAACCCCAACGGGTCGGGCGGCGCAACTTCGCGCGTATGGACGAACATTTTAACGAGCATACCCGCGAAGATTGTCCATCTCCCTAGCTCGAAACTGGGAGAAGAAAAATTCATCGCGCATCAAAACTATGCTACTCAAATGATGGTCGCTACAATCCGCTATAGAGCAAGCGTAAACATAAATGAAAGAATGCGCTTACTCTATCGATCTAAGACTTACAACATTCGCGCCGTTTATGTCCCTGACGAAATACTAAAAACCATAATCATCTATGCCGAAGAAATACAGACACAAGGAAGCGCGCGCTAATGAGTATGAATATAGGCGACGTTAGCGGGCTTCTAAGCGAGCTAGAAGCGCTCAACAAAGCTACGCCAGCAGAGATACAAGCCGAGCTAGATACGGCTGCTCAGAACGTTCTAGCGAGCGCTCAAGACGCCGCGCCAGTGCTTACAGGAGAGATGCGAGATAGCGGCCATGCGGATAGCGGAAATTTGGAAAGTACCGTTACATTTGACGCTGACTATGCGCTGTTTGTCGAGATGGGCCATTTAAGCCGCGCGGGCAATCCTGTACCACCTCAACATTTCCTCCTACCTGCGTTCTACGATGAGGCGAATGCACTTCAAGCTCGCTTAGAAGACAAAACGTCATGACACAACTCGCAAGCATTGAAGTGCAAGCAGCAATCTATGCAAAGCTCTATCCATCTGGGAGCTTTGATAGCACGCTAGCAAGCTACGGCTTTACTGGCGCATTTGACTGGCGCGACGTTCCCCAGAACCAACCTTTTGACTACATTACGTTGGGAGACTCTATTGAGTCTCCAAATAATACGCTCGGTCGGCGCGGTTATAATCTGCATTACACCATCCATCTTTGGTCACGCCAATATGGAGATCTTCCCTCTCTCCAAGCGGTCGCGCGACTCAATCAACTGCTTGACCAGCAACCCCTAACACTCGCAACTCAGACGCATGTATACACGATGTTCAATCAAAGTTTGCCAGTGGCAGACCCAGACGGTTTGACTCTGCATACAGCGCTCTCTTACATGATCTACACTCAGGAGTAATCCACATGGCAGCTACCCCAGGATATCTTGCAATCCTGCAAATCGGCCCCACCCCTACTACAATCACCGGCATTAAATCAGTTGATGTCAAAGTACAGGGAGACATTTACGAAGTAACCGCGCTCTCAGATGGACAATGGAAAAAGAAAATTGGCGGGCTTGCAGACTACACGTTAGCATTCTCTGGCAACCTCGATATGACTGACGCTGAACAGCAAGCGTTACAGGCCGCGATTATTACAAGCCCCGGCACGCAAGTTCAATGGGTGATCGCTCCTAAAGGCACGACAACGGGCAACCCGAAATATTCCGGTACGGTCCTGCTTAAAGGTCAGTCAATCAAATTTGCTGTTAACAGCGAAGAGCAAGTTTCTTTTGACCTTGAAGGTACTGGCCCGCTCGTTGCTAGCACATTCTAGGAAGCGAGGTTACTCGACATGCCCGCGCTTCCTGGTTATCTCACGAACATCTATCTTAGCGCTACCTCTTCAACCCCTTTTACTAATCTGATGCTCGTTGACTCTGGCGATCATATCAACTTCCAAGCAGCAAATAACAATCCTCAAAGATACTGGGACCCTACCGTAGCGCTCACCGTTCAGACCGCGCCGGACGGTGTGACCTGGACGACAATCACCAACTATGTAGCGCTCTATTGTGGAGGAAAAATCACGCTCCCATCTGCTCTTGCAGGAGCGACACCGAGCGTTAGGGTCTCCGGCTCTTACAAAGCCATTAGTTTCTTGGGAGCAGCGAAGAGCGCCGACTTGAAAACACAAGCAGATGTTGCAGACGTAACATCGTTTAAAAACCCGCCTAGCCCTTGGAAAGATAAACTCACGCTTTTAGCAGATGCAGATATCTCGCTCTCTAAATGGTGGATTGATACCACATTTATAGGATATCTTGACAATCTTTGCGTGATTGCGATTTACCCCAACGCCGCGAGCGGAACCAACCCCAACCAACGCTATGAATGCTACGCACTCATGAAGGGCGATAGCATCAAATTTGCAGTTAATGCAGTCATAGAGGAAACGCTAGATTTTACGATTAGCGGTTCTCTTAATTACTATTCATCATAAAAACGTCATGACATATTGAAAACAGGAGAAAGATAAAACAATGGAATTAACAGATATTCGCGCCGCATGGCTTAACGATGCACTTATTGAAGAAGATGTACCAGAAACCGCGCTCCCACGCGCGCTACAGGGCAAGGGCTTGCATTTGGTTGTTAGGGAGCTTAGCGCCGACGAAGCAGGGGACATCATTGATACTTGCACCGACAAGAGCGGCCATTTGAACCAGAAGAAATTTATGGCTATGGTGGTCGTCAACTCGCTCAGAAATGGGGATGATCCTGCTTGCCCGCTCATCTGGGACATGACGTTTATGCAGCCGCTTCTCAGCAAGAGCTTAAAGCCGATCTTACAGATTGCTACTCAGTCTATCCAGTTATCCGGCTTGAATGACCAGCTCACGACCGAACTAAAAAACGACTCCGGCGCAACGGTCGTAGAAGGTTCGCTCTCCGTTTAGCGCGTGATATGCGCGAAGCGAACGTAGACAAGATGTTAGCGCGCATTACTAACACACAGTTTATGGAGTGGGTTGCTTTTTATCTGCTTGAAGAAGAAGACGCCGAGAGCGCGCGCAAGCGAGCAGAAGCAACGACTAAATCATCTAATCAGGTTTCAACATTCTCCCTCTAATCTTTCTCCCAACCCCAACCCCAGGCGTATAGCTCGCTCTATACGCCTATTTTTCTCTCTCTCCCAGTAACAAACTTCCCAGGAGCAAACACCCCAATGGGCCTATTAGGCGGAATTAACGTCAAGTTTTCAGCAGACTTGAGCAATCTAAGCAAGGGCTTTTCTCAAGCTACGCGACTTATTGGTAGCTTTGGGGGAGGTGTTAGCGGCCCTATGGGCATAGCTGCTACAGCCGTTGCAGGGATAGGCATAGCTGCTATAGGGATGGCTGCTAGCTCAGTCAGCGCCGCAGCAGACTTTCAGCAGAGTATGTTGAAAGTACAAGCATATGCAGGACTCAGCAAAAAACAAGCAGATGATATGAGTCAATCAATCCTGCAAATGTCTACGGCAGTCGGTGTTGGTCCTAAACAATTAGCTGATGCTTTGTACCCCATCATTAGTAGTGGTTATTCCGCATCTGACGCGCTCAACATTTTGAAGTTGTCTGCTATGACTGCCGCCGCATCTGGCGCGGATACCTCAAAAGTAGCAGATGGCCTAACTACATCACTTAAAGCCATGCACGCCCCTGCATCTGATGCAGCTAAATACATGGATATCATGAATGCTACGGTTTCAGTTGGTAAAACTGAGTTCCCCGCTTATTCTGCTATTATTGGTAAAATCAGTCTGTCAGCAGTAAGCGCGAAAATACCGTTTCTTGATATGAACGCCGCTCTTGCTACCCTTACAACTCACGGTTTCCCCTCGGTCGCGCAAGCATCAACCGCGCTAAGCAATATGTTTAACCAAATGGGTCCCAAAGTTGATGCGATGGCTCAACACGCTAAGAAGCTCGGCATAGCATTTGACGAGAATGCTTTTAAAGGGATGTCTCTTAGCGAAAAGATTGCATATCTTAACAAAGTCACTGGGGGCAATCAGGGCGAAGTTTTAAAGCTCCTGGGAGGATCAACATTAGCTCTTAAAGCGTTCACCGCGCTCTCTGGCTCTACTCAAGACTACGCTGACAATCTCAAGAAACTACAAAATTCGCAAGGCGCAACGGCTGGCGTATTTGCAACCGCGAGTCAGGGTTATAACTTCCATATGCAGCAATTGAGCGCGGCTTTTGACACGCTCAAGGTTACAATCGGCAATGCTCTTCTCCCAGTTCTCACACAACTGCTGGCAGGAGTCACCCCGCTAATCACTCAGTTTTCAAGCTGGGTCTCTGGCTTAGAGAGCGGTAAAAGCTCGGTCAATGGATTTAGCGGCGTTATTAAATGGCTCGGTGATTTCGCGCAAAACGTTTTACTGCCTATATGGAACCAACTTCAAAACACATTTAAAACTCAGGTGATACCCGCGTTTCAAGCCATGTGGCAAAACATTCAGCCGCTTCTCCCAGGACTCGGCAATCTTGCAATGGTCGTAGGCGTCATTCTGGGAACAGCAATTCAGATTTTTATCCGCATTTGGGGTAGTATGATGCAAATGTTGTCAGGCGCGATAACTATCGTAGCTGGAATACTTGCATTCCTGGGAGATTTGTTTACAGGACACTTTGAAAAACTCGGTACAGACTTAAAGGGTATATGGCAGGGAATAACGCAATTCTTTACAGGTTGGGTATCTGGTATCATAGCACCATTTCAGCAAATGTACGATACAATTACCGGAAACGCGCAAAAGATGCGAATACAAACAGCTATCCAACATAATCAGGCAAAAATAGATGCGGTGAATAACGCGACCGAAGAAGCAAAAAAAGTCTTAGAGCAGGAAGAAGCGAAGAGACTAGGCATTATTCAGAAATTAGAGCAAACAAAAGATCCGAAACAACGCGCCGAGCTAGAAATGCAGCTAAGCGCGATAAACGCAAAAGAAGCCGAGACAAAAAAAGTACTTGATAGCGAAGAGCAGAAGAAGCAGCAACTTCTAAAGAAGCAGCAAGACTTAAAAGCTCAAATGGATGAAAATAACAAGAATATAGCACAAAAAACTATAGACTGGTTTGGTCAGCTTAAAGACGGTGCATTACAAAAGATAACTGATTTTAACACGAGTGTTAATAACAAAATAACGCAAATAGCTCAAAATATTGTAAAGATAGTTTTAGATTTAAAAAAGCAATGGGATGATAGATGGAATGATATTGTAAATAGTGCAGTAGGAATATTAGACTTGTTTAAAAAGGGAGTAGCAATAGCATTCAATATGGTTATCGATCAGATAGATGGATTGATAAACAATATTAACAGCGTAAGTAGCAAAGTTGGTATCCCTGCAATCCCTGATATTCCGCATCTCGCAAACGGTACAAGTTTCTTTCCTGGCGGCTTAGCCCTCGTGGGTGAGAAAGGCCCCGAATATGTCAATCTTCCTACTGGCTCGCAAGTTTACCCCAACGGAACTACGCCCCCAGGAGTAAGCGGCTCTTCTTCTGCTCCTGGGTCTGGGAGCGGCGCGGGTCAGCCTATACATGTGCATGTAGAGTTCGACACAACAGAAATAGCGCATATGGTCGGTAATACGCAAACTGGAATAATGCGAGTAAAAGCGGGGAGAAGATTTGTATAATGTCGTTAACGGTAACAATCAATAGTATTCCTGTCAACATTCTCAACGATAATAATTGTAAGGTTGACCGGACAATAGACATGGCTAATGTTGCTCAGTTTACAGCAGTAGACTTAACCGGCGCGCAACATTGGCAACCCGGCCAGCCTGTTAGCATCGTTGACTCGCTTCTTGGTCTCGTCTTTACTGGATATGTCGATAACATTGACGAAACAAATCTTTATCCCAACCCAGGCATATTGAGCAAAGTAACTTGCTCCGGTACGCGCTATCTAGCAGATAAACGCTACTACAACGGACAAGAGTTTTCTAATGCTCTTGCAGGAGATATAGTAACCGCTTTCCTGGCGACAATGGCCCAGGACGGTATCAAAGCGAGCTATAACCGTGACCATTCCGCAAGCTATGCAGATTGGTCTACAGGAACCCACGTCAATACGGCTGCGAGCATGGATTTGGGCGGCTGCTTAGAGCTTTCGCCAGCAGGAACACAAATTAATCAATCCTACTCACCATCTGGGACCGCGCTAGCGAATTATAGCGGCGCTATCACAAACGGCGTGTATACGTGCAATAGTTTCAATGCACTGCAATACACGGCTGATTGTGTGATTGCAGGACTCGCAAATGAACATCTCTATACAAAGATATGGAACGGCTCCCATGTTATCGCGCCCGGTGATTATCTCCAATACGATATATGGATTAATTCTAGCTCTCCGGCCCAGATGGCGGCAGTAGATTTTTCTTGCTCAGATGGAACCACGTTCAGAAGCAATCTTGTTACCTGGGACAATGAACACTTGACAGGAGCGCCCACAAACGATCTAACCGCGTTTGCGAGCAATCAATGGTATCATCGTCAGATAGGACTAGCTGTTACAGGACTCAATGGAAAGACCATAACATCTGTTATGTTAGACTTTGCAGGGTCAGCAACCGGGCATTATATCGCGTACTTTAGACGTATAGGCATTATTAACGGTGGTTCTACGGTTGTTAATGTTTTTTCGGATACAAGCACCACGACACAACAATTACCACAAATCATTGGGAATAGCGGCTATGCAAACATGCTTTGCAATGTTGTTACCGCTTATGACTCAAGCGCCACATTCGGCGCTCCTACAAAACTTGATATGTCACCGGCTGCTATCTATAACACGTCGCTTGTGTCCTGGGTTGTTGATCTTCCTGCTAATTGCTCAGTTGTCTGTACCATGTGCGTAGACTCCGTAAGCTATTCCGATGTTAGCGCGGTCTATCTTGCGACCACCAACAATACAGCTATACCAGGACTTACAGCAGGGCAAAATTTACTGGGGTCATTTACTGACTTTTTCGTATTCCTGTACAATACGGGGCAAGATCCTACCGTATCGCCTGCGCTTCACAGTTTCACAATTCAAATCAACCCCTCATATGCTGCAAGTAAAACAGATTACCGCTATAAGATCAAAAATGATAGCGATTATGCAGCCGGAACCATGAGCGCTAATCTAATCGAGTCAAGCAGGATTTTACAATTAAATGGTTATCAAGCGGCGCTCACTTCTTCTATCCCTACAGTTTCACTCTATGGGAGCGCAAATCCTCAGTTTTATCTCAACAATAACGCAACGTCTGTACAATCAGATAATGGGACCGATGCGCGGTTAAGGCTTGACTTTGCGGGCCAATGGGCAAATGGAGTTATGGAAGTAGACTTGCAGCTAGGAGCAAGCGCAAGCTCTCAGGTCGGCATGGTGTATAGGTGTTCTAATTGGAGTAACACAAACAACACATTTGCATATGTTGTGCTTATCACACCAACAGGGATATCTCTTGGACGAGGGAGCAATACAACTGGCACAAGTGGAACATATACAAATATTATCACGGCTGCTCTTACGCTTAACGCCGGAGACTGGCACCGCTTAAAAGTGGTCTTCAATGGATCTACGCACACAATTTATCTGGACGATGTCCAATACATCAACACGACCGACACGACGTATAGCGCGGCGGGCTATGTCGGCTTGCGCTTCTACAATGGTTCTGGCACAAACGGTCAAATAGGCAACTTCTATAACTTTGGGATTGCAAGCGGCTTTAGTGGTCAGTGGGTTAGTCCTGTTTTCTCGCTCGCTAGTGTGGGAACCGTCGCATCTGCATTTACTAGAACCCAGGGACAAGGAAACGCGTCTCAAAGTTCGCTCCTGACTGAAATAAGCTATGATGGTGGATCAACTTGGCAGACCTGCACCGCGCCCCCTATTGCTACAACCAATCAGGGAAGCTGGACCTATGACAGTGAAAGTATCCCAGGGTTAAGCCCAGGGACAAACACCGCGAGCTTAACAAATTGCAAACTCAGATTAACGCTTACGGTTTCATCGGTCGCGGCCCACATTGAAACAAATGGAACAATCTTTTATGTGATATCCAGCTATAGCGCGTTTGGTTATCGACTCTCCAGACCGCTATCAATCAATAGCGTTACTCGCATAGGAAGCGCGTCTTTGTCCTGGTCAGGTCAAGTTCCTGCTAACACGAACATTTTAGTTGAGAGCAGTAAAGATGGGGTCAACTGGATTACTGAGGGTACCGGGGCATCTGGAAGCGTTACTATCTCAGGTATCAACACCCAACCAGACCCGCTAATAGACACGTTTGACACGAATAGCAATTCCAGTTATACTAATACAGCAGCCCCAGGCTCAGGAAACGCTCCTGCTACATGGTACTATGACCCCAACAATTCCCGCTTACAAGCGTCTGGTGGCGTCAATGCGCTTTATATCAATAATACTGCTTCTATCAACGATGGGAGCGTACTATGCGATTTAGACTATGCCAATAGCGGTGGATTG
>Ga0070730_10003241_pt1 | contig 14651 bp, 8 predicted proteins | sample Coa_R1_3_FD_66447 | JGI IMG/M metagenome (GOLD analysis project Ga0070730, IMG submission 66447) | Surface soil microbial communities from Centralia Pennsylvania, which are recovering from an underground coalmine fire - Coalmine... | ecosystem: Environmental > Terrestrial > Soil > Unclassified ...
CGCCGTGGCGCGCATCCGCGGCCTGTTGACAAGCAGGCTATGGCGCCGTAAGATGTAGACATACGAATCTATGTTAAGAGGATCAACACCACGATGAAAAGTAGGACTGTGACCCCGTGCAGGCTGTGACAAAGGAGGGGTGGCGATGCGCCGTCCTCGTATGCAGCTGGGTAGCCCCCGGACTCTGACGCTTCAGGCTGCCTTACTCTTGCTGATCAGTGTCCTGCCGGTCCTGTTGGCCATCGGCTGGCTCAACTACCAATATACCCGCAGCACGCTCGAACAGGAAACCGAGCTTAACTACACCGCTTCGGCCCTGCAAGCCGAAGGCAACCTGGCCAACGTCATCCTGCACACCTGGGAGCGCATGGCGGCCTTCATCCGGGTCGCGCCGCTGAGCAGTGGTCTCACGCCCCCCATGTTCGCCGCGGGCCGCACGGCGGCGCGCCAGGCCTATGAGCAGGCGCGCCCCGCCGACGATCTGCGGTTCTCCTACGTCAATAACCCGGCCGGCGCGGCCCTCATCCAGTTCCGGGATCAATTCTCGGATACGCGTGCGGTGGTCCTGGTGGCCGACCGCGGTGGGGGCCTGGAAGGGACCAGCAGCCGCGATTGGCCGTACTGGGACCTCTCGGCCCAGCCCTGGTGGCCAGACCTGAACACCCCGCAAGCCGATGGCTTCAGTGTCTCCCGCCCCGTCGACGTGCCCGGGTTCGGCAAGTTGGTGTTCCTCACCGCGCCGGTGCTCGAAGGCCCACATGTGGCCGGGCTCCTGGTGCTCGGCTGGAATTTTGGCGCCCTCGCCGACCCGATGCTGGGGGGCGATGCCAGCACCAGCCGCTTCCTGCTCGACAGCCAGGGCCAGGTGCTTTATGCCCTGCCCCATACCGCCCAGCCGCCGGTCGGGTGGCAGCCGGCGCAGGCCGGCACGCCCGGCGCAACGGTCCTGGACCCCTACGTGGTGAGCTATGCGCCCTTGAAGCAAGACGAGCGCGATGCCAATCTCGAATTGAATGAGCTACGCGGTATCCGCACGCTGAATCGCCTCAACTGGACCCTGCTGCAGGTCACGACGACCGACGTCGCCTTTGCCCCGCTGAACGCGCAATTCAACCTGGTGGCCGTGGGCACGGCCACGGCAGCGCTGCTCGTCGTGCTCATTGCGCTCGGCGTCGTGCGCTTCATGGTCCGGGCATTGGTCACGCGGCCGCTGCGCAACCTGGAAGGCGTGATCGGCGATGTGCGCCGCCACGGCCTGGCCCCGGCCGTGGTGCACCAGGCCCAGGCCCGGTTGCCGCACGGCCGCAATGAGATCGGCCGGTTGGCGCAGTTGTTCGGCCAGATGCTCGAAGACCTCACTCGGCTGACCCAGGAGCGGGAGCAGACCTTCGCCCGCCAGCAGACCACGGTCACCGCGCTGCGGGCGGCCGCCGCCCGGCTCTCTAGCGCCTCGGCGCAACAGCAGGTCGTGCTGGGCAGCACCAGCGACGTGCTGGGGCAGGTGCTGCACTCCTTCGCGGCCCTCGACGCGGCCGCCGCCGCCATCAACGACCATGCCGCGCAGGTGGCCACCGAGGCCACCGTCTTGAAAAGCCAGCATGAGGCCGGCGAGGCCGCGGTCACGACGACCCAGACCGTGCTCCGCCAGCTGCAACACACGGCGCAGGCGTTGGAGCGCAGCGCCCTGGCCCTGGCGGAGGACGCGAAATCGGCCGGGGCGCTGATCGACGAGGCCAATGCCGTGGCCGACACGACCCACCTTTTGAGCTTGAACGCGTCGATCGAAGCGGCGGGGGCGGGCCAGTACGGGGCCCGCTTCAGCGTGATCGCCGACGAAGTCCGCAGCCTGGCCGCCTCCGCCTCGCTCGGCGCCAGCACGATCGAGGCGACTCTGGAGCGCATCACCGAGCAGACGACCGCGACCGCGACCGGGATGCAACAGGCCCGCATGGCCGCCGATAGCGGCAGTGCGCAGGTCCAGGTGCTGAGCAGCCTGATGCAGAACCTGCTGGAATCGGCCGACGGCCTGGCGGAGAAAGCCGATCGCATCCGCCAGCGTAGCGAGGACCAGCGCAGCCACAGCAGCCAGGTGCATCTCAGCTCCAACCAACTCGCCGGGGCGATGCAGGAAGTCACCAGCGCCAGCCAGCATGTGGCCTCGCAGGCGCAAGAGTTGCTTGAGCTGGCCAGCCTGCTCGATACCGCCCACCCCGCCCCGGCGCCGGCGTAGCCGCCGGGGCGGAAATCAAAATCACCCGCACCCGCTACCCATCCTCGTCGGATGGTCTGCCCCACAACGTCACTCGCCCCGCTGCCCATCTTCGTTGGATTGTCTGCCCCACAATCGTTCCCTCATATTGTCGCAAACTGCCCGTTTATGGTACTATACTCAGGGTGCAAGTGGAACCCATAAAAGGGGAGTAGCCTGAGGGGCATTGTGCTTCTCTAGCTTGTGCGGTTGTGGCTGTAGCGGTATAGGGAAAGGAGATTTTTATGTTTCGTGCTCCGGTTGGCCGGCTGTTCCGCGGCGCGGCCCTGCTGGGTCTGGCAACCGCCCTGGTGGGTGGGATGAGTCGAGGGCTGCCGGCTCAGGCGACCAGTGCCCCGGTCCCGCCCCAGGGCTACCAGACCAATACCCAGTTCGCCGCCAGTAACCGCGGCATCGCCAACGTCCAGGCCAGCAGCCCGACCCAGGGCGGCGCCACCGACGTCAACGGCGCCTGCCAGGGGGTCGTGACCTATAACCAGGACCACTCCGAGTCGGATCTCGCGCTGGACCCGCAGAATCCCCAGCACCTCCTCGGCGCGTCCAAATTCTTCTACCAGGACAGCCAGTACATCTTCCACCTGGGCAGCTACACGTCCTTCGACGGCGGGGCATCGTTCGCCAACGGCATTATCCCCGATTATGATTGTGTGACCAGCGGCGACGCCCGCCAGTGGCAAAACACGACCGATCCGACCGTGACCTTTGACGGCCAGGGCGGCGCCTATACCCTGGTGCTGGCCTTCAACTGGAGCTCGACCAACACCACCGACGCGGTGGTCGGGGTCTCCAAGAGCACCGACGGCGGCCAGAGCTGGGGTCGGCCAGCCATCCTGACGACCGAGCAATCGGCCGCGCTGGGCGACTCGCTCGACAAGCAGTGGATCAGCGCGCGGGGGCCGCATGTCTTTGCCGCCTGGGCGGTGTTCGGCGGCAACGGCTCGGTCACGATCTACGACTCATACAGCAGCGATAGCGGCGCCACCTGGTCGCGGCCGACCGTGCTGGCCTCGCCCTCGATCGACCAGGCGCAGAACACCTACGTCTACCCGCGCTTCGCGCCCGACGGCACGTTGTATGTGGCCTTCACCAATACGCCCAAGAAGCAGCAGCAGCAATACGGCACCGAGAAGATCTACGTGCTGAAGTCGACCGACAGCGGCGTGACGTTCACCAACCAGGGCCAGGCGGTGGCCTTCGCCAGCCCGCCGTATACCTATCAGAACACGACGTTCCGCGACGGGATCGACGATTACTTCCAGGTCTCGCCCTACGACGGCGCGTTGCTGCTCGCCTACCAGGCCTGGAACCTGGAAGGCACGGGGACCACGGATATCTTCGCCCTGATCTCCCATGACGGGGGGCTCACCTGGTCGACGCCGATCCTGGTCAACGACGATCCGAACACGGCGGTCAGCGACCAGCTGCAGCCGGCGATCGCCGCGGCACCTAACGGCCGGATCGCGGTCGCTTTCTACGACCGGCGATTGGCCTGCCCGACGAACGATGCCAACATCTTGCCGGCCCATTACGGGGCGGCGAACTTCTGCATCAACACGGCCGTGCAGTTCTACGATGCGACGCTGCAGCCGCTGGGGCATAATGTGCGCGCCTCGGCAACCACCTGGGACCCTGAGCAGCAGCGGGTGACCGCAGATGGCGGCACCGGCTTTATCGGCGATTATTTCGCCCTGGCGCTGTCGGGGAGCCAGACCTTCGTGCTCAACGTCTCGACGGCTAATTTGGGCCATAACCCCGCGCACTACCAGCAACAGTTCTTGCAAACCGTGCCCAATCCGTAATATATGGCGGCGCCCCGGCCCCTAACGGGCCGGGGCGCCGTCGCCTGCAAATCGGCTACTTTGTCGTCCCCACGGGCGCCGCCCCGCCGCCGCCCATCTTGGTCAGCAGTTTGTCCACGAGCCCGGCCAGGTCGGGGACGGCCGCGTCCACCTCAGCCTGGGTCCACTTGTGGTTTTGCACGCCCGTGGCCAGGGCGGCCCGGCCGGCGGCGATCGCGGCATCCTGTGCCTGCTGGGCGCTAACCTGGTGGGCCTGCTCCAGCGCGGCTAGGGATTGGCCCTGTTTGAGCGCGCTGCTCAGCTGATCGGGCGTCAGGCCGAAGAGTTGCGCGAGGCCGGCCAGGGCCGCCTGGAGCACGGCCGGCCCGGGACCGTCGTCGCCCGCCCCGGCCGCGCCACTGGTGATTTTCAGTAGCAGGTTATCGATATTCTGGCTGAACTCCTGGTCGGTGCTATCGGCCTGGGCCTGGGTCCAGTGGCCACCCTGTACGCCGGTCGTGAGCGCGGCATGGATGGCCGCCCGTACCGCATCGCGCACCTGCGGCGCCGTGACCTGCTGGGCCTGCTCCAGGGCCGCGAGGGATTGCCCTTGCTGGAGCGCGCGGGTCAGTTGGTCGACGCTGAGACCGAGGCGGCCGGCCACCGCCGGCAGCACGGCGGCGATGGCGGCCTGCGTCGCGCTATTGTCGAGGATCGCTTGGCCCTTGGCGGCTCCCGCGCCGCCCGCGCCATTATCCCGCTGGCCGAGCGCGTTGGCCAGGATGGCCGCCAACCCTTGCCCGGCCTGGGCGCGGGCCCGCGTCGCCGCGTCCGGGGTCAAGTTGCCCGCCTGGACGGCCTGGTCGATCGTGGCGCTCGCGGCGGCCGTGAACGCCGTGTTCAGCTTTGCCAGGTCGACGCCGAGCTGGGTGGCGAAGTTCTGGACCAGGAGATCGGCGTAGTGCTGCAGGTCCTTTGTCGTAGGGCTCGCGGCGCCGGGCGCCGCCCGGGGGCCCGCTTCCATCTTGGCCAGGAACCCGGTCACAAGCCCATCGAGGTCGGGGACCGCCGCGTCCACCTGGGCCTGGGTCCATTTGTGGCTCTGCACGCCCGCGGCCAGCGCGGCCCGGCCGGCGGCGACCGCGGCATCATGCGCCTGCTGGGCGGTGACGTGGTGGGCCTGCTCCAGGGCGGCCAGGGATTGCCCTTGTTTCAGCGCGGCCCCCAGCTGGTCGGGCGTTAGGCCCAGGAGCGGGGCGATCGCGGCCAGCGCGGCCTGGAGCACGGCCGGGCCCGGACCGTCATCGCCCGCCCCGGACCCGCCGCCGGTGATTTTCAGCAGCAGGTTATCGATATTCTGGCTGAAATCCTGGTAGGTGGTATCGGCCTGGGCCTGGGTCCAGCGGCCGCCGCGCACCCCCGTCGTGAGTGCGGCATGGATGGCGGCCAGGGCGGTGTCATGGACCTGCTGGGCGGTGACATGGTGCGCCTGCTCCAGCGCTGCCAGGGACTGCCCCTGCTTGAGCGTGCTGGTTAGCTGGTCGGGGGACAGGCCGAAGAGCGGGGCCAGGGCCGGCAGCACGGCGTCGACCGCGGCCTGCATCGCGCCGTTGTCGGCGGGGTCCAGCGCCCCCGATCCCTTGCCCGGCGCATCCAGCCCATGGACGAGGACCGCGGCCAGGCCCTGATTGGCCAGCGCTTTAGCTTGCGTCGCCGCGTCCGGGGTCAGCTGGCCGTCCTGGACGGCCTGATCGATCGTCGCGGCCGCGGCGCGGCTAAAGGCCCGATCCAGCGTCGCCACGTCGACTCCGAGCCGGCTGGCGAAATTATGGGTCAAGAGGGTAGCATAGTAGGTGGGATCGCCCGCGGTGGGCGCGGTCGCGAGTCCACTCGCGCCGGGGGCGCCCGCCGGATTCGCCGCACCCGGGGGGCCGGGACTCGTGGGGACCGCCGGCGCTGCGGGCTGGAGCCGGGGCGCCAGGGTCAGGACGGCGACGACCAGGAGGGCGAGCAGCGCGGTCGGGAGGAGCAGGGCGACGCGGCGGCCCGCGGGCTCGATATGGATGCGGGGGGAGACGGCGGATCGGGCGCCGATCTGCTGCTGGATCGCCGGCCAGAGGTCGGGGCGCGGCGACAGGTGCCGGCGGGCGTACGCGTCGAGCGCTTGGCGGATCAGGTGCGGGCGCATGGGCGTTTCCTTTCACGAAATAGGTTTACATAATAAAGTAGAAAGATCGGTCGTCAGCGGACGGGCTGGAGCCAGGCGGGCAAGAGGTGGCGGAGCCGCTGCCGGGCATCGTGCAGCCGCCGGCGTGCTGTGCCTGGCGGGCAGCCCAGCTGCTGGGCCACCTCCAGGTCGTTGAGGTCACAATAGTAGCGCAAGACAATGGCGGCCCGCTGCGGGGGGCTGAGGCGATCCAGGGCCGCCCAGACCGCCTCCCGGGTTTCCGCGGCCGCCAGGACGGCCTCTGGGCTTTCGTCCAGCGGGGCCGGCTCCTCGGCCCGGGCCGGGTCCAGCGGCACGAAGGGGTGGCGGGTGACCGCCTTCAGCGCGTCATTGGCCACGCTGCGGATGAACCAGGGCGCAAACGCCCGGCTCGCGTCGAACTGGTCGATACGCTCGTAGACACGCACAAACGCCGCCTGCACCAGGTCTTCCGCGAGCGCCTGATCCCGGCAGATCAGGAAGGCGGCGTGCAGGGCCGGCTCCTGGTAGCGGTGGACCAGGGCTTCCAATCCGCCAATGTCGCCCCGCTTGAGCCGGGCCACGGCCTCGTGTTCTTGCATCGCTCGGATCCTCACTTGGCTGACGTTATCTCGGTGCCTTCATAGTATACTATCCGCAACCCGCCCCTTTTGTTCGGTGATCTCTAGACCACTTTAGCACCGCCCCGCTCACCAGGGGCAAAGAAACTCCTGAGTATAGTTTCAGGATAGCTCCACCGGGAATAACACCCGAAATTGCTCCCTGATCCCCAGTAGAGGGGTACGCAACAAGTGTTGGGTGAACGTCGTTGCTAGACTGCTGTCCACGGGTGTGCCGCGCAGTTCCGCATGGTACGCCAAATTGTCGGGGATAATTAGTTCCGCAGGGATGCCCAAGTGCCGCGCGAGCGTCTGCCCATACTGATAATCATTCACGCGATCCTGCCCCGCTAAGTGGAGGACCCCGCGATAGGTGAAGTCGGGCACCATGAGTTCCAGCAGCGCACTGACAAGGGTATCCACAAGCGTCGGAGATAGGTACCGATCCGCAAACCGCGCCACTGGCTGGCCCGCGCGCAGCTGCTCCACTAATCCGGCGAGGCGCGCGGATAAGGTACCCAAGAGCGTATAACCATCCACGAAGGACGTCCGAGCCACTACGCTATTTGCCCAATCTCCCAGCGTCACTTGCTCGCCCAAGGCCTTGGTGACGGCATAATGGCGATAGCGATCCTGCCGCGCGGTGGGATCGGGGACCGCACTTTCGGCATACGGTCCCTGCCCACCACCAAATACAGCGTTCGTGGACACATAGATGAATAGCGGCGGGGGCCGCTGCGCGCGCAGCACGGCGAGGGTGCGCTGCACCCCGCCGACGTTGACATGCCACTGGAGGGGCAGATCCTGGCTACCTAAAGGAGCCGCGCAGTACAAGACGATCTGCGGGCGGACCTGGGCTAGGCAGGCTTCCAAACGCCCATCCGCCTCGTGAAGCGCCACCGGATACGCGGGCAGCGGGAGAGCGAGTGGGGCGCGCCCATAGGTATAGGTCACCCTATACCCGGCGGTAGTCGCCGCCGCGACCACCCGGGCGCCCACAAACCCACTCCCACCAATGACCAATAGACGCGGTTTCGTCATGGCCGCCCCTTTCTATGGATCGTGCTGGTACTTGGCTGCGGTGGCGAGTATAACAAGCCCGCAGCGGAAGCGCAACCGTGCCTAGTGTAGGATCAAGCCAGCTATTGGGGAATGAGGAGTGAGCACCCCCAGGTGCGAACGGGTCGCGCCCCGCCGTTCGCACCTGGGGGTGCTCACTCCTCGGTACGTGACCCCAACAGGTCGCCGGAACCTGCACTAGCTTTCTTTAGATTAAACTACACCCCAGGATCGGGGGTTTTGTCAGTCGATTTGTCAGTACGCCCGGTATATAATCGCATATGGCTACGCTCGTCTCAGAAAATTTCTGTCCGCGATAGTAGATACTTATGCAAAGCGGTCGTTAGCATCCTTAAGGAGGATTCAGAGTGGTCAGCAGAAAATCCCGCACTTTTATCTCATTCCTCGGCATTGGCATGCTGCTTGCGCTCCTGGCCCTGGTGGGGCGCCAGGTGGGTAGTGGGAGCAGCTCGGCGGATGGCGCCCGGCCGTTGGCCCCCAGTGGCGCCGCCGTCGGCGTGGCCGCCCCGGGGAGCGCCGAGACGCTGCCGGTTGTCGGCGGGCCGGCCCTCGTGGGCCACGACGTGCAGCACGACCTCTCGCAGCCGTTGCGCAACATTGATCCCGCCACCGTCAAGGGCACGCGGGCGGCCGCCGATAGCGACCATAGCGCCCTCTTCCGCACCAACCAGGCCCCGGTGCAGGACCCGGTGGTCCAGGGCTGGGAACGGGCCGGCTTTGGCCCGCTGGCGATGCCGGCCCCCAGCGTCAACTTCGAGGGGGTCAACAACATCGGCGGCTGGTACCCGCCGGACACCAACGGCGACGTGGGCCCCAATCACTATGTCCAGATCGTTAACGACCACTTCCAGATCTGGAACAAGAGCGGCGTGTCCCTCTACGGCCCGGCGCCCGATAATGCGCCCTGGGCCGGCTTCGGCGGCGTCTGTGAGACGCGCAACGACGGCGACCCGGTCGTGAACTATGACCCGATCGCCGACCGCTGGGTGCTCAGCCAGTTTGCCGTGCCCGGTGGCAGCGCCGGCTACCACCAGTGCTTCGCCGTGTCGCAGACTGCGGACCCGACGGGCGCCTGGTACCGCTACGACTTCCTGATGAGCAGCTCGTTGTTCGACGACTATCCCAAGGTCGGCGTTTGGCCCGACGCGTATTACGCGACGTTCAACATGTTCAAGGGCAACCGGTTCGCGGGCCCGTGGGCGGTCGCCTTCAACCGGGCCAAGATGCTGACCGGCGCGGCGGCGACCTTCCAGTACTTCCAGCTCGGCCGCACGCAGGGCACGCTGCTGCCGGTCGATATCGACGGCCCCACGTTGCCCGCGGCGGGCGCGCCCGGCCTCTTCGCCAACTATGGCACGAACGCGCTGAACTTCTGGAAGTTCCACGTCGACTGGACCACGCCGGCGAACTCGACGCTGACCGGCCCGACGACCCTGGCCACGGCCGCCTTCAACCAGCTCTGCCCCAGCACCGCTAGCTGCGTGCCGCAGCCGGGCACCTCGGTCGGCCTCGACGGCCTGGGCGATCGCCTGATGTACCGCCTGGCCTATCGCAACTTTGGCGACCACGAGGCGCTGCTGCTCAACCACTCGGTGGATGTCGGCGGCGGCCACGCGGGGATCCGCTGGTACGAAGTGCGCAGCACGCCGCCGGGGGGCGCCCTCAGTATCTATCAGCAGGGCACCTATGCCCCCGACGCCACCAATCGCTGGATGGCTAGCCTGGCGATGGACAAAGTCGGCGACATCGGCGTCGGCTATACGGTCTCCAGCAGCAGCGTCTACCCCAGCATCCGCTATACGGGCCGCCTGGCTGGCGATGCCCTCGGCACGCTGCCGCAGGGCGAGGCCACGCTCATCGCGGGCAGTGGCGTGCAGACGGGCACCGCCAATCGCTGGGGCGACTACAGCATGATGGCCGTCGACCCGAGCGACGATTGCACCTTCTGGTTCACGAACGAGTATGTGCAGACCACCGGGACCAAGTCCTGGCAGACCCGCGTCGGCGCCTTCAAGTTCCCCGGTTGCCGGTAAAGGGAAAGGCGATAAACCCAGCCCCGGCCCTTGCGAGGGCCGGGGCTGGGTTTATCGTCTAGCTCCGCTAGGGGTGGTAGGGTGGCGCCGGGCCCCGCCGCACAGCAACCGCAGAGGCCAGGGCCGCAAGGAGCCATCGGGCGGCGGTCCCCGCCCCAGCCGCCCGAGAGTGATACCCGTCAGCCCGCGAAGGCGGGCTTCGTCTTTGTAGCCGCGGCTTCAGCCGCTAGGCGTCTCGCCCCGACGTAGTCCTGAGTGGAAAGTCCTGAGTTGAAAGTGCTGACTGCTGACCGCTCGTCTCGCACCCTCTCCCGCGCACGGGAGAGGGCAGGGTGAGGGCCTCCGGGGCTCCCGCGCCGCTAGCGATCGGCGAGCGGGAGGTAGCGCGCCGTGTACTGGAAGGTGCCGAGCTGGGCCAGTAACACCTGGCCGACCGGGCGGATCGCGGGATGCCATTCCAGGACGGCCCGCTCGAAATACTGGACCGTATACAGCTGCCCGTCGAGTGCCGAGACTTCAGGAAACTCATCGGACAGCGGCCGGCCGAGGCTGGTCAGGCCGCCGTCTTGATGCCAGGCGGCCAGGAAGGCGCCGCCGACCCAGGGGCCACCCGGCGCCGGCTGGATCGCCCCCGGGCGGGGGTTCGGCACCTGGCCGGGGGCGCCGTGGGGGTAGCGGAGGCGGTAGCGCCAGGCGCCGAGGGGCTGGGGTTGTACCGTGCCCGCCGGGCCGGGGTGCCATTCCAGGACCGCGCGCTGAAAATATTGCACAATGTAGCGCTGGTGGTCGGTAGGGGAGATCTCTTGCAGCGCGTCGGACACCGGGTAGCCCCACTGGGCGCGCGCGCCCGTCGTCTGCCAGGCGGCCAGGAAGGGGCCGCGCACCGTCTTGCCCGTCTGCGGCAAGGTCTGCCCGCCATCGGCCTGCTGCAGACTCGTGTCGAAGAAGTCGACGACCTGCTGGTCGATCTGGGCGATGGTCGGGCTGATCGGCCCGCCCACGGGGGCGAAGACGTGCCCGGCGTTTTGCACCAGGACCAGCGTGGCCGGGGCGCCGGCCGCCCGCAGGGCGTTGTAAAGCCGGTGGGACTGATCGGGCGCGACCAGCGTGTCTTTAGCGCCCTGCAAGATCAGAAAAGGCGGCGCGCCCGGCGCGACGTAGCTGATCGGGCTGACCTGCCGCAGCAGCGCCGGGCCGGGTTGGGTACCCAGCAGCACCTGGGCCAGCAGCCGATTAGGTAGGTCGAGGGGCAAGCTCCCGAAGTCCGTGGGGCCGCACATGTCGACCACGGCCGCGACCCGGCTCGATTGGCCGGCGTAGCCGCCCGTGCCCTCCAGCCCGGCCGCCGGCCCCGCCAGCCCGAGCAGGGCGGCCAAATGGCCGCCGGCGCTCTCGCCCCAAACGCCGATGCGCTCCGGGTCGAGCTGGTAGCGCGCGGCCTGGGCGCGCAGAAAGCGGACGGCGCATTTGGCGTCCGCGATCTGGGCCGGCCAATGGCTGCGGGGCGCGAGCCGGTAATTGATCGCCGCCACGGCGTAGCCGCGGGCGACCAGCCGCTCGGCCGGCAGGATGCGGCTGATCCAGGTCTTGTCGCCTTCTTGCCAGCCGCCGCCGTGGACATAGAGCACGACCGGGACCGGGCGCTCGTCGAACCGCTGCGGCAAGTAGAGGTCCAGCTTCAGGGCCACGCCATCGGCTGTGCAGTAGGTGAGATTGGGCTGGACCACCCCCGATTCGGGCGTGACGGGCGGGCGGCTATCGGCCAGGGGCGGCCAGGCGCCGTACCAGGCCAGGATGGCGCCCAGCCCCAGCAGGAGTCCCCCCAGCACGAAGCGCCGTGGCCAGCGGCGTCTGCGCCCCACTCCACGGGATACCGGGTTCAGGACCAACGCTTCGCCCTTTTGCGCAGCATAGTGTTTGCCATCACTATGTATAACGTTTCAACATCCTCCGGGCGTCGGTTAGTGTTCCGGACTGCTGCTTGTTGGCGGCCAGTATGCTACAATGGCGCCAGGGAGGGAGCGCCGGCGACGTGCGTTGCCGCATCGCCCGTCATCGGCCTATAATGGCGAGGTCTAGCAGCAACGCCCAGAGAGGAGATCCACGATGACTTCAACGGCGACTCACGCGACGGTCCAGCTGACTCATGATCTGCCCCGCACGGCCGATCTGGTGATCGTCGGCGGGGGTATTATCGGCGCGGCGACGGCGTTCTTTGCGGCGCGGGCGGGCCTGCACCCGGTCGTGATCGAGCGGCGGCCGGCGCTCTGCAGCCTGACGACCCCGGCGTCCACCGGGGCCTTCCGGGCGCAATTCGACAATCCCGAGGAGCTGGCCCTGGTGCGCGAGGGGATCACCCTCTTTGAGCATTTTGCGGAAGTGACGGGCCTGGCGGGGTATGATCTCGCGCTCCGCCAGCAGGGTTATCTCTGGCTGACGACCACCGCCGCGGGTGTGCGCCGCCAGGAGGCGCTGGTCGCGCGCCAGCGGGAATGGGGGCTCGACGACGTCGAGCTCTTGAGTGGCGACGAGGCCCGCGCCCGGTTCCCGTACCTGGCGCCGGCCGTCGCCGGTGCCCGCTACCGGGCCGGCGACGGCTGGCTCGACGTGCGCCGGCTGACGATGGGCTACGCCGCCGCCAGCCAGGCGTCCTTCATCCCCAACACGGCCGTCACCGGGTTCGACCTGGCGGGCGGGCGGCTGCACGGTGTGGTGACGACCCGCGGCGCGATCAGCACCGATCACGCGGTGATCGCCGCCGGCCCCTTCTCCGGCGTCGTCGCCGGCCTGGCCGAGGTGGATGTGCCCCTGGCGCTGGTGCGGCGGCAGAAGCTGATCATGCCCGAGGTGCCCGAAGTGCCCGCGGATGCGCCGATGACCATCGACGAAGAGACCGGTGCCCATTGGCGGCCGGCGCTGCACGGCGCGTACCTGCTCTGGACGGCGCCCGGCGTCGCGCCCGGGCCGCCGCTTGACGACGTCCCGACCAGTGCCGACTTCGCATTTGGGCTGCTCGACCCGGCCAGCCCGCACGCGGTCGCCAGCATCAGCCCGTTCTGGCGCACGGTCTGGGCGCGCAATACGAGCCACTGGTTTCTCCAGGCCGGGCAGTACGCCTACACGCCCGACCATCGCCCGTTTCTCGGGCCGACGCCGGTCGCCGGGCTGTACGTGAACTGTGGCTACAGCGGCCACGGCATCATGGCCGGCACCGGCGGCAGCCGCCTGACCGTCGACACACTGACCGGCGCCCTGGCCCCCGCGGCGAACCCCTTCCGGCTCGACCGGCCGGTCGTGGCCCGGGAGCTCGACATCCTCTGATGCCCCACCCATTCTCCCAGGAGGCCCCTTTGATCGATCGGCAGGCGGAACTCTCGTTGGCGCGGATTGTCCCCCGGCTCGACGCGCACTTCGCGGCGACGGCCGATCCGGTGGCCTGGGCGGCGTTTCGGACCCGCCTGACCACGCATTTCGGCACGCTGTTCCCGTTGTTGCTGCACCTCTATGGGCAGCATTACGACTTTTTTTACCACCTGGAGCAGACCCTCGCCATGGCCGCCCGGATGTGGCTGGCGCGCCCGCCCGAGCTCCAGGCTCTGGACGCCGCGCGCGAGGCGCACCCCGACTGGTTCCAGGCGCAACAACTGGCCGGCGGCGTCTGCTATGTCGACCTGTTTGCCGGCACCCTGGCCGGCATCCGCGCCCGCATCCCCTATTTCAAAGAACTGGGCCTGACCTATCTGCATCTGATGCCGCCGTTCCGGGCGCCGGCCGGGAACAACGATGGGGGCTACGCGGTCAGCAGCTACCGCGAGATCAACCCGGCGTTGGGCACGATGGCGGAGCTGGCGGAGCTGGCCGGCGCCCTGCGCCAGGAGGGCATCAGCCTGGTGCTTGACTTCGTCTTCAACCACACATCGGACGAGCACACCTGGGCGCAACGGGCCCTGGCCGGCGATATCGACTACCAGGAATACTACTATATGTTTCCGGACCGCACGCTGCCGGATGCCTATGAGCGCACGCTGCGCGAGATCTTCCCCGCCCAGCGGCCGGGCAGCTTCACCTGGCGCCCCGACCTCGGGCGCTGGGTCTGGACCACCTTCAACAGCTTCCAGTGGGACCTGAACTATGCCAATCCGGCGGTCTTCACCAGCATGGCCGAGGAGCTGCTTTTCCTGGCCAACCAGGGGGTCGAAGTCTTGCGGCTGGATGCCGTGGCCTTTATCTGGAAGCAAATGGGCACCCCGTGCGAGAACCTGCCGGAAGCCCACCTGCTGATCCAGGCCTTCAATGCCGTGGTGCGCCTGGCCGCCCCGGCGCTGCTCTTCAAATCGGAGGCCATCGTCCATCCCGACGAAGTGATCAAGTATATCCGCCCGGACGAGTGCCAGCTCTCGTACAACCCCTTGCTGATGGCCTTGCTGTGGAACGCGCTGGCCACCCGCGACGTGCGCCTGCTCGCGCAGTCGTTGCGCGAGCGGTTCCCGATCGATCCCCGCTGCGCCTGGGTGAATTATGTCCGCTGCCATGACGATATCGGCTGGACGTTCGACGACGCGGTGGCCGCCCGCCTGGGGATCAACGGCTACGACCACCGGCAGTTTCTCAACCAGTTCTATACGGGCCGCTTTGGCGGCAGCTTTGCGCGTGGCGTGCCGTTCCAGGAGAACCCCCGCACGGGCG
>Ga0070730_10003242_pt1 | contig 14646 bp, 16 predicted proteins | sample Coa_R1_3_FD_66447 | JGI IMG/M metagenome (GOLD analysis project Ga0070730, IMG submission 66447) | Surface soil microbial communities from Centralia Pennsylvania, which are recovering from an underground coalmine fire - Coalmine... | ecosystem: Environmental > Terrestrial > Soil > Unclassified ...
CAACTGGGTGAGGCTGTTATAGAACGTCAGAGGCCGTCGGTAGCGTTTGTGGGTGGGAGAGAGCCCGGAGGGTTTTTCGGTCGCGGTACGGCAGGGCGGCCGGTAAGTTCGTGGCGCTGTCCATGTACACTGGCAGCCGGGCGGCATGGGCTCCAGCCCGGAGGTCGGCTAGCACCTCGCGCCGCCATGGATACCCCGCCCTGGCAGCGGGGTCGTGGCAGGAGCCGACCGCAGTTCATCGGTGCACGGGCGCGCCGTCATCGGGGGCCGGCGGCTTACGCGGCAGGCTGCTGTGCCTCCTCGCCGAGCTCGCGCAGGGTGTGGTAGCAGCGGCGGGCCAGCTTGCGGGCCACCGACAAGGCGGCCCGCCCGCCGGTGCGCCGGTCCCGGGCCGCGGCGTAGTAGCGGTAGTCCGGAGCGGCCGGGCGGGCGGCGCACTTGGCCGCCTCATACAGCGCACAGCGCAGTAGCTGCGGTCCCTGCCGGGACAGGTGCCCGGCCGAGCGCTTGCCGTCGGAGGAGTAGACGGTGATGTCCAGCCCGGTGTGGCGGATGACGTTATCGGAGTTGCCGAACCGGCGCACGTCGCCGGGCTCGGCCCGGATCGCCACCGAAGGCACCGGGCCGATGCCGAACTGGGTGGCGCGCAGCTCCCGGCAGCCGGGCTGGCGGCGCGAGATCATGTCCAGCTAGCGGTGCAGCGGGTCCAGTTCGGCGGTGAGCCTGCCGATATGCCGCAGCACGGTGTCGACGGCCTGTCGGCCGGCCGGGGACAGCTCCATCCCGGCGGCTGCGGCGCGGCTCTGCGCGGTGGACATGCTCGCGGTCACCGGGCCGCCCTGGTGGAACAAGGTCGCCGCGGTCCGCTGATGCCACCCGCCGCGCTCATCGAGCAGGTCCTTATAGAGCCGGACGGCAGCGCGCGCCTCCAGCACCTGGGCGGGCGGGATCCAGCACTCGGGCAGGTCCCCGGTGGCCAGGTGCACCCGCAAGTGCCGGGAGTCGGTCTTGTCGGTCTTGGCGTGCCGCTTGCGGCCGCGCAGTGCCGCGGCGTCAGCCGGCTCAGCCAGGTGCGGGGTGATCCCTGCGGCGGCCAGTTCCTCGGTCACGTACCGCCACCCGGCGCAGCACTCCAGCGCGAAATGCACGTCGTCCTGCCCGGCGAACTGGGATCCTCGCCGAAGCCGTCATCGCCCACTTCGGCGTCGGCCATCGCTTGCCGCATACGCCCTGTCGGGCGGGTCGCAGTGTCGGACCGCAGGTCAATCCCTCATCGCCCAGCGCTTACCCGCGTGAAGGCATCGTTGAGGATGCTCGCTGCCTGGTCCATTTGCTCCTCGGTCGTGGTGAACGGGGGAGTAAACCGGATGACTGACCCGGCTCTGCGGACGCTGAACAGCAGGCCCATCTCCATGCACTCCTGCGCGACCTGCTGCCCGATGGCGGTGCCGGGGTGCCCGTCCGCGGTCTGCATCTCGATGCCTTGCAGGATGCCACGCCCGCGCACCTCGGCGATTGCGTCATGCTCGCTTCGGATCGAATCGAGGTGCTTGCGCCAGTAGTTGCCGATGATCCCCGCACGCTCGACCAGATTCTCTTCCTCGATGGTCTCGAGCGTGGCGAGAGCGGCTGCGCAGGCCAGCGGGTCGGAACTGTGCGAGTGGCTGTAGGCGAACCCGTTCTCGATCGCCTTGTTCTCAATCTCCTCTGTGGTCACCACCGCGCAGATTGCCATCCCGCCGCCGAAGTGCTTGGAGATGGTTAGGATATCGGGAAGAACTCCTTCCTGCTCGAAGCCCCACATCGTGCCTAGCTTCGCCAGCCCCGTCTGTGCCTCGTCCAGGATCAGCAGGGCGCCACGCTCGGTGCACGCCTGGCGGACCTGAGGCAGCCAGCCCGGCGGCGGCTCGATCACGCCGCCCGCGGAGAAGATCGGCTCCGTGATGACCGCCGCGACAGGCGCGATCGTTTCGGCGTCGAGCACCTGGAGCGAGCCGTGCAGGCAGGACAGGCGGCAGCTGGGGAAAGTCTGGTGGATGGGGCACCGGAAACAGTACGGTGCCATGATCGCGAAGTTGCCGGGGGCGGGCGGGTTCATGCCCCGGTGCCAGTTGGCGAAGCTCAGGGCTCTCGGAGTGTCCCCGAGGCCGTGGAAGCCGACGTGCGGGCTGGCGATCTCGTGACGGCCGGTGACCTTCTTGGCGATGTTGATGGCGGCCTCGGTGCTGTCGGAACCGGCCATGCCGAAGAAGGTCTTGTTTAGGCTCGGCGGCAGCAAGGAGGCGAGCTTCTCCGCGAGGGCGATTTCCTGCACGTTGTAGTAGGTGCTGCTGGCGTGCATCATCGTCTTGCAGGCTTGTGCGATCGCCGCTACTACCCGTGGCGGGTTGTGGCCAAGCGCGGCGCATAGCTGGCCCGAGTTGAAGTCCAGATAGGGTTTGCCTTCGACGTCCCAGACCACCGAGCCTTCACCGCGTGCGAAGACTGGGCCATCGTAGTGAGCCCGGTCGAGGCGGGCGCGGAAGCAGAACTTCTCCGCGCGGTTGAGCCACTCACGCTCAATGGATCCTGCTGAATCCGTCATACCAGCTTCTCCTCAAGGCTCGGTACTAACCGTCAGGGCGGGCCCGCCCTCGGGACCCGGTGCGGGCATCAGCGTCGTCTGGCGCCAACCTCGGCGAGGGCCTTCTGTGCCGGGTATTGGTCCGCGAACGTGGTTGCGATGTCGATTCGGCGGGCGAACCAGACGTCGCCGAGGCTCTGTCCGTAGTCGATGAACCTGGCCAGGGCCTCTGAGCGCGATGGCCGCCCGCTGAACCGCGAGTGCAGCCCGATCGACATCATCCGATTGACGTCGTCGCCGTCGTTGCGCAACCGGTGGAGTTCGGACTTGGCGTACTCAAGGAAGTGTTCCGGGCTGCCGTAACCGGTCCCCAGGACGAACCGCGCGTCGTTGACGACGAGCGTATAGGGGACGACGATGTGGGGCTGGGTCCCGACCATGGTCCAGTACGGAAGGTCGTCGTTGTAGCACTCGGAGTCGTAGACGAAGCCGCCCTCTTCGACGACGAGCTCGCGGGTGTTCGTGCTCATCTCGCGGCAGTACCAGCCTTGCGGGCGGGTGCCTGTAGTGGCCTTGATGGATTCGACCGCCCGCCGGATCGCCTGTCGTTCCTCGTCCCGGGTCATCTCGAAGTGGTTGCTCCAGCGGTAGCCGTGGCCCGCCGCCTCGTCGCCGCGGCGCGCCAACTTCTGCGCGACCGCTGGGTTGCGCTCGAGCGCGACAGCAGTTGCGAAGAACGTGACCGGGATGCCTGCGTTGTCAAAGATCCGGAACAGCCGCCAGATGCCGGCCCGGGACCCGTACTCGTAGGTGGACTCCACGGCAAGGTCGCGCTGACCCTCCACCGCGAACGGGATCTCGTGCAGGAAATCGTTGGTCTGGTCACCCATCGGGAAGGTCTTTTCGGAGCCTTCCTCATAGTTGACGACGATCTGCACTGCGACCTTTGCCCCACCTGGCCATTCAATCCTTGGCGGGTGCTCCCCGTAGCCGACGAGATCCCGCGGTGGGCCTGCGACCGGCTTGTCGGAATTCACGAAGAACTGCTCGTCCAATTTCTGCTCCTGTCGCTAAGGGGTCAGGATGACTTTGCCGAACTGCTCCCGGCACTGAAGGATCCGGTGTGCCTCCGCGGCTTCGCTGAGGGCGAGGACCGTGTGGATGGTGGGACGCAGCTCGCGGCTGCTCACTAGGTTGAAGATCTGCCGGAGTTCAGCCTCGGTCTGCCGTTGGCAGCCGATGAGCGACCATTGGTTGCGGAACAAGACGATCAAGTCGAGCGGGACGACCTCGCCGCCGTGCCCACCGACAACTACCATGCGCCCGTTCGGTCGTAGGGTCTTCAGGCTCGCCTCGAAGACCTGCCCGCCGACATGCTCGAGGATCACGTCCACGCCTGCGCCGTTAGTGAGCTCCAGCACTACTGCTGTCAGATCCTGCTCGCAGTAGTTGACCCCGGCCGCCGCGCCGAGCTGTGTGGCTCGCTTCAGCTTCTCGGCCGTACCGGCTGATGCGATGACCCGTGCTCCGGCACGACGAGCGATTTGGATTCCGGCCGTGCCGACACCGCTGCCTGCGGCGGATACAAGAACGGTCTCACCGGCTCGCAGGTTGGCCCGGCTGATCAGGGCGTGCCAGGCCGTTCCGAGCGTCGTCTGAACGGCTGCAGCGTCGGTGTAGCTGACATCGTCGGGTATCGGCAGCAGCGTCCATGCCGGGACCTTGACGTACTCTGCGTAACCACCTGGCAGCTGGACGCCGAGCATCTGGGTGTGCTGACACAAGGAGTGCTCGCCTTCGAGACAGCGTGGGCACTGCCGACAGTGGATCTGGTACTGGGGAGCGACCCGCTGCCCGACGCTGGCGCTCGAAACACCGTCGCCGAGCTCGGCCACCTCGCCGGCTACCTCGAAGCCGAGGGTGTGCGGAAGTGAGATCGGCAGACGTGAACTCCCGTCCCGCATGTCAATGTCCACATGATTCACCGCGGCGGCGCGCACCCGGACCAGCGCCTCGCCGGGGCCAATTACCGGTTCGGGTACATCCTCATAACGGAGCACGTTGGCGTCCCCGTACTCGTGGAACCGCACAGCTTTCATCTCTTGGCATCCGTGATGAGCTGGCCGGGAAGGTCGACCTCCCAGAGCAGGAGGGGCGCATGCTGCTGGCAGCCGTAGACATCGCCGTCAGATGGGTCGCCCGAGGCGAAAGACCGCCTGATCGTGGCCTTGACGCCGAGTGCTGGCTCGTAGACCGTCCAGCGCACCTCGTCGGGGCACAGGCCGTAGCTGTGGGCGAACCGCTCCCGCGTTATCTGACCGGTGTCCACCAGGTGCCGGAAAACACCGGGATCGGCGAACATGATGTCGAAGGTCAGGTGAAACGGCCCAGCGTTCTTAGACCGGATCACTGGTGCTACATCGGGGAGAGGAAGTCTCACAGCCGCTCCAGCCGGACTGGGAACAGCTCTGTGGGCGAGCCGGGGAAGACCACGTGGTTGAGCACGAACACGTGGACGGGGCCGCCTGGGATATCCGCGGGTGCGAACGGGAACGCCAGGTTCGAGAGCAGTCCCTGGCGGCCGCTCACCTCTGCGTGCAGAGCGTGGGTACGGGCCATGGCCAAAATGGCGTCGGCTTGCTGCTGAGTCGGTGCTACCACCGACAACAGCAATCCGATCTCGTGCCCGGTGGCCTTGGCGAGCGGCTCCAGCGGCCCCATCGCCGCGTTCTTGCCGATCTCCCTGATCTCGAGCCGGTATTCGCAGCCCGGGCCATAGGTGTCGGCGACCCGGTCAGCGACCGCCTTTCTGATGCGCTCAATGTACAGATCGGCTTCGGCGATCAGCGCCGAGTCCCGGCAGACGCCGATGCAGATGGTGCGGTAGCCGACCAAACGCACGGCCTCGAGTTTGATGGAATAACGGGAAGCTGGCGCGAAGAAGCTACCGGTCACCTCGACGCGTCGGGAATCAACGCTGCGGTACCCGCAGTGCCTGGTGTCCAGCGTTCCGGAGGGCTCGTGCAGCAGGTAAGGGCTCTCGTTCTCGTACATGGTGTGTGCGGCCACGCTGATCGGCGTGCAGCCCAGCTCCGGATTGCACGGCGCGACGTCGAATGCCGAGTGCCGCACCCAGGCAAGTAGACAGTCTGTCGCCGCCATGGGGACCGCTGCGGAGGCGCCGCATTCGAGGATCTTGCCCGCATGCCACGCCTGACCGGGTCCCTCGCCGGTCATCAGCGGTACGGCCGCGAAGATCGCCGTGTCGCTGGAGCGGCCGGCGATGATGACATCTGCCCCCCGGCGCAGGCCCTCCTGGTAGGGCTCCGCTCCCATGACCCCCACGATGCGATCACAGGACTCGACCGCCTCATGGTCGAGCGGGCCGCCGCCATCCAGTGGCTCGACTTCACCCGTGTCCAGACGCTCGTGCACGTAGCCCTTGGGCACATCTGACCTGATAGTGGCAAGTGAGAAATGCAGCCGGTGCTTGCGGGCGATCTCGACCACGAGCTCGCGCATGGCCTCGACATGCGGTGCTGACCCGGCGCCCCCTGCCGTTCCGACCAGCAGCGGGATCCCCAGTCGCCGGGATCCTGTGACCATGAGCTCAAGATCGCGGTAGCAGGCGTCTCGTGACACATGCAGGGTGCCGCGGCCAAGGTCGGCGGGCCCCTGGTCGGTCGAACCCCCGTCACATCCAATGACCTGCGGACCCGCCTCCAGCCCGGCTGCAAACGACCGCTCGGGAAATCCGTATCCGACAATCCCGGTCGGTGACAGGACGACGGTCTGGCTCACGAGGCGGCCTCCGTGCGTGCCAGGAAGTCACGGACAGGCTGGACGCCCCATGCCTCGATGATCTCGGCCGACGTCGCGATGTCGGCCCGGTAGGCGCCCATGACGAGCATCGAGGCGTCGTGCAGTTCGGGCACGTCGCTTCCCACGCAATCGGCCACGACGATGCCGAAGTAATCGTAAAAACATAGGTCGCGCACTGTTGACTCGACACATCCCTCCGTTGTGCATCCGGCCACCATCACGCTCCGGATCCCGTTGGAGCGCAGCAGGAGATCGAGGTTGGTGTTATGGAAGGCGCTGGAGCGGTACTTCGCCACCTGCAGGTCTCCCGGCTTGGGCTTGAGCTCGTCCACGAACTCAGCTCCCCAGGAGCCGAGCACGGTGAATGCCCACGCGCCCTCGTTGTCAGCGTTGTAGTTCTTGTTCGCCCGCAGCCTGAGGCGTATCCAGGCTGGCGAATCACTCTGGCCGTCTGGGAGGGTGTAGATCCCCACGTGGATGACGGGCACCGCGATCTGTCGGCAGATGTCGGCGAACTGCGCGATCCGTGGGATGGTCTGCCGGTACATGGAGATGTCCCCGCCGGCCCGATGCCCCGAGCCCCCTTCACTGCAGCAGTCGTTCTGCATGTCGATGATGACGAAGGCGGTCGATGACGGGTCCACGAGCTCCGGCAGCGTTGTGGGGACATCCTTTCCATGGATATTCAGCATGCTTACCTCCTCGGCCCTCTCCCCGGGCGCGGTCAGTTCTTCTCGCCTCATTCAAGAGTGATGTCGGCATCCCGGTACACTCGGTCCACTGCGGCCAGGCGCTTGAGGGTGGCCTTCGGATTCTCCAGAGCGAGCGCTGTGGCGAGGGCATTGGTCAGCGACATCAATCCCACCAGCGAGAGGCTGAGTTCTAGGGTTTCCGTGGCGGCCGTCAAGGCCACGTCCGCCTGCTGCGCGATCGGCGCGGTCTGGCTGTCCGATATGGAAACGGTCGGGACGCCGCGTCGTCTGGCCTGCTCAAAGAGCTGCAGTGTGGACTTGATGTATCGCCACACGGAAATGGCAACCAGCGCATCATTGCTTCCAAGCCCGGCGATCTCGGCCGCCGCCGCCACCCCTGTGCCGACGTGGATCACCGGGTAGCCCATGAGCCGCATTAGGTGGGTGAACATCCCGGCCACTGATGACGACACACCGTCTGCGATGACCACGACGGTGCGGGCTGCGCTGATCAGCTGAACTGCGGACAGCAGGTCCTCCTCGCTGTTCATCTGGGCCGTGGCCTTGATGTTGGCGATGTCATGCTGGAAGACCCGGCTCGCACCTGCCACCGGGGCCACGTCCTCGTCCAGAGCCAGCCGGAGTTTCTCCGTCGCGGTCATGAACTGCGGGACCTTGGCCTGGAGGTCCCGCTTGAGGTCGGTGAATCCGTCGTATCCCAGCGTCCTGGAGAAGCGCACCACGGTTGCAGGGTCAGCCCCTGTCCGCCGCCCCAGTTCCTCAGCGGACAGGAACGCCACCGAGAGAGGCTCATCGAGGAGCAGGCGGGCGAGGCGCCGCCGCTTCGGTGTCAAGCTGGGCAGTAGCGCCCGCACACGGTCCTGGAGATCGGGGGACGTCGCGGCGCCGTCCGCGCCGCTCGCGTCGCCACCGTCCGGGGGAGCCTTGGTCACGAAGTCCCACTAACCACCTAGAACTGGATCGGCTGCCCTAAGCGGCCGCCGCGCCGTTTTGGCCATCTGACCACGCTCTCAGTTGACCGCCGCCGAAGCCCTGGCCGGGGCTGGTTCCACCACGTCGACAGGCACGCTTCCCGCAGAATCCGCCTTCGAGATCTGCTTGCTGAACCCGAGGGACGAGCGAGCATCGGAGGCTGTCGCCCGGACGATCGCCACGCCCGCGATGTAGAGGACCGCCGCGAGGATCCAGGTCTCCAGCGGTGCGAGGCCCCAGTACGTGCCCGCCGTCTCGCCCGGGATAATGTCGGTGGCAAAGGCGCCAAAGAGCACGGCGATCAGCAGGGCGACCACGCCCGGCCAGTTCATGACTCCAGCGTCAGCCCAAGCCGGAATGCGCGTCAGCGGCCGCGAGATTCCGAAGAGGCGGGGCACCAAGAAGTGATCCACTGCCATGATGACCGTGGCGGAGGGGACGCCCACCGCCACGAACGCCGCGATCTTTTCGAACCCGTTCGTGATTTCGTAGGGGATGACCCAGGCGGCCAGGCCCGCGCCCGCTGCGCAGATCAACGCGCTGTAAGTCCGCTTCCAGTGCTTCCAGCCGCCGGCCAGGTTCTGCAGGGCATTGATGGCCTCATAGTAGTTGCCGTCGTTGATCCCGACCTGGGTGATCATGATGACGATGAACGCCAGCCAGGAAAGCCCGAATAGCGATAGATGGGTCACGGTCGCGACAGCCGGACCGAAGGCGAGGCTCGAGGAGGTTCGGGCGACGATCCAGCCGCCCATGCCGAAGAGGACCATGCCGAAGCCGAAGGCGAATGCCAGCGGCAAAGCCGGCCACCAGAAGCGGGGCTTGCCGTACCGCCAGATGTCCGGCTCGGCGCCCCAGATCGCCAGGCTGGTGACAATGCTGATGGCCGCCACCGCGCTGAGCGGGGCGGTGGCTTTGGGCACGAATCCGACCACGTTCCCCTGCATGATCCCGTGGATGACAAGGTAGAGGACCCATACAACCAGCAGGGGAGTCACGACATATCGGGCATAGGTGGCCACGCCAGTGAAGCCGAACAGGTTGTTGAACACCATCACGACGCCCAGCACAACCCCGATTACCAAGATGTGCGACCACCCGTACAGCCCGCCGAAAAGCTGAGCGGTCAGGTTGGCAACAAAGCCTGCCCAGCCCATCTGGCCGAGGAAGATGAGGACCGAGATCAGGCCGGAGCCGGAAACCCCAAAGATCGACCGGCTGAGCAGTGAATGGGTCTGGCCAGATCGCGACCCCAGATATGCCGCTGCCAGCGCGTACGCGATATAGATCAGCGATCCGAGGATCAGGTAGAGGATGGCGCGCCCGAAGCTCTCGCCGGCCTGATACAGCTGGAAGCCAAGGAACAGGATTAGGAACCCGGCCTCGAGCGTGAGCCAGATAGCCGCGAAATGCCAGGCGGGCCTGCGGCGGTCCAGCGGCACGATCCCAGCGCCCGTGGTCGTGTAGTCGTGCTTGATGGATTCGTCGAGGACTTCGCGTTCGAATTGGAGATCATTGATGATCTCCTGGGTGTCGTGAGCGAACTCCTCGTGCGGTCGATGCTCGAGTCCCGGGTCCGGGTTCATGGTCCGTCCCTCCCGTATCGCCGACGCTCATCCTGGATCCTAGGACCACGTTCGGTAGCGTGCAAGAGTCGTTGCAGTGATAAGCGATGCGCAATAAACGTAGCTGTTGGCGTTAAGGTTTCGGCCGCATTCACCAGATCTGCGGTGTGTTGACGTGCAGGGTTATCGATCCTGCGGGTCCGGCGGTCCACCCGTGGGGGAGTGTGCTCGGGTGCCAGACAGCGTCGCCTTCATCGAGCTGGATCGACTCCTCCCCTGCCGTGTAACTGACCGATCCGTCGATGACGAAGACGAACTCCTCACCGGCATGGGAGAACAGTTCGGACCGGCCGGCCCCGGCGGTAGTGCGGTACAGGGTCGCCTGCAGGGCCGCGCCGACCTTGGGGATGAGGGATTCTGATCGGGCTGCCTGACGTGGCCCGGGCCCGCTGATCTGAAGTGCCGGGCCGTGCCCAGCGCGGATCACCAGCGGTTTGGGACCCTCGTCGCGGTCGAAGAGATGGACGATCTCCAGTCCCCAGAAGGCAGCGAGCCGGCGTAGCTTTTCCACCGTGACGCCGGTGAGGCCCCGCTCGAGACGGCTCAGGAATGAGACAGTCAGATCCGCTCCGGCAGCAACCTCGCTGAGCGACTGCCCCTTGCCTTGGCGAATGTCACGTATCCGCCTTCCGAGGGCAACCGCGGCCTCCTCGCCATCCATGGTCCTGAGTATCCCTCCACGCAGCCCGTCAGTTGCAAGTCACTCAAGGACTATTGCATGAAGTGCAAACGAGGGCGTACGGTCCCGTCATGGGCGCGGCGCTGCGGCGGTTCGAGGGGTCTGTTGCGCTGGTGACCGGTGGCGGCTCGGGCATCGGGCAGGCCACGTGCGAGCGGCTGGCGGCCGAGGGCGCCCGCGTGTGGGTGGCTGATCTTGACGAGGCTGCCGCCGAGCGGGTCGCGGGCAGCCTGCCGTGTGCCGCCGGGCGAGAGGTCGATGTCTCGGACGCTGACCAGGTCGAGCTGCTCATACAGGAGGTCATCGAGACGGACGGCCGCCTGGACGTGCTGATCAATAACGCTGGGATCACCCTCGGAGCTCCGGTGTGGGAGACCGGGCCGGACCAGTGGGCGCGGGTGCTGGCGGTAAACCTGACCGGGGCTTTCAACGGCTGCCGTTCCGTGCTGCGGCACATGATCGGCCGACGGCGGGGCGCGATCGTCAACACCGCGTCAGACGCCGGCCTGGTGGGGTGGCCGGGCCAGTCCGCCTACTGCGCGAGCAAGGCCGGGATTGTCGGGCTGACCAAGGCGGTAGCAATGGACGCCGCGCCCTACGGAGTGCGGGTGAACTGTGTCTGCCCGGCTTTCACGGACACACCGTTGGTCGAGGCGTGGGTGCGGGCGCAGCCCGACCCGGCGGCAGCCCGGCAAGAGGTGGAGTCGGGGCAGCCGGTCGGCAGGATGGGCCGGCCTGAGGAGATCGCCGCCGCGATCGCCTACCTCGCCTCTGCTGAAGCGTCGTTCGTCACCGGGGTCGCGCTGCCGGTGGATGGCGGGGTGACCGCACGATGACCGGGCCTGGCTGGCCATGGCGGTAGGCGACCGGATGAGCGGCCGCGTCGCCATCGTCACCGGGGCGGCAAGCGGGATCGGCCATGCGATCAGCGTGCGGCTCGCAGAAGAAGGCGCCCGAGTCGCCTGCCTGGACATCGACGCGCAAGGGGCGGCCGCCACCGCGGATGAAGTCGGCAGGGGTGCGTTTCCGGTCGCGACGGACGTGACCGACGAGGATCAAATCCGTGCGGCCATCCGGCAAGTCGCGGAGACCGCGGGCGGGGTTGACGTTCTCATAAATAACGCCGGGGTGGCAGGGCCACAGGAGCGGGCTGAGCAGACCCCGGCCGCCGGGTGGGACCAGACGCAGGCGGTGAACCTGCGCGGCGCGTTCCTCATGGTCAAATACGCCCTTCCGCACCTGGTGCGCCGTCACGGTGCCATCGTGAACATCGCTTCCGCGCTGGCGTTCGTCGGCTGGCCACAGGAGTGCGCCTACGGCCCATCCAAGGCGGGAGTTGTCCAGCTCACCAAGGGCCTTGCGGTCGACTATGCGCCATCAATACGGGTGAACTGCGTGTGCCCCGGTGCGGTCCGCACCCCCATGATCACTAGTGTGCTGGAAGGCGCCCCGCAGATGGAGGTGGCCCTGGCTGATTACGGCCAGATTCACCCACTGCATCGCCGGCTCGCGCTGCCGCGTGAGATCGCTGACGCGGTCTTGTTCCTCGCCTCCGACGACGCCTCATTTATCACCGGCACAGCGCTGCCCGTCGATGGCGGCTTCCTCGCCGGCGGCCGTGGAGCCTGACACCAAGGAGAAGGGAGAGGCCCAGATGACCGAGACCAAGCAGCCGTCCAAGACTGGTGGAACGGGCCTTCGGGCAGGTGCTCTCGGCGTTCCCGGGATCGTGGTCTTGTCCGCTGTACTGATGGGCCCAGCGATCTCGCTGTTCTTCAACACGCCCGTCATGGCAAGCACCGCGGGTGCTGCGGTGCCGCTCGCGTTCGTGCTGTCCATGATCGGCATCCTGTTCACCGCCTGGACCGTAGCGCAGTACGGGCGGAAGATCGCCACCGCAGGGTCGTTCTATGGCTTCGTAGTGCGCTCCGGGGGCAAGAGCATGGGCTTCTTGACCGGGTGGTGCACTTTCGGCGCCTATCTCGGCGCCGCCATCGGCGGCGTGGCGATCACCGGCGCGTTCATCTCCTCGATCGTCCAGGCCCATTTCGCTGTCAACATCCCATGGTTTTGGGCAGCGCTGGCCACCCTTGTCGCCGTGGTGGTGGTCTCCTATTTCGGGATCCGGCTCTCAGAGCGGTTCAGCCTGGTGATGCTCTCGATCGAGGTGGTCTCCATCCTGATCGTGCTGATAGTGATCTTCGTGAAAGGTGGCGCGCATGGGTACAGTGCCAAGCCTTTCCTGTTCTCAGGCTCGCCCGACGGGTTCAACGGGATCCGGCTGGCCATGGTTTTCGGGATCTTGTCATTCGTCGGATTCGAGATCTCGGCCACCCTCTCCGAGGAGACCCGCAATCCAACGCGGAGCATCCCCATCGCCGTCCTGGGGTGCACGCTCGTGGTCGGACTGCTGTACATAGTCGGCAGTTATGGTGTCGTGCTGGGCTACGGGGTCGCCCATACCGACAAGCTCGCGACCGACGCATCCGCATTCGACACGCTCGCGCAACTCTACGTGTCGTGGCTTCGGCCGATCGTGGATCTGCTGCTGATCAATGCCCTGCTCGGGGCGACCCTGGCGATCACCAACAGCTTCGCCCGGGTGGCGTTCGCGCTGGGACGCGACGGAGTCATCCCCAAATGGCTGGGCTCGACCCACCCCCGGTTCCGCACGCCGTACATGGCGCTGGCCGCCTTCGCCGTCGTGACGCTGGTCACCCTCATCCCCATGGCCGCCACCGGCGTGCCCGGGCTGACCGCTTACGCCTACATCTCGACACCAGCAAGCCTGCTGCTGATCGTGGTGTTCATCGGCGCGAACCTGCTGCTGTGGCGGCTCTACCGCAACGACTACACCGCCGAGTTCAGTTGGTGGAAGCATCTCGCCTTCCCCGTCCTCGGCTCGGCCGTGCTGCTCCTGCCGCTGATCGCCCAGTTCTACCCGGCGCCGCCCCACCCGCTGAACCTCCTGCCGATCTTCGCCGGTGCGTGGATCCTGATCGGGATCCTGCTCCTGGTTACCGGCGGCCAGCGGGTACAAGCCTCTTCCGGCGCCTTCCTCGACTCTCAATCCGCAGCTGCGCTGACCGCTCCGGAGGATCGGCGATGACTTCGCTCGACGTGGACCTGCGGGGCCTGGTTGGGAAACGGCACGCGCTTGATCTCACCTATCCGCTGGCCAACGGCGACCCGATATTCCCCGGACAGCAAGGGTTCGCCTTCGAGGTACTCGGCACCCTGGACAACCCCGACCTGCCTCTCTACTACGGCTGCATCTCCTTCATGGAGCACTGCGGGACACATATGGACTCACCCGCCCACGTCGTCGCTGGCGCCCGCTACCTCGACGAGCTGACTCCGCCGGAGTTGATTGCCCCGGCTATCAAGCTGGACCTGCGCGGAGAATGTCGCGACCGTGCTGACTACGACGTCAGCGAGGCCGACATCGCCGCGTTCGAGGCCGCGAACGGGCCGATCGCACCAGGGTCCCTGGTGTTCTTGCATACCGGCTGGGATGCTCGGTATCACGACCCGGATGCCTACCTCGTGGCCTCCGATGACGGGGAGTTTCACTGGCCGGGGCTATCCGCGGAGGCGGCGGCCCTGCTTGCCGCACGTGGTGTCCGCGGTGTCGGGATCGACACGATCGGCATGGACGGCGGTCACGTCGCGATGACACTCAATGCGCACCGGGCGCTGCTGGCGTCCGGGGCGTTCATTTTGGAGAACGTCGCGAACCTTGCCGAGGTGCCGCCCGCCGGAAGCTTCGTCATGGCCTTGCCGATGAAGGTCCGGGACGGGTCGGGCGCGCCAACCCGTGTCGTGGCATTCCTGGATTAGCGACGTTAGGGCCACGACCGGGCCCCTCAGAATGGCACGAAGGAAGGAGCCGGTCCATGACCGGTGTGGTCTACGACCCGTACTCGACGGAGATCCACCACGACCCTTATCCGATCTTGAGCCGGTTGCGGGCCGAGGCGCCGGTCTACCACAACCAGGAGCACCGTTTCTGGGCGGCCTCGCGTTACGAGGATGTCGCTGCCGTGAGCTTGGACTGGGAAAACTTCACCACTAGCCTGGGTTCCGCAGTTGATTTAGCGGGATCGAGTAGCTGGAGTCAGGCGGCGGTAAGTGGTCGGCATTCGTCCGGGTGGCTGCCGTCGCCGCGGGTCATAACAGTTTCCGGGGCGGCGGACTCGCCGTTGGTGCCCCGCATGGCGGGTCCGGAAGTGCGCCATGTTCAAGCGGGTGATGGCCAGCCCTGATGTAAGG
>Ga0070730_10003244_pt1 | contig 14644 bp, 10 predicted proteins | sample Coa_R1_3_FD_66447 | JGI IMG/M metagenome (GOLD analysis project Ga0070730, IMG submission 66447) | Surface soil microbial communities from Centralia Pennsylvania, which are recovering from an underground coalmine fire - Coalmine... | ecosystem: Environmental > Terrestrial > Soil > Unclassified ...
GGTCCCAGCGGCCCATCCTCCGGCTTGCGCGGCACCCGCTGGCGCACCAGATAATTGGGCGCGTTCGCCAGATCATCCATATGCAACGCAATGCCTGGACCAAAGCGGTTATAGAACGACAACTCGAAATTCGGCGTCTCGCCCAGCGCGCCGTGCGGGCAAACCTCCACGCAGTCGCCACAGAAGATGCAGCGGTCCAACGCGAAATCGTACTTCACCAGTTCGCGCTCGGCCATCATCAGCGAGCCAGTCGGGCAGACCTGCACGCACGCGCCGCAGGAGACACAATCGGTATCGTGCAGCGAGACATTAAACGGCGTCGAAACAATCGTATCGAAGCCCTTGCCAAACATCCCATAGCAGTTCGGACCGATCACATCGTGGCAAACGCGCACACACTGCGTGCAGTTAATGCACTTGTTGGGATCACGCAAAATGAAGCTGTGCGAGACATCCACTTCATAATCGTGATAGTCATACGCCTCGCCATCATGGAAGCGGTTATCTGACAGGCCATACTCAATGCTGAACTTTTGCAGATCACACTGCCCAGCCGCAGGGCAGGCGCACTGCAAGCAGCGCGCCGACTCGCGTTGCGCCTGCTCCTGGAGGTAGCCCGCCTCGATCAGCCGGAAGTTGCGCTTGCGCTCCTCATAAGGGAGCATTGGCATCTTGACCTGCGGCTCAACCGGCTTGTAGGGCACGATGTCGATCAGGTCGGGCTTGCGCTCCTCCGCTTCAATGCGCCGCGAAATTTCGGTCATATTCTCGCCACGCAGGTAGGCGTCTATCGTGCGCGAGGCCAGCTTCCCTTGCGCCACACACTCAATCACCGTTGAAGCGCCGATCACCGCGTCCCCGCCCGCGAACACGCCCTTGCGCCCCGTCATGAAGTTGTAGGGGTCGGTCTCAATCGTCCGGCGCTTGGTAATGGTAACGCCTGGCTCATTCTTCAGCACTGCTGTATCCAGCGCCTGGCCGATAGCCGGGATCACCGTATCGCATTCGATGGTGAACTCTGAGCCAGGAATGGGCACCGGGCGGCGGCGACCATTTGCATCCGGCTCGCCCAGCTTATTGCGCACAAACTCGACACCGCCAACCCGCCCATCTTTCTCGATAATGCGCGTCTGGCTCGCCATGAATTGCATGTCGGTACCTTCATTCTCGCCGTCCTCGCGCTCTTCAGGCGTCGCGCCAATCTCTTTGGTGGACCGGCGATAGACGGTATGCACCTTGGCGCCCAGGCGCAGCGAGGTGCGCGTGCAGTCGAAGGCAGTAAATCCGCCACCAATCACCACCACCTCTTTGCTGTCATCCACCGGCACCGGCATACCCAGCGTCTTCTCGCGCAGGTAGGTGATCGCGTTCACAAACCCCGGCAGATTCTCGCCCTCCAGGCCAAGCTCGTTGCTGGTCCAGACGCCAATGCCCAGATAGACCGCATCATAACCCCGCTTAAACAGGTCATCAACAGTGAAATCCTCGCCCAGCTTCACGTTCCCCTGGAACTCCACGCCCAGCCGCCAGACACTCTCCAACTCTTTATCCACCATGTTCTTTTCGAGACGGTACTCTGGGATGCCATAGCGCAGCATCCCACCAGCCTGGGGCATCATGTCGAAGACCTTCACCGTGTGCCCCTTGAGCGCCAGATAATACGCGCAGGTCAGGCCAGCCGGGCCAGCGCCAACTACCGCGATGCGCTTGCCGGTGGGCGCTTCCATCGGCCAAGGTGTCGGCGGATCTTCGATCACCTCCTCCGCCGCAAAGCCGTGCATGCGACAGATGGCAATCTCTTCTTCCACCAGGCCGCGCCGACAGACATCCTGGCATGGATGCGGGCAAACCAGCCCCAGAATGTATGGGAACGGCAGTACCTCTGTCACCAGGCGCGCTGCCTCGCGGTTCTCGCCCCTGGCGATCAGTTCAAGATAGCCGGGAATGTCGATATGCGTCGGGCACCCAATCTGGCACGGCGGCTGGCAGTAAGCGTTATGATCGGAGAGCATCATCTCCAGATTCGTCCGCCGCACATGCACCAGCTTGTCCGAGCGCGTCTTCACGACCATCCCCGGCGCCGCTGGAGTATTGCACGACGGCACGGGCCGATCCGAACCTTCGATCTCCACCAGACACATCCGACAGGCAGACGTCGGCTCCAGCTTCTCATCATCGCAGAGCGTCGGAATATCGCTTATGCCATTTTCTACAGCCACACTCAGGATCGTCTGCCCCTCGTAGGCGCGCACCGGTTTGCCGTCAATAGTGAGCGTGAAGGTGGGCTGGCCCACCTCATTGCGCTCGAAGGGCTGCGCCTGTGCAGAGGAGATGTTTTTAATTTGAATAGCCATTGATTCCTCCAGAGGGTTGTGTCCTCACCCATCACAGGACTTGCTTTTTGACAAACCGATGCACGCGCAGCGGCACACAGGCGCCAGTTGGGCAGCGCTGATCTTGAATATGCGCGCGAAAATCTTCGCCAAAGTAGCGCATCGCCGTCGTCACCGCATTGGGAGCATGGATGCCAAAGCCACACAGCGACCCATCTGGCACATAGCGCGCAAACTCCTCCAGCACCGTCAGATCATCCATTGCTCCTAGATCGCTCATAATGCTTTCCAGCGTGCCGGTAATCCGCTTCATCCCCAGACGGCAAGGAACACATTTGCCACAAGACTCCCCAGTCAGATATTTACTGCGCTCGTAGGCCCACGCCACCATACAAGTATTGGCTGGTAGGATTTCAATCGTCCCCGACCCAACAATAGCACCTACTTGCTCAAGCGGCTCAAAATCGAGCAGCGTATCGTAGAGGCTCGGCGGCAGCACACCACCCTCTGGGCCACCGACCACCACGCCGCGCGCTGTCCCATCATTCAGAATTACGCCCATCTGGCCCAGCGCCTGGCGCACCGTCGTGCCCAGCGGCGTCTCGATCAATTGAGGCTGCGCCTTCCCATCCAGACCATACACGGTGAAAAGCTTCGTACCTGGGCTATCCTTGGTCCCCAGACGGCGATACGCCTCAGGGCCGCGTTGCACAATCACCGGCACATTGATCAACGTCTCCAGGTTATTGATAACCGTCGGCTTATCCCAGAGGCCAAAGATCGCCGGATACGGCGGACGCTGCTGTGGCATTGCCCGCCTGCCCTTGATAATCTCCATCAAGGTCGTCTCTTCACCTCCCATAAACCCAACATCCACCGCAACCAGTGTAATCGAGCAGGTAAAGGCGCTGCTCAGTATATCGCGGCCAAGCAGACGGGCCTCCAGCGCCTCACTCAGCGCTTCCTGCATCGCCGCAATCCCTTCGGTATAACCACTGCGGGTAAACAGGTAGGCATCTTGCGCGCCGACAGCATAGGCGGCCAGCGCGATGCCCTCAATCACCTGATGCGGATTCTGCTCCAGCATGGTGCGACTGATCCGCGAAGACAGGTCAGCGTCATAGGCGTTGCAGATAACATATTTTGGCTCCTCGGTCTCATCATGCGCAATGAGCCATTTATCAGCAACGGGCACGCCCGCGCCACCTCGCCCACGCAGCCCGCTATCTTTGATCTGTTGAATGATCTGTTCGGGAGACACCTGCTGAAGCGCGTGCGCCAGCGCCTGGTATCCTCCGGCCCGACGATACGCCTCCAACGTCCGCATGGTAGGCGCGCCAGGCTGCGGCAAAAGCTGATATGCTAGCTCAGGCACTCGGTCCCCTCCTGTGGTTAATTTCCCCAAACTTCCCACGAGTCGCCGCCGAGGGGCCGTGTTCCATCTGGTCATTGCGACGCATCCCCTTCGCCAGTGGGGCAGGCTTAAACTTTGGACTCATCGTCGCAATGCCAAAAATATCGCTCAGGTCCACACCGCGCACCTGCACGATACGCTGCGCCGCCTCCAGGGGCAGATAACCATAGGCGTCGATCACCCGATCAATAATACCGCCGAGATCGTAGGCTTCTAATGATGATCGTTCCAGAATCTCATCTACTTTTGTAAGATCAGTCTCCGGCTCCAATTCTGGCCTGGTCGGCATGGCAACCACCGGCGGCACAGGCTTATGCGGGTAGTGGGTTGCATACTCGGAGATACGCGGCGTATAATAGCCAGCGATAGACGTTGGCGAGAAGTAAGGCCGCTGGCGAAAACGATGGGTAGGCTTGTATTCAATCGTAATAGCGCGTGGCGGGCATGCCTTCTCGCAGAGCAAACATGCCTCACACCTCAAGTTAAACGGCGTAGCCTGGCCCTCTTCCTGAATTAACTGAATCAGGCCACGACTGCGCTCCGGCAGCTTCCGCTTCTCATATGGATAGAGCCGCGTCACCTTTGGCCGGAACAAATGGCTGAGCGTCAAGCCCAGCCCTGTAAAGACTCCGCGCATAAGCGATGCTCCCTATTCTTCACCCTTGAGTTTAAGACCCTGTTTCTCGATCTTCTCCCGCAGCTTTAAGATGCCCTCAACCAGCGCCTCTGGCCGGGGCGGGCAGCCAGGAACATAAATATCCACCGGAACAATCGTATCTACCCCCTGGACAGTATAGTACGAGTCATAAAACTCGCCGCCAGAATTGGCGCACTGCCCCATGCTCAGCACCCACTTCGGATCAGGCATCTGCTCCCAAAGGCGCCTCAGACGTGGTCCCATCTTGTTCGAGACCGTACCCGCCACAATCATCAGATCGGCCTGGCGCGGGCTGGAGCGGAAGACTTCATAGCCAAAGCGCGAAAGATCATAATGCGCCTGTGCTGCCGCAATCATCTCAATGGCGCAGCACGCCAGGCCATAGCCCAGCGGCCAGATCGAGCGCGAGCGCGCCCAATTCTGCGCCCAGGTAATCATATCGCGCAGACTGGTAATAGCGACTGGTAGTTCTTGATCGCCAGGGACATATTCAGCAGGCGACCTGGCCTGCATGATTGGCAATGGCTGACCTTTACCAGACTTGATTTCACTGCTCATAATGCAAAAACCTCCTCATCAAGGTAGAGCAGCACCTTGCTCGGCAGGATTATCAAGGTTGCAATTCCCTGGCCCTATTATACCATCTCACTCTTGCCGGTGCCATGCGCCACCCACTAGCCCAGCCCCGACACAGCAGCTACCCTTGACATCGCACGTGGCATCAGACCATCATACAGGAGAGGCACAAAACACCAGAGGATAGGACTGTTCCCCTCCAGGCGAGATTTCTTATCCAAGAGACCTCCTCAATAAGCATAACGCACAAGATAAAGGGGCAGAAGCCAATGGACGAGGCCACCAAAAAGCAAGTACTCCGCCTGTTTACCTATGGACTCTATGCCGTCTCCTGTGCCGATGGAGGCGAGGTGAACGCCTTCACCGCCAACTGGCTCTCCCAGGCATCCTTCGACCCACCCATGCTGATGGTCTCCGTCGAGAATGCTTCAAAATCGCTGGGCATGATTCAACGCTCGCAGCATTTTGCCGTGAACATCCTGGAGAGCGGCCAGCGCGAACTGGCGGGCGCCCTGGGCAAAACTGCCTTCAAAGTCCCCGATAAACTCAAAGGGCTAACCTATGCTGCTGGCGAGAACGGCAGCCCCTTGCTGCACGACGCGCTCGGCTGGGTAGAGTGTCGCGTCGCTGCCAGCGTGCCAGCAGGTGATTCAACCATCATCGTGGGCGAAGTGATCAACGTCGGCCTGCGCCGCGAAGGAACAGCCCTGACCATGAAAGAAGCTGGTTTCCGCCACGCCGGATAAGAGCGAGAAAACTGCCCCTCTCTCACCTAATCTCCCCCTTGCATTTTACAAGCGACCCTGCTACTCTTAGGCGCAACAGAGTATGCGCCATTGCCCGAAGCAGTGAGATAGGGATTGACCTGATGCCGCACTCGAAAGAAGAACTTGGTCAGCTCAGAAAAGGCGCTGAAGCAAGGCAGCAGAGAAACGACCCGGCAATCATACAACAGCCAGCAGCGCGTGCTGGGCAGACCGAACAGACGCCAGATACCCTGCTTGAAAAAAGTCTGGCAGCAAAGCCGAGGCTTCCAGGGCATAGTCGGTTGAGCCATCCCCAACGGCAGGCGCCGCCGCGCCGAATCAAGCTACTCACCCATCTGGCTCTGGCGGCGCTGCTCGGCATGCTGCTGCTCACGCTGAGCCTCTGGCTGGGGGGCTTCCATCTCCCCTTTCTCCCAGCCACACCTCCTCAGCCCAGCCTCACCATCAGCAGCGGCCCCTATAGGGTAGGCGCCGTCATCAAGCTCCAGGGCGCCAACTTCTCGCGCTACACCATTGTAGCCCTGCTCCTGGATGGAGAACCAGCCATAGATACCAACGGACTGCGCCAGGCAGTCAATACCGACGATCAAGGCGCCTTTACCGCGACGCTCACCATCACCCCTGATTGGGGCGCTGGAGATCATATCATTGGCGCCGAAGACACCACCAGTCGGCAACAGGCGCTGGTTAGTATCACAGTAGAAACCAGAACCGCTCATCGCGCGGCGTTACCCTTGCCCGCCACTGGCCCTGATCTGCTTACGCGCTACAGGCAGCAGGGGTAACAGATCACCTGCCAGCAGCCCGGCGTCGCCGAGCGTCTCGCAGGCAATAGCCCCAGCGCGACTGTGCAGAAAGACCCCTGCCGACGCCGCCTCATAGGGCGCCATCCCTTGCGCGAGCAGACCGGCAATCGTCCCCGCCAGCACATCGCCCGTCCCGGCTGTCGCCAAGGCCGGATTTCCCCGCCAGTTCATGCGCGTGCGGCCATCGGGCGCCGCAATAATGGTACAGGCTCCCTTCAACACCACAACCTGGCCCCATTCTCGCGCTTTGGCCTGAGCGATCTCCAGCCGATCTGGCCCGCCTCCAGAGACAGCTTGTCCGCCGCAGAGTCGTCCCATCTCGCCAGGATGCGGTGTCAGAATACTCTCCGCTGGCAAGCGCTCCCACCAACGCTCAAGCGTCGAGAGATTATTCAACCCATCAGCATCAATAACAAGCCTGGGACGATCAGCATCTCCCAGCGCGCGCACCCCCGCCAGCACCCCAGATAAGAAGGCCCGTGTGGCCTCACTGCGCCCCAACCCCGGCCCCATCACCAGCGCGCGATACCCTTCCAGCGCGCCCAGCAAAGACGCCGCGCGCTCCTCAGGCGCTGCCCGCTCATCGGGTAAGAAGGCAAAAGTCGCTTCAGAGAGCTTGACGCTATAAATCGGCGCCAACTCCGGCCCAATCGCAAGTGTAATCAAGCCCGCGCCGATCCGACCGGCAGCGGTTGCCGCCAGATACGCCGAACCGGGATAGGGTGGCGAGCCTGCCAACACCATCACCTTGCCAAATGTCCCCTTATTGCTCTCCAACGGGCGTAGCGGCAACTCCTCACCTACCAGCGCATCGGTCAGCATCTCCAGACGAATCGCCTCATCCATCCCGGCTGGCAGGCCAATACTGCCCACCACAAGCTCGCCCACCAGTTCCGCGCCGGGGAAGAAAAAGAGGCCCAATTTGGGATTCGCCAGCGTGAGCGTCAGATCAGCCTGAATAGCCCCCTCGTCGGCTTCGCCCGTATCTGCATTCACCCCGGTAGGCAAGTCTACAGCCACCACGCGCAAGCCAGGGCGCTGCTTGCGCTCCTCACGCGCCATTGCCAGCGCTGCGCGCATCGTCGGGTCCAGCGTGCGTGAGCGCCCTGTGCCCAGAATGGCATCCAGGACAAAATCAGCAGAGGCCAGCGCCACGCGCAGATGCTTCAGATCATCACGAACAGGCATCGCAAGACCACCCTCTCCGCCCAGCACAATCTGCCCTTCTTTCCACAGGTAGAGCGTGATCCGTGCGCCCCAGCTTTTCAGATGCCGCGCGACAACCAGCCCATCACCACCGTTATTTCCCGGCCCAATAAGCAAAACGATATGCTTCCCCACAATCTCGCCAGCCCAACGCTGAAACAGATCAGCAGCGCTGCGTCCCGCGTTTTCCATCAACATCCGCGACGATAGGCCCAACTCGCGGTCTGCTCTCGCCTCCAATTCGCGCATCTGATCAATCGTGACAATCTTCATAGCCTGGCGCTCCTGCTCTGCATACATACCTTCTATCAGGTCTCGCACCTCTCCTTCTTCCAGGTATTGTAGCATGGAGCCTGCCACCACAGAGATGAAAAGCAGAGACACTGGTATATGTTGTCATACCAGTGTCTCTGCCCCTGAGGAGAAATCCTCCCCTGGCCCTACACTTCCTCCTCTGTCCGTTTCGCTTCTACCTGCTCAGTCGTTTCATCCACCTCCACCGTCTCCCTCACCGTCTCCACCTCCTCCACAACCGCAGACTGCTCGACTACCTCGCTAGAGAACGCTGCCGCGTCCGATTCAAGCATCGGCTCTGGCGGGCGCGAGGTGATAGAATGTTCATCTTCCGGGTCAAACAAGTGGACACGCTCCATCTCCACAAATAGCGCAATCTCATCACCTGGCCGGATAACCGCCCGCGCATCGACCCGCGCCACCACCTGCTTGCCTCCCAGCAATCCATACACCATCTGCTCATTGCCCAAGTTCTCGACCACATCAACTTTCACCGGCACGATCTGCCCCGTCATGTTCGCTTCGCCCTCGCGTCCTAGCCGCTGCCGCGCCGCCTGGCCCTCCTCAAGATGCTCTGGCCGAATCCCCAGTGTAACCGTGCGCCCGATATACCCCTCTGCCCGCACGGCAATCGCCTCCGGCACTTTGAGCGCCACCCCTTCCGCCAGTTGGAGATACAGCCCCCCATTCTGCTCCAGCTTCGTCCCCTCAAAGAAGTTCATCGCGGGCGAGCCAATGAAGCCCGCCACAAACTTGTTAGCCGGATAGTCATACAGGTCTCGCGGCGCACCTAACTGCTGAATCTTGCCTCCATTCAAGACGGCAATGCGACTGCCCATCGTCATCGCTTCGATCTGGTCATGGGTCACATATACAAAGGTCGTCTGCACCCGCTGATGCAAGCGCGCGATCTCCGCCCGCATCTGTACCCGCAGCTTCGCATCCAGGTTACTCAAAGGTTCATCCATCAAGAAGACTTTGGGATCACGCACAATCGCCCGACCCAACGCCACGCGCTGACGCTGCCCACCAGAGAGTTCCTTGGGTTTGCGCTTGAGGAAACGCTCCAGCCCCAGAATCTCGGCGGCATCGTTGACGCGCCGCCCAATCTCGGCCTTGGGGGTGCCACGCAGTTTCAAGCCAAAGGCCATGTTGTCATAAACGTTCATGTGCGGGTAGAGCGCGTAGTTCTGGAAGACCATCGCAATATCACGGTCCTTGGGCGGCAGGGTGTTCACCACCTTGTCCCCAATCCAGATCACCCCCTCCGTCGCTTCTTCCAACCCGGCAATCATCCGCAGGCAGGTCGTCTTGCCACAGCCAGAGGGACCAACCAGCACCAGGAACTCTTGGTCGCGCACCTTGAAAGTGATGTCATGCACCACCTCCACCTTGTTAAAGCGCTTGTAGACATGCTCAAATTGGACTGATGCCATAAATACACCCCCTTAGTCTTTAATGCTCCCAATCGTCAGTCCCAACTTCTTAGTAAAGAACCGCTGCAAGGAGAAGAACAGGACTATGATGGGAATGGCAACCCTGCGATAAACGCAAAGAGCGCTGGCGGCGCCAGCGGGCGCATGACACGCGGAAATACCTGGGCAGGAGGCGCCCATCTACCAACGCCGCCTGTTCAAATTCTATAGGTAGTGTATCAAAATACCCTTGCATATGCCAGGCCCCAAAACTACCGACTGAGCAGTGAAGGCTAACGCCTGCCCTTTCAGCATATGAATCAAACCAAGTGCCTGCAAAAGCAAGTAATAGGCCAGCAAAGCGAAAAAGCGAATATGATATAATAGGAGCCAATCGGTCAGCTTGCTCACAGATCTATAGCTGCCCACTCCCTAGCATATCCAGCCTCGACTGGCGCTTAGCAACGCCAGAGGGCCTTATGCAAGTGTCATTTTGCAGGTGTAAAGAAAGAACCATGGATCAAGAATATTCTGAGCAGCAGGCATATCAAGCCTATGAAAACAGCGCATCGGAGACAGCCCCAGATCAATTCCAGACAGCCGATTCAGATGGACACCCAGACCCACGTCAGACTGGTCGTCGCCTCTCCCGGCGCAAGCTCCTCATCGCCGGGTCGGCGGCAGGTGGCTTAGTCGTTGCCACCTCGCTGGGCATTCTGGAACTCAAACATCTCTTCCAACAGCAAGGCACAGACATCCTTGGCAGCTTCCTGTTGGGTGCCAGGCGGCGCCAATCCCCACTAAGCGTTCAGGGGCCAATGACCACCCCCGACGACATTGTGATCTTCTCAGGACAGCTCAGTCATGGCTGGCAAGACTGGTCCTGGCCGGGCAAATACCCTGTCGTCTCTTCTCCAGCTTTCACCGACGGTTCGCCCGTCATCAAATTCAGCCCTGGAAACGGCAGCGGCCTCTATTTGAGCCATCCGCTCATCCAGACAACTGGTTTTGGCTTCTTTCAATTCTGGGTCAACGGCGGCCCTGTCGGCGGGCAACAGCTCCTGGCAGGCACATCTGACCAGACCTATACATTTTTGAACGAACCTCCAATCAACACCTATATCCAGGGAGGCTTTGTCCAACTCAATCAATGGCGCCTCGTGCGCGTCCCACTGGCAGCCTTACAGAGCGCCGATAGCACCATTGGCGGTGTCATTATCCGCGACGGCTCCGGCGCCATACAGCCTGATGTCTTCCTGGCCGACCTGCGCCTGGTCCACCTCCCCGATCCAAACGAGCCAGTCCTCCTCTCCGGCGACGCACCCGACCTCAACGCGGTCTTGCTCTTTTTTGATCGCCAGATGCGGCTGGATGATGTCCAATCTCCCCATTTCTACCAGATCAGCAGCCTGGAGGACGACAGCTATCTGCGCGCAGTACAGCCGACCAGCGCCCAATACCACGCCACCAATAAGAGCGTAAGCCTACTTGTGCCTGATTCCATGAAAGCTAACAAGCAGTATTTTGTAAGCGTTGGGCGTATCCACGCGATGGATGGTCCAGCCTTAGCCGATGCCTCCACTGTCACCGTCACCGCCCAGCCGCTGGAAATGAGCGTTGACATCAGCAAGCGTGGCCGCGCCATCAGCCCCTATATCTACGGTGTGGCCTTTGCTCCCAACGATGGGTATATGGCTGATCTGCGCCCCACCGTAAACCGTTGGGGCGGCGAGGGCATGAGCCGCTATAATTGGAAGCTAGGCAATGCCTATAACGCAGGCAGCGACTACTACTTCCAGAACGGCAACTACGGCCACACCTCGCCAGCAGACCGCCAGCCTTCAGGTGTCGCCGACCAGTTTATTGAATCAAGTAAACATGCTGGCGCCGAGCCGATCATCACCATCCCAACGATTGGTTGGGTTGCCAAAGACGATCTGGCAAGCACTGCCTCCGTGAATGTGCCTGGCGCCTACCTTGTCAGCCCACCTATTCGCCCTGGCAGTGACATCACCATTCATGGCTATGACCCAACCGCCAACCGACTGCGAACTTCTGTCCCCTCACGCGCTCGTAAAGGCGCGCCATTGGCCGATCCCCCCAATCTCAATGATCCAACTGTTGCCCAGGATGAGTGGGTCCATCATCTCGTCAAGCGCTTTGGTTCAGCCAACAGTGGGGGCGTCCGCTTTTACTCAATGGATAACGAGCCAGAACTCTGGTGTGTCCTCCATCGTGATATTCGCCCCGCCGAGATCAGTTATCAGCAAACGTTGGACTTCTTCCTGGACTACGCGCCTGCCGTCAAAGATGTAGACCCCACCGCGCTCATCACCGGACCCGTCGTCTGGGGCTGGCCCAACTATTTCTACTCCGCATTAGATCGAGGCACCGATAACTTCAAAGCCTTGCCCGACTACCATGCGCATCACGACACCCCTCTGCTCATCTGGTGGATGCAACAGATTCGCCAGCACGACGAAGCCACTGGCAGACGCAACCTGGACCTGCTCGACATCCATTTCTTTCCCCCTGGATTGAATCCTTACGACGCAAATCCTGCAAAGGATGCTCGCTCAAGCTGGCCCCAGCGACTGCGTTCTACACGGCTCCTCTGGGATCCCACCTACAAAGACGAGTTCTGGATTAGTGACTATGTGAATCTCATCCCCCGCATGCGATCCTGGATCGACCAGAGCTATCCAGGAACAAAGCTGGCTATCTCAGAATACATCTGGGGCGCCGAAGACCTGATGAACGGGGGGCTGGCTGAAGCTGAGGTTTTGGGCATCTTTGGCCGCGAGGGGGTCTATCTCGCTTGCTACTGGGCCTACCCGGCTGCTTACACCCCAACCTATTACGCCCTCAAGCTCTACACCAACTATGACAACCAGGGAAGCTCGTTCGTCGGCACCTCTATTCAGGTCACGAGTACGCGACTTGACACGCTTTCTGGCTATGCTGCCGAGCAGGAGAACGGAGATGTCTTGCTCATGCTCTTGAACAAGAGCGAGCAGGAAGCGCTGACCCCAACCATCTACTTACCCCACCTGGCGCCACGCAAGGTACTCGTCTACCGCTATGGCCCCGATCCAAAACAAGCCGTCGCCCACGTGGACAACTTTACTCTGGCGGATGAGACCTTGCGCTACACTTTGCCCCCCTACTCGATCACTCTGCTGAAAATGACAAAGGGGTGAGAGACACAGGAAAAGCCCTATGAGTCCATCGCCTTTAATCTATAAAACGGAATTTTATCAGCGCCCACAGGGCAGGAAAAGCATCCCTCCAGGTGATCTTCTTCCCCTCGGCAAAATCGCGCCCGGCATAATAGATCGGCACCTCGTAGATGCGATAATGGCGCTTCAGCACCTTCGCCGTAACCTCTGGCTCAAAATCAAAACGGTTTGAGCGAATCTTGATACTCTTCAAGACCGGCGCCCGAAACGCCTTATACCCTGTCTCCATATCCGTCAGCATATTATTGTACAGGATATTGGTGATGAGGGTCAGCAGCTTGTTCCCCAGATAGTGCCAGAAGAGAAAGGCCCGGTGAATCCCAAGAAAGCGCGACCCATAGACCACATCGGCCTTGCCGTCGATAATCGGTTTGAGAACTATCTCCAGGTCTTTGGGATCATACTCTAGATCGGCGTCCTGAATCACAATCACATCTTTGCTGGCATGCTGCACCGCCGTCCGAATGCCCGCGCCTTTGCCCATGTTCTTTTCATGGTAATAGATCTGCACATTCTCCGGCCAGTCACCTTGTTGGAGAATCTCGCGCGTCCCATCAGTGGAGCAATCGTCCACAATAAGAATCTCTTTCACATAAGGCGCTTGCTGAACCATCTCTACCACTTGCTGGATGGTTGCCTTTTCGTTATACACAGGGATGATGATTGAAACCTCCATGAGAAAGTACGCTCCTTAAAAGTGTTCTCACCTCCCAGCGCAAGGAGAGTTACCAGGACGCTGAGCAGGTGGAGTACTGGCAAGACAACGAGGCAATCACAGAGGTCGCCAGACCATCATCAACTAATGACGACAAAAAGCCAGCGCAATAACGTCGATAGCCCTTTGAACTAAACAGCTTCCTTTATCATGGAGAACATAAAACGCCGGTAGCGCGTGGTGATCACCACGCGCTACCCCCGGCACAAACTGTTCCTCAAGGAAAGGAAGCAGCGCAATTGTAGAGGAATCCGTAGCAACCCGTTAGAAGAGCCTCAACTTTTCACGCGCTCAACATACTCGCCGGTGCGAGTATCAATCTTAATCACATCTCCCGTCTCCACAAAGAGCGGCACATTCACCGTTGCCCCAGTCTCCACCGTCGCCGCCTTCAGCACATTCGTAGCCGTATCGCCGCGCACCGCCTGCTCGGTATACGTCACCTCCAGCGGAATAAACGTGGGCAACTCGACGCCGACCACCTTCTCGCCATCAAAGAGCGCCTCCACCACCATGCCTTCCTTGAGAAATTGGGCACTATCCCCCAACATCTCTATTGGCAGAGGAAACTGGTCATAGGTTTCTGTGTTCATAAAGATATACTCCTGACCGTCCTGATACAGATACTGGCAGGAGCGATGTTCGACGCGAACAATATCCAGCTCTTCGCCGGAGCGCAGCCGAACTTCTTGCACACGCCCGGTTTTCAGATTCTTCAGCTTCGTGCGAATAAAGGCACGCCAATTTCCTGGACTGACGTGATGGAACTCAACAATAGTTTGCAACTCACCATTATAGCGAATAATGAGACCATTCCGAATATCGGATGTTGTACCTGGCATGTGCTTTCTAACCTCCTGGGCTACCCCAAAATAGACAAAGAACTGTTTCCAGCACAGTAGTATAGCACACCCACATCGTGCGCTTGCTACTTACAAACCCGTGAGCTAAGCAAACGAATCAGTCTATACCTTGCGCATGAGGTAGATGCGGCCCCACTCGCCCAAGACAGCGACTGAATAGCCGCGCATAATCTGCAACTGGCTGTGTTGCCGTACCGCCTCTTTAATCAACTCATACTGGCTGCTCAAGATCACCGCTCTTCCGCCCGACTTCAGCACCCGCGCCACCTCAGCAATGAACGCTGGATAGAGGTGCGCCACCTCCTGACGCGAGCCAATTTGCTTACCAAATGGCGGATTGGTTGCTATCGCATCGACC
>Ga0070730_10003245_pt1 | contig 14643 bp, 11 predicted proteins | sample Coa_R1_3_FD_66447 | JGI IMG/M metagenome (GOLD analysis project Ga0070730, IMG submission 66447) | Surface soil microbial communities from Centralia Pennsylvania, which are recovering from an underground coalmine fire - Coalmine... | ecosystem: Environmental > Terrestrial > Soil > Unclassified ...
CCTTGCGTGGACGCATCGCAGCCAGCACGCACCGCATCGGCTTCTTTGTGGTGCCCTCGGCAGTGGCGTTCGTGGCGCTGGGCGACGTGATTGCTGCTGCAATTTTGCAGACCGGCAAATTTACCCACAATGACGCTCAATACGTCTGGGCGATTCTGGCAGGCGCTGCCGTGGGCCTGGTCGCTATGACCGTTGGACGTCTGTATTCGTCAGCCTATTATGCGCTCCGCGACACCCGCACTCCGTTGCGGTTTGCCATCCTGCGCGTTGCGCTTACCACGGTTTTGGGATATCTTTCGGCGTTGCCGTTGCCGAGACTGCTCGGGATTGATGCCAAGTGGGGAGTCGCCGGCCTTACAGCTTCTGCCGGAATCTCGGCGTGGCTTGAGTTCCTGCTCCTTCGTCGTGGAATGAACCGGCGCATCGGCCCGATGAAATTCCCAACAGCATATTTCGCCAAGCTATGGTTGTGCGCGGGCCTTGCGGCAGCCGGGGCCTGGGGGCTGAAACTCTGGTTGCACCCGAAGCAGCCACAGATTGCGGCTGTATCAGTGCTGCTGCCCTATGGTTTGGTTTACCTTGCGCTGACGATGGCCCTGGGAATCAATCAGGCAAGCTCCATTCTCCGGCGCATCGCCCGTTTGCGGTGAAATGAACTCCAATGGAAGAGAACACCGAAAAAGGACCTGAAAACCAAGGCGGTATAACAATCTATTCCAGGAATGCAAAAATGAGCCATAACAATGCGACCATCATGGTGATTCGTCACGCTGAGAAGCCCTACGGTAATTTCCATGGAGTAACTGTCAAAGGCGAGAATGACCCGGAGTCCCTGATTGTGATGGGCTGGCAGAGAGCGGGAGCGCTGGCGCGCTTCTTCGCTGTCCCACCGTCGCCGTTGAGCGTGCCCCAGTTCCTGTTCGCGGCCGTGGCGGAGAAATCCACCAGCAGCGAGCGGCCCGTCGAAACCATCACTCCGTTGAGCGACAAGCTTGGTCTGAAGATCAATACCACGTGGAAGAAGAAGGACTGGTCCAAGATGACCGAGGCCGCGCTGCAAGCCAAGGGCGTGGTCTTGATCTGCTGGCAGCATGATGACATCCCTAATATTGCCAACAAGATCCTTGGCCAAGACGTCGCTCCCAAATGGCCGGGCGACCGCTTCGATATGGTGTGGCTGTTTACCTATGATGCGACGTCAAAGAAATACAAATTCACCCAGGTACCCCAACTCTTGCTGGCCGGCGATTCCGATAAGACCATTTGAAATCCTGGTTGCACCCCCTCTGCGCGTCTTAATATGTGATTTTGAAAACCCGGCCCAAAGCGATGCGGTGCTGCTAAAATAAAACTCACGGGCCCGTAGCTCAGTTGGATAGAGCATCTGCCTTCTAAGCAGAGGGTCGCACGTTCGAATCGTGCCGGGCCTACCATCTCTTTCAGTGGATCGGGAATGAATGCTACCGGATGCAATATCTATATCCGAAGCATGAACGCGTTTCTCCGTTGGGCAGGACACGCGCCAATTCGCAAGCTGAAAGAGGAACAGGAAGTTCCGCCCACTTTTACGCCGGCAGACATTCAAAAGCTGCTCAAGTACAAGCCCTCTGGAAAGGAAAAGCGCATTTACACCCTCATGCTGCTTTTGCTGGATACCGGCGTGAGAATCAACGAGGCGCTATCTCTGCAAAAGCCTGATCTTGATTTTGACAATCTGCTGTTTCTAGTCAAAGGGAAAGGCAGGAAAGAACGGCTTGTTCCTTTCAGTTTGGAGTTAAGAAAGCACTTGTGGAAGCACCTAGAGCGTAACCCTCACCCGTTTGTGTTCTGCAGCCGCGACGGCAAGAAACTGATGTTCACCTTGGTACGGAGAGAAACAGTACAACACTACAATACGCTCTTGCAAAAACAGCAAGTGACAATGTGGTTAGGGCCTGTTCACACTATTACAGTGGTTTCACATTGAAATGATTCGAATCATTTGTGGCGCTCTTGGGAGTGAATACCATGATTTTTTGTAGGACTGCTCCTATTTGTTTACATCCCATGTGACCCTCATGTATTGTCCCTACGCCGTGGCCGCTCATCATCCTGGCACCCAGCCACCAGTTGTTTTGCGAGGCAACACTGCCCTGTGCGATAAGAACGTGATCGCAGCTAATTACAAAGCCATCCGGATAGCGAAATGTCAATGTACCCTCAAGGGCAAAGTTCAATTCCTTGGGCAAGGTATTTTTGTCGCGAAGCCCAATAGCGTAACCCCTACCGAGCTTTTCTCGAAACCATCTTGCAACAGGGGTTTTCTTTTCATTTTTCTGCCTGCCTGCCTTCACCGTCAGCGTGCCTTCACCCTTGCTAGGATCTACCGAAGTGGTGACACCTTCATAGGGCTGGCCATCTGTTATCTTGTACTGCTCCTTTCCATCTTCATCTACATCTAATTTAAACTGAAGCAACTGAATGCCAGCGGAATCAAAGAAAACATCATTATTATGGAGGGTGGCCTGGATCTTGGTTTTCGCCTGCGCTTCTGGTGGTACTTGTTCTCGGGCAAGAGACGTTGATGTCAGTACGGACGCAGTCAGCAAGCAAAGTAAGCCAAGTAGTTTGAGTTTCATAGTCCGGACGATATCGTCCTGTCTCGTAATATGTCAAGTGGAATATCCAAAAACATTCTCTAGCGCAGGCCCCCTGAGCCTGCTAATGGGTCGAGTACATTCGACATGGCATAACGGTTTGTACGGCGTATGAGTTTCCCGCATAGCATAGGCTACTTCTCTTTGTTCTTGAAGATTTCTTTGCAGGCAGTCCTAATGAGCCAGACCATGAAAACAACAAAGCTGACAATCTCAACGGCGTAGAGCTTGATGAGGGTGAAAATGCGAAAATCTGGCACTGGTTGGACTCCTCCTTAAATCAAATACTCTGTTTCAAGGAAGAGCTGAAAAGAATATGCGCTGTCAAAAAAGTGATGTCAAGAGCAAAACACTATATGTTGTACCATTTTACCAATTTAGTGGTGGAAACCTGTGAGACAAGTACGGATATTGTGAACGCATGAGGAAAACAGGGTATCTTAAAGATCCGGCGTCGTACCTCTTGATCTCCGTACCTTCCGCATTACGGATCCTGATATAGTCCCAAACTGAATCAGGAAAGATGTCGATCCGAAGCTTGCCTCCGGAGGGTTTGTGATCGTCGTGAATGCTCCAGTCCAGCCAGAATCCTGTCACTTCGTCGCTTTGACTCCATGGAATCGAAAACCAGTCAACCTTATAGAGTAAGGGTTTGTCACGGGTCGATTTTTCCACGCGACGCCAATCGGTCAACCCGGAGATTACAATGGGCAAGTATGTCAAATGACGCGCTAACAGTCGGTACGCTTTCAGCCCCACGCGGGGAAAAGCGGTACGGTGTGAACGAGTTTCTGGTAGAAGGCCAGACTTACAGGCTTCCGATGTGGCTCATCAATGGGGTCGGCGATGGGCCGACGCTCGTGGTGACAGCCGGTGTCCATGCGGCTGAGTACGCCAGCATCGCGGCAGCGCTCGAACTGGGACGCTCGCTTGATCCGGAAAGCCTTTCCGGGCGCGTGATTGTGGTGCCGGTTGTGAATATGCCGGCCTTCAGCGCGCGTTCTATTTACGTTTGCCCTCTCGACGGCAAGAATCCGAATCGCATGTTCCCCGGCAATCCGCATGGCACTGCGTCCGAACAGATAGCGCATTGGTTGTTTCGCAACGTGATCTTGCAGGGCACATATTACGTAGACTTACACGGTGGCGATTTGATCGAAGCATTGGTCCCGTTCACGATTTTCTTTCGTTCCGGCGACAAGCACGTTGATGAAGTATCGCTGGAAATGGCCAAGGTCTTCGGCATTCATTTTCTGGTGTGCAGCGAAACCCCTGGGTCAACGTTCTGTGCGGCCTCAGTCGCAGGCATTCCTTCCATCCTGGCTGAATCCGGCGGACAGGGAATTTGGACGGTCCAGGACGTGTGGCAGCATACGAATGGCCTCAACCGCCTCATGCGCCACCTGAAGATGACTTCGGGTGGTGCGCCGGAGACAGTGCCGTTCACACTTCTCGAAAGGTTCCTTTGGTTGCGTAGCGACCACGAAGGTTTCTGGTATCCAGCGGTTGCGGTGAACGATCGAGTAAAGGCCGGTCAGAACTTGGGTTTCGTCAAGGACTGCGAAGGGCACATACTGCAAACGGCGATCAGCCCAGCCGAGGGCATCGTTCTTTTCATCGTTTCGTCGTTAGCGATCAACCGGACTGATCCTTTGTTGGCAGTCGGGGCTTGATTTCTCTCAGATAATGTCCCTTATCATTCACTGTCCCAGTGGGTAGGTCGCCCCCTTAGGGCTTTGCGGAGGGCTTGCCAGAGCCTAATCTTATTCCCATCCAGATCATAGGCCCAGGCAAAGCGACCGTAGGATTCATCCATTCGTTTGGCGTCAATGTTTACGCCCTCTTGTTTTAAGGTAAGCGTTAGAGGAAGTACACGGTTACTTTATCCGCACCAAATGGTAGTTCTTTTTCCCCGTGCGCAGCAGAATTGCTGCCGACCATCTCAGATCGTCAGTTGTGATTGCTTTTTTGGTTTCGGTCTGCCGCTCATTGTTGAGATACATGCCACCGGCCTCAATCAGCTTGCGCGCCGCACCCTTGCTCTCCGCCAGCCTAGTGCGAATCATTAAATCCACCAGACCGATCCTAGCTTCGAGGTCGGCCCGCGGAATCTCCGTGACAGGCACTTCCCGCGCCAGCATGGCGATGGTCTCGGACGTTGGAACCTCATTCGATGCCGAAAACAAGATCCTGCTGGCCGCTTCCACAGCCCGCACCGTCCCGATTCCGTGCACGATTGCCGTGCATTCGGCAGCCAGCACGCGCTGCGACTCGCGGATCTCCGGCCGACGTTGCGTTTCGCCCTCTAGTTCTTCAATTCCCTCGCGCTCTAGGAACGTAAAGAGCTTTAGGAACCGAACCACATCCGTATCGGCTGTCTGCAGCCAGTATTGATACATCTGGTAGGGACTGGTGCGGGCTGGATCGAGCCACACTGCTCCTTCTTCTGTCTTACCGAACTTCTTCCCGGAAGATGTGGTGAGAAGTGGAAATGTAATACCCTCACTGCGCTGCCCCAAAATCCGCCGAATCAGTTCCTTGCCCGAAAGAATGTTGCCCCATTGATCGCTGCCACCCATCTGGACTGTGCAATCGTGATGCTGGCACACGTGTAGGAAGTCATAAGCCTGCAGCAGCATGTAGCTGAACTCGGTATATGAGATGCCCTGCTCGCGCTCCTCCAACCGCACGCGTACGGAATCGCGCTTGATCATTTCGTTGACCGAGAAGTGCTTGCCTATATTGCGCAAGAAGTCCAAAAGGTTCAACTTCACCAGCCAATCAGCATTGTTCAGCATTAGGGCACGTTCATCCGACGACAGGTCGAAGAATCGGCTCAACTGTGCGCGAATGGCTGCAGAGTTTTGCTCGACCAAATCCTTGGTGATCAGCATTCGCTCGGACGATTTGCCACTGGGGTCGCCGATCAGTCCAGTGCCCCCGCCCACGAGCACCAATGGTCGATGACCGCTGCGCTGCGCGTGCGCCAAGCCCATCACCGGAATTAGGCTACCTAGGTGGAGACTGTCGGCGGTAGGATCAAATCCTACGTAGATCGTCCGGCGCGCTTCGTTCAGATACGCGTCCAGATCATCGGAAGTCACCGAATCAAGGAAGCCTCGCCACCGCAGTTCTTCTAGGAGTGGATTCTTGTGGTCAGTTTGGATAGCCATACTGTTCGAGAACTTTCATTTTCTCATAGAGATATGCGAGATCATCCAGATCGATCATCGCCTCCCATAGCATGCCAGAACGAGATCGGCGCTATGCGGCCTTTCAGTTGAGAAACTTAAGCCGCTTCCGGGCCTTCTCTTTGCCGAACCAGTTGGGTTCTCCGTTGAAATCCATCTTGCACCATTCACTCTCAACGGAGAATTGTGACTCCACAAGGTAGCTGTCCTCGCCCAGACTGACGAAATCAGATTGCGATCAAAACCCGGATCGACGATCAATGGAAGTCTTTGCACCGCTTCGAGCGGCGTGATTATCGATTTTGGGCAGTCCACGTGGATGGCGTGAGTTCGGCGACATGCTGAATGGAAGTCTCGGAGAGTCACGATGTAGTTGTTCGACACCGGAAGCCTCCCTCATTTACGTCCCGTCCATTGCATTTGATTGCCCGTGAGGTCGAGAAAACCAGATTGAGTCATTGTTTCAACCGTGGCTCGCCAAAGAGAACTCTTGTGTTCCTTTCGGCGAGCCACGGAATCAGGCTGGCGTTAGCAACGTTCGTTCATCGTCAAGACGCCAGTGGCGGATGTCTGTGGCCACCAAAGACGTCCTGACAGAAGCTGGCGTTGATGCCGGCGGCCAAACAATCCAAGAGTGCCTGGTTGGGCCCAAATGGGTTGCCTGCCGCGAAACCTCCGGAATAACTACCCATTGCAAGTTCTCCGAAGAACCATGCGGTTGAGTCCCAGTTTGCCAACGGATCAAACCCTGTCGGCTGTACCCAGATATTCACGGTTATGCCGTTGACAGTTTTGGAGCTGAGTAAGGTAGCACCCGTCAGGTCACAACCATTGCTGGTAGGTTCGCAGAGGCTGCTCACCGGTCCATTGGTTGAGTCTTCGATCGAGATAGTCTCACCCACGATCTGCAGACCATTCGAGTTTACGGTGGTCACGATGAACGAAACCAGCGATGCAGGAAACTTGTTCGGGTCCTGCCCCATTGCTTTACCGTGTGTACCGTCCCCACTCCAGGCATCCGCGAATCCGGCTATGTTGCCAGTTGTATCCGGGCTGTGGCCTACGAGATTGTAAACACCGTGCAGAAGTTCATTCACGATTCTTGCGCCTAAACTGTCGGAGTTTCCGGTAATCCGATGCGGTCCGTTGTTGCCGTTGTCCTCCCAGAGATGAAGGTCAAAGCCGGCTTGATAGGAGTCGCTGCTGAGGTCGCCGGGGATACCGAAGTGCTTGGTGAAGTTGATGACCGCACCGAAGCCCAAGAGCCCTGTGGCCGCATTCATAAAATTATCAGCGTCACGGGCGCCAAGAGCCAGCTGCGTGGGGTCCCACCGAAAGCCTCCAGGATCGCTCATCTGGGCCAAAGAAGCCAGGAAGAACGTTATGAACTCGTGCTGGTCCTGTGGATATAAACCTGAAGGGTCTGTGTTGTTGATGGGATCGTTGAATGCATACGGATACCGGTTCAACGATTGAGGATTCGCCGGGCTGGCTCCTGCCGCGTCAAGAGACATGAACCGGCCTTGTGAAGGTGAGTCAAAACGTGCTTGTGCATAGTTGAGTCCGGATTCGGCGTCGAACTCGTAGGTGGTGAACTTCCATTTGTCGCTGGCGCCGTTCTCATACCAGGTTTCTCCAAATGGGAAGCTGCCATACGATCTGACCACGGCGCCGTTGCTGTCTGCTTCAGAGCGCGTGGAAAGATGATCGCCATAGAGGTACGTGATGGAACCAGCCGCAATCTTGGCTGCCATTTGGTCTTTCAAGTAGACATATTCAACGCTCGGTGAAGTTGCGGCCGCTCCGTTCGCATATTCCGCAATTACTTTGGGGCCGGAATATATATAGAGAGTGCCATTTTTCTTCACCCGCAGTCCGCCCAGGTCATAGCCATATACGTTTGCAGTACCGTCAACATTGGTGATCCTGTTGGCGGCATCATAAGCATACGTGTGCAGGCCGTCGCTGGTTACATTTCCGTTCGCGTCGTAGGCAAAGCCTCCGCTCATAATCCGGTTGGTGGTCGGATCGATGGCCAGCGCGCTGGAGGGTTGGGCGCCCGTGCCTGCCACTGGAATCTGGCTGAGCCGGTTGCCATAGCGATCATATGTGTAAGCGAGTTTCCAGGTATTGACTGACGTCAAGTCACTGGTTTGAGCTGTTTTCAGCCGGCCAAGTTCATCATAACTATATGCCACCGTGCGGGCTGAGTTGAGATTGTCTGTGATGCTTTGGATTTGTCCGTTGTCATTCGCTCCATAGTTGTAACTGAGGTCAATGACCGCTCCGCTGGCGCTCCCGTACCGGATATTCGCAAGTTGCATCTGGCTGTTGTATGCAAGTTGTCCCTGCATTCCGTTGCCATACGCAACGCTCAGAATCTGGCCGGCAGCGCTGTAGGAATTAATGTTCGCGATGCTTGTTCCGGCAGTAGCCACCTGGGTCAAACGTCCGATTGAATCGTAACCTTCGGTGATCAGCCTGCCCGAGGGATAAGTTACACCCGAAAGTTGCCCGGCTGAGTTATAGGAGTATTGAATCTTATAGGTGTTGGCACCGATCATTTTGCTGATCTGAGTGACCTGGCCCATGTTGTTGTATTGGTATGCCTGCGAACCGGTCCCGTCGGTACTTTGGATAATCTTGGCAGCGCCAAAATTAGGATCACCGGAGCGTCCGTAAGTGAAGCTTACAGGTGGCGTTGCGTCGCTGTAGTGGATTGCCGACAGCCGGTTGAGAAAATCATAAGAATATGTAGTGACTACGCCCCGTGCATCAGTCTTCTGCGAAACCGATCCGGATGGAGTGTACGTCGTGCTGACAGTCTTATAGTTTGTCTCTGGAAGGTTCGACGTGAGCATTTGCCCCAGGCTGTTGTAGGTGTAGGTGCGGGTCTGCTGGCCTTGCGTACTCTGCAACATTCTACCGAGAGCGTCATAGGCGTAATACGTGGAAAGAGCCACGCTGGGATCCAGCGAGGGAACTCCGTCTTGTCCACCGGCCAACACAACCGACAGAGCAGCCGAGGACGGCGGATTGTTTGGAAATGATGGATTGGTGAACGTCGAACTCAGGTTCGACTTCCCGGTTATAGTGATTTGGTAACTGTTAGCACTCGCTCCCTTTGCCCGGGCCGTGAAGGCGATCGTTGCAGACCCGGGAGGCACGACTGCATCTACAGGGAACTGCAGATCATTGTGGATCAGCGTCGCAAACTGCGCGGCGACACCCTGGGCACTGCTGCCCTGGCCGTAGGTCACCACTTTGCTCGGGGCCGTGCCGTCGGTAAATCCGTTTACGACGAGCGTAACGGTCCCATTGTCAAAGACGATGCCGTTTTGGCCGGGCGTGAAAGTGGGGCCGGAATCCGTCACGGGGAAGGATGTTGAGCCAGACGGAAAATCCGCTGTGTCACTGGTTGTGGAAGCGACCGAGATTGGATCATTTGTGGTTGCTCCAGTTGCTACCGTAGTGAATTGCAGAATACCGCCGGTGCCTGGAGGGCCCACGCGGACACTCTGGTTAAAGCTGCTGTCGGCGGCGAACTGGTTGTAGAGATCATTCGCGATTGAGCTTGCCGTACTGGTTTGCGAATAATTCGCCGTTTTAGAAAAAAACAACGTAGGCGAGCTGCCGGTTGCATTCACGGTGATGCTTACGTTGACTGTGCCGGCGTCATAATGCGTGGCAAATACTTTGTCCGTGCCGCCGGTGAAATTCTGGCTGGGCGTAATCGTCCAGCCTTGGGAACAAGTGGTGGAAGCGCTGTCCGAATCTGAGGGCACGCACCCGCTTGCAATAGAGGTCGAAAGAGTGCTGCTGTTCGCGGCTGCGCTTGCGGCCGTGGTGGTGAGAGTAAAGCTGGAGGCGCCGCTTGCGTAGCTGATGGTGACGGCTCCATTGGATGGGAAGGCGCCGGCCAGCGCAGCGGCAAGAGTTGCTGGCGTTGAGCTGCTACTGTAGCTCGCAGACATCGGGCCAATCGTCGTGCCTCCAGCGTTCACGCTGAACTGTAGGGTGCCGCTGTCGGCACTTTGCATTGTAGTCGTACGACATCTAAGTGGAAGGCGGCTGGGCGGACCACCCGTGCAGAATGTACTGCTGTGGGTAACGGTGCCATCCGAGCCGCCGATCGTCACTGTGACGCTGGCGTTCGTAGCTGCATGGGTTAAGACCTGGAGAGACCGCTCGCTGCCACCGATGGTGACTGTGGCCGTTCCCGCCGTGGCGCCGCCACCGCTGGGGACGGAGGCACTCTGCTCGGCCCCGCCGATTGTCATGGAATTAGAAGCAAACGCACCCCCAACGATTCCAGGCTCATCGGCCCGGACCAGCCGGCCGAATGCGTCGGCATACGTCCTGCGCTGCTTGCCGGCAGGATCAGTCGAAGTTGCGACGTGCCCAGAGTAGATGCTGGTATAGCCAACCGTATTTCCTGGAGGCACAACTTGTGTTGTCCGGCCCAGCGCGTCGTACTGATAGGTTGTATAGACGGGATTATCATTCGGGCCATAAACATTGCTGCTCGATCCAATCCGTCCCGTACTGTCATAGGCTGTGGTCTTCGTGCTGACCAAAATAGGTCCATCGAAGGCCTGTTCCGATAACACCTGGCCTACGCCTCCGAAAACAGCTTTCTGGACCAGGCTATTGGCGGTTGTCGTGATCGTGACGGCGGAGAGCTGGCTGCTGTCATCGTAGGCCTTGGTGACGACCGTGGCATCCGGGTTTGTCACCGAAATAATGCGGTTGCTGGTGTCATAGCCGTATTTTGTAATTTGGGCGTTTTCATCTGTGGTGGAGGCCACAAATCCGGTGGCAAGATTATAGGTGGCGCTTGTTGTGAACTGGTTGCCGGAAGGGCCTCGTATCACTGTATCTGGATAGGCATAGTTCGTTGTTCCTGAAAAGACCCATTGTTTCTGGCAACAGCTCGTTTGTTGCTGAACGAGATTACCCGTGATGTCATAGGTGTTGGTCTCGCTGCTCGCTCCGGTCCCCGCACCGGCATTCGTGTACGTAGTAATTGTGGTTAGATTGCCTCTTGAGTTCGATGAACCGGGGGAGTAAGCGGGATCGTGCTGAATCACCGCCGTTCCTGCCGGCACGACATCGAGCGGGGCCGACTGGTCGTAGGCGAAGTCCGTACGCGCAACTATATTTCCAGCTCCGTCTTTGACGATGGTCGAAGCCGGACGGTCAATAATATGATTGCCCAAAGCGGTAAAGCTCTTGACCGTCTCGCGCAGCAAGGCGCCAGGAGCGCCGGCCCCAAAATCAAATTCCTTGAGGTCTGCGACGTTGCCGTTGCTGTCATAGGAGTATTGCTGCTGTGACTGCTCGCCGGTCTCAAGTTGTGTCGTGACGGTGGTGACACGGGGGTTAGGAACTGCGGTGTCGAAAGTCCACGTGTTCGTTAATGTGCGCAATACGTTGCCATTTGCGTCGCGCATCGTTCTGGTAAGAGGCACGCCGTCGAGTGCGTTGCCGGCGTCGGAGAATGTTGTGGAAATGCTTGCTCCGGCTGGGTCTGTGACTGTCGTGCTGGTAACCACGCCTGTAGTCGCATCCTGAGTGGAAGCATAAGTCCAGATGGATGTATTGACTCCGTCGAAGATCGTCTGCTGTGTGAAGCCGGGCGTGTCGGAGAGAGCGCCGTTGGATACGGGCGGGAAGTTATAGGATGTGAAATAACGCACCTGCCCGGAACTGCTCAAGCGCTGGATCCGTTTCACTACACCCCAATCGCCGTTGCCATAATCAAAGGAGACGCTGGTCCCATCCGGCAGCTGCACGCCGGTCAGCACGGGGATCGTGCTGCCATTGGCCGGACTGCCCACGATCCTGCCGACAAAGCTATAGTTCAACGGTACCGTGCTCCATGTGAACTGAAATGTCTGAGGACCTTGGGTAAGGCTGCTAAGTTTGCCATTCACGTCATAGTGGAAGACCACCTGGCGCCCTACCGTATCAGTGATCTGGCTGATGGCCAGGTCTTTATTAGGCACATAGGAAATTGAAATAAAGTTCCCGTTGGCATCTTCGACCTGGTACGGGCGGAACACTGTTGAAGTCACGGGTGACTGCTGGTAGAAGACGCGCGTGCCGCCGCGGTTGGTAAGAACGTTGTTAATAGGGTCCCATTGAAAATAGGAACTGTCCGTAGAAACCCACGGGCCGGGTGCACCGCCGTTCGTTGTCAATAGATGCTTGGCGCCATCAGCCTCGGTAAGGACATAGCTCGACCCATCACTCGCGGTCTCGATAAATCCGAAATCCAGGCGGAATCCGTAGGACGGAAAATCGCGATCAGCATTGAACGCCATGGACCTTCCGCCGCGGGTCCATATTCGGCTGTTGTAGTAAAGGATGAGATTGAGGTTTAAGCCATTCCGTCCTGAAAGCGAAATGAGCGGCAGATTGTTATTAAAACTGCTGCTGCCAAGCTGAACCCGTGCCACGGCCGGACCGCCGTTCGCAAAAATCAGAGAGCCATCCCCTCTCTGGTTAGGCGGCGACGACCTGGCAGCGAATATGGCGGCATAATCCGATGAAGTCGGATCAGGCACGCAGTCAACGTCACAAATAGGCTTCGTTTGGGCGCTTAGGCCGATTGTGCCTAAGAGAAACGCCAGAGCAAGTAACATTTTTGATCTCATTTTCTACTCCCTGAATAGGCGATGATCGATCCTGGTGAAAATGGCCCAGAAGCTGGGCCAACAAGCTCGAACGCGGTCGACTATAGGGCGGGGCCAAATTTCAAGTCTTCAAAGACTTCTCATTTTTTTCTCATTATTCTCAATATGGCCCTGATAAATGCGGTGTTTACAGGCGTTTGACGGAGAAAATGTGTGTGTGGGTCCTCTCTGCGGATGTCCTCTGCGGTCTCTGCGAGCAGTTTTGGTGTTGCTTTCCTTCTGTTCCGAAGCCTGTCCTTGAGCGTAGCGAAGGATGTCCTTTGTGGTTGCTTTGGTGTTGGTTTTTGGTTGCGCTATGCTGCACTGTGGTAAAAGGGTTTTGGTTCAAAACTTACAATTATCAATTACAAATTGTTTTTCTAAGGTCATGTCGAAACAAACCAGGCCATTCAAGAACCCCACCCCGCTTACCGAAGAGCAGATCCGTGCTCACACGGTCGGGGAGCTGAAACCGCTCTCCGGACCAATTCTGATTGTGGATTACGACTCACAGTGGCCCGATCTTTTTAAGCATGAGGCTGAGAAGCTCCGGGCCGTGCTCGGGAGCCGGGCGTTGCAGATCGAGCACACCGGTTCGACGGCGGTGCCGGGCCTCGCCGCCAAACCGATCATAGATATGGTTCTTGTAGTGACCGATTCGGCGGATGAAGAGGCTTACGCGCCGGCCCTGGCAGCCGCGGGTTACTCATTGCGTATCCGGGAACCCGATTGGTACGAGCATCGGATGTTCAAAGGGCCGAACACGGACATTAATCTGCACGTGTTCTCGTCCGGCTGCCCGGAAATCGCCCGCATGCTGATGTTCCGGAACTGGCTGCGTAGCCATGCCGAGGATCGCGATCTATACGCAAGCACTAAACTGGCTTTGGCCCGGCAGGAATGGAAGCATGTCCAGAACTACGCCGATGCCAAGACCGCAGTCATCAAGGAGATCATGGCGCGGGCCTGTGCAGACCAGAGATGAAACGTCCCGGCGGCCAAACCCGACGCCCGACTGTTGCTCATAATGTTTTCCAAAAATCCATGACCATCCTTCTCCAAACAGCCGAGAGATGATGTGTGCCGTCCTCTGTGTGCCTCCGTGGCCTCTGTGGTTAAGGTTTGTGGTTTTCCTTTGTGCTCCTTCGTGGCCTTAGTGGTGAGCATTTGCTTTGGTTCTGAGTTTTTGGACAAAGCCGCTCATAATCGATTCGAGGCACGACCATCGGGTAGATCCTTCATAAATCTTTAAGATCACAACAAACAATTAAATTACGATAAGCTAGAGCTTTCTTTTGGGTGCTTGTTTTGTTCTGCGAATAGTCCTCAATCTGGCGAAGGGGAACCATCCCATGCATCGTCCTTCGGAAATAACGCGTTTGCGACCGGTGGAGAAGCCCCGGCAGGTCTCCATCGCTGCTTATTTTCAGTCGTTGTCGAGCATCATTCCCCAACTCCCTTATCCCAGTATCGAGCAGATTGCCGGCGTGATTACCCAGGCAGCCGAAGAAGACCGCGCCATATTTGTCTTTGGCAATGGCGGCAGCGCTGCCACTGCGTCCCACGTAGTCTGTGATTTAGGCAAGACCGCCACGGAGAATTCTCCAGGCCGCCGGCTTAAGATAATCGCGCTCACCGATAATGTGCCTCTGATGACGGCCTGGGCCAACGACGCAGGCTATGAGCATGTCTTCTCAGAGCAATTAAAAAATTTCGTGACGCCCCGCGACGTTGTCTTTGCCATCAGTTGCAGCGGTGATTCCCCGAACATCCTCCAGGGGCTGAAGACCGCGCGGGCGGCCGGGGCCATTACCGTGGGCACTGCCGGGTATGAGGGCGGCAAGATGAAGGCGCTTTGCGACATCTGCGCCGTGATCCCCTCAGACAACATGCAGCTCATCGAAGACCTGCAGCACGCCGTCGCGCACTCGATCTTCAGCGTGGTGCGCGAGAATCTGCGCCAGACTCAAACCATCACGCAGGTTAAGTCGCGCGCGGCTGGAGCCGGACGAATTCCGGAATAGTCGAGGGGGCATGGCCCAGACGAAGAAAATCGCCTTCGATTTGCGCCGGATCAAGAACCCCGGTATCGGCAGATATATGAAGTGCCTGGTGGAGGCCCTTCTGGCCCGCGAACCG
>Ga0070730_10003248_pt1 | contig 14643 bp, 9 predicted proteins | sample Coa_R1_3_FD_66447 | JGI IMG/M metagenome (GOLD analysis project Ga0070730, IMG submission 66447) | Surface soil microbial communities from Centralia Pennsylvania, which are recovering from an underground coalmine fire - Coalmine... | ecosystem: Environmental > Terrestrial > Soil > Unclassified ...
CGTGGAGCGCGTATACCTTTGCTCCGTTGGCCTTAGCCACACTTACGGCCCAAGTTAGCGCGGCGTCGGAACATGGCGAAAAATCGGTCAGGTACAGGAGGGTGCGGAAGTGCGGCTGTTCGTAGTTGTAAGCGTCCATAACGCTTTCAGCTTCATTTACTTGGCCTTTTTGAGCAGTGATGTCGGCCACAATTCGACGTGACGCAGCTCACGATGGTGGTGGTTGCCTGCGCGCGCAAGGGGAGAGCACATTTCCGACAATCAGGAACGCTCTCCGCTGCCTAGCGTCCCTTCGCTACCTAACTGGTTCGTGAACGAACATCGCCTGGCCTAGGGCTGTCGTGAAATCCTTTGATGCGCTACAATTGTGTCCTGCGCAAACGCCGGAGAGGTGGCCGAGAGGCTGAAGGCGGCGGTTTGCTAAACCGTTGTACTGGCTAAAACCGGTACCGGGGGTTCGAATCCCCCCCTCTCCGCCAGATTTCCCCTAATTGCATCGAGCGTCGAGACTTGCTCCAAGCGAGCCAGCATAATTTCAAAATAGCTTTCCGTGGTATTCAAGATGAGGTGCTGGCCAACTGCTGGCCTGAGAGCGAGGAATCCGCGAGACGGCTGAACGCTGGATGTTCGGCTAGCGCAGTTCCTGGTCGTTCAACTCCGTCGCCAAAGCTCAATTCTAGCTGCCGGCAGGATTCTTTTGCTTGTCTTAGTTCTTCGATCCCTCTCTGCATCTTCTCCGCCGCTTCGAGCACAGTGCGATCAAACACCTTTATATAGCGTTCCTTGGTAACGTGAGGTCTCGAGTGGCGCAAGATGCGTTGTACCACCTTGTCGGAAGCTCCCATGGCGTATAGGTTCGAGGCGAGGCCTCGACGGAACGCGTGCCACCCGTGCCACGGTAGATCGATGGCCTCTAGAGCCGGCCGAATCATCCGACGCACAACGTTATCGAGGTTAATAGGAAGCCCATCATCGGAGCGAAAAACGGAACCACACTCTGGGTTACCCGCAAATCTTCGGTATGCGTCGAGGATTTCCGCCAAGGCAGGAATTATCGGGACGGAATCGCGGCTGGCACGTGTCTTCGGAAGGCTGACCACCGATCTCCACATCGAACGGTTGATTTTTAATTCAGTGCCCGTGTAATCGGTCCACTCAAGTCCGCGGAGCTCGCCTCGGCGTAACCCCGCGAAGGCCGCAGTCGCGATAAGACTTTTTGCGAGAAGCGGGAGGAGATCGAGAATTTGGAGCACTTGGCCGAGATCGTAGGCGTGCGTCTCTCCCGGTTCTCTTGCATTCCAGGGAATCAAAACGCCATCGACGGGGTTTGCCCCATCGAAGGCTCCCTCATTTTTGGCGCAGGTGAAGATGGTGCTCAGCACTGACTTGATGTGTTGCAAAGTTGTCTTTGTTAGATCCTTCTCCTTGGCGACCGCTCGCAACATTCGACTCGCGTCCACGGTGCGGAATTCACGCAAGCGAAGCTCTCCGACGCGATCGCGGAGGTGATTGATCCAGATTTGACGATGCCCTGTGCTTGTGCTGGCTCGACGCTCCTCTTTGGTCCAAGGTAGGTAGAGCCCCTCGACGAAGGCGGTTAACGTTACTCTCGAATTCGTACTGAGCCGACCTTGATTGACGGATTGCATGAATGATTCCCGGCATCGCTCAACCACAAAAATGTTGGAGAAATCATTGGAACGCCCTAGATGCTTGGAGATGTGTTTAACCTCGCTGGAGCCGCCCTCTTGAGGGACTCGTTGGCGATATCGGACATACCACGCGCCATGCTCCTCGTATAGATAGCCCTTTTGGTAACGGGAATATGCTTTCATGGCAGCCTCCCATCTGTGGCTCAAGGCCGCATCGTAATGATTATTGGCAGCCACGGTGGACAGTAAGAAAAATAGCCTAGCGGCTTGCTGAGATTGCAGCCGCGAGCAAGAACATGACATCGCGGCGTCATGCACGCTGATCCGCTCTCACAAGGAGCGCAGTTGCGGGACTCACGTGTAGTTACAAAAAATCCGGAGAATGCCAGGTACAATGGTCTGTGCAACCGTTGTTCGGGTTCCACTTCGATGAAAAGCCGACTTTCCAGCTAAGTGGTCATGGCGACATTTTTGGCGCAGTAAGTTGCAGTGACCGTGCCCACTAGCGAGCAGTATCAGAAAACTCTCAAGCAAACCGTTTGTGGGTTTTTTCGAACGGGCCAGAGAAATGGAACGTGTACGTTTGCGACTTCACGCCGAGGATAGTCGATTATCGCCACGTTGGAATGGTAAGCGGTGGAGCTTTCAGGTCCTGCTTGAGCCTTTCAGTAAAGCGAAAAGCGATTTACTCCTCAGGAAAAGGATAGTTTCAATCTCTGAGATCGGCAAACCTCTCCTGAGCCAATCCCAGGATAACCGCGAAAACCATAGCGGTTGTGACACCAAACAGGAGCATTCCATTGCCGGCTTCCAGCGGTCCCAGCATTCTCCAGCGCGGGGACAAAAGCACGTCTCCATAGCCCAACGTCGTGAAGTTGACCGCGGAGTGGTAGTACGCAGTTCCCATGTCCGCAAATTCACCGCAGAGGAGGAATATGACCGCCCATAGGGCGATCTCGATCAGATGCGCCACCATTGCGAACAGGATTACGAGCACGACAATTCTCGTATCACCCCAGAAGCTCCTTCCCGTGTGGCCAAGGCTTTTCTCCCGGCGAATAAACCAAAGCGTCCCGGCCAGCGGCATCCCATGGATCAGAATCGTGCACAAAATTGCTACGCTGCTCACGGCGAGCGGCAACAAGATCGGAATTTGCTGAATTTGCGTCATCGCTTCATCGCAATCGGTCGTAAATCAGTTCCACGCAGAACACGCTGTCTGCCCGCTGCGGGATGCATTTCTCTGGCTCAACCTGCGCACGAAGTGCTCCCGGATGCTAGCGAACTTCGACCAATACGAGAGAAACATCATCAGTGAGGGAGCCATGCCTCCACGCCGTCACGCCATCGAGAATTGCCTGCCTCATTTCCGGGAGTGTTCGCTTGGCCGATAGGCGGACCAGCGCTTCCAGCCCCTCGACACCGAGCATCTCGTCGTGTTCGTCAAAAACCTCCGTAAGCCCGTCCGTATAGAAAACCAGCCGGTCACCGGGATCGAGGTCAATTTCGTTGACGGATTCAGATGGGGCTGTTTCAGAAAGACAGCCAAGAATGCCACTTTTCGAATCGAGCAGCCGGATACCGCCTTTTGAGATGAGCATTACTGGAGGATGACCTCCGGCAGCGAGAGTCACGTGGCGCCCGCGCCGCTCAAAACGGGCTATGGCCATCGTGAAATAAAAACCGTCTAATGGAATGCGATTATGCACGAAGTCGTGAAGGCGACGTAGCAAGGTGCCGGGCCCCGTCTTTCGCTCGAGCTCACGCAGAGCTTCAGAATAAATCCGGTTGGCCATGAGCGCCGAACCGATACCGTGGCCCGACACGTCGCTCATGAGCAGGCTGAGGAGTTCGTCGCCATGCGGAAGGACCACGCCGAAGTCACCGCCAATGGTGTGAGCCGGGCTGTAATAGGCCTCAAGGGCGAGATCGTTCCAAACCATGCTACGTGGTACGAGCGATTCCTGGACGCGCGCAGCGAGCGAGAGTTCATCCTCAATTTCCTTCTGACGCTGCTCCAGGAGCGCATTGGATTGCCGAAGTTGCTCCTCAACCCGTTTCTGGGCGCTGATGTCGGTGATGAGAAGCAGTACGTACTCCTGTCCGTCCGGCCCTCGGATCACCCGCGCGCTGAAGATGGCCGGAATTTTCTCACCGTCCTTGCGGGGCAAGTAGAACTCATGGCGATGCCGTCCGTAGCGTTGGTCCGACTCGTGCTGCCGCAGAATGTACGGAACATCTTCCGGTGGGAAGATGGCGTCGGGTGTCCTCCCCTGTAGCTCTTCACGTTCGTATCGACCTAATCGGACCAATGCCTCATTAGCAAACAGCACGCGCAGTTGGCTATCAAGGATGACCACTCCCTCGTTGAGCTCTTCAAGGATGCTCTCCATCTGGCGAAGCCACTCTGGAGTTTGGGTGTAGGCGTCAGGCATGGCTTGTCTCAGTCGAGCAGACCGCTGATTCTGCAGGTGTTGGCGAGGAGGCCTTCACATCCCATCGGATGATTTTCAGGTCAAGAACGAAGATGCTGTAAAGGACGGGCACCAGAAGCAACGTGATGAACGTTGCCACCGCAAGCCCGCCTATCTGTGCATAACAAAGAGGCTGCCAGAGGGGCCCTCCTTCAAGCGCCAGCGGGAAGAGGGCCAAGATGGTCGCAAGCACAGTGATCATTACGGGCCGGATACGCTGGATGCCAGCGTCGGGAAGGGCCTGCTCTAGGGGCTCTCCTTTCTCGTGCATTTCCTCAATGAAATCGAAGAGTACGATGACGTGGCTTACGATCACTCCAATTAAGCTAGCGATGCCCAGAAAGGCCATAAACCCAAAGGGCGTATGCATAATCGAGAGGGCGATCAGAGAGCCAATCACTCCGTAGGGAGCGGCGGCGAATACCAGAAGCGGTTTTACGGCGTTATTGAATTGAATCAATAGCGCGAGGTAAATCCCGACTAAAGAGATCAACAGAACGAGTTTGAGGTTGTCGAATCCGTCGATTTGTTTTGCCCGTTCGCCAGCAATGCGGAGCTGATAACCGGGTGGAAGAGTTTTCTGAAATTCCTGTATTTTTGGAAGGATCTGGGTAAGCACCTCAGAGGCAAGAACTCCAGGCTGGGGATAACACAGTATGGAGATGGTGCGAAAATGCTCGCGGCGCCTGACGCGACTCGTTTCCAAAGAATTTCCGACCGTTGCGATCGACAGCAGAGGCACGCGGTTGTTGGTCTGTGAAGAGTAAATATAGAGATTCTTGATGTCCGCAAGCTGAGCACGTTCCTCCATACGTTGGCGCGCCACAATGGGGATGTTCTTGTCGCCTTCCTTGAAGACGCCCACTGTTGCGCCGCTCATGGCCGTGGCCGATGCGTCCGCGACATCGGCGTTAGTAATGCCGGCGACGTTGGCGCGGTCTGGATCGATCTGAATCCTCTGCTGAACATTGTCAGGGAACCAATCATCACGAAGAACGGCAATGCCCTGAGCTTGCCTGACGATATCTTGAGCTTGCGCGGCAATCTGCCGAAGGGTGCGAATATCGCTTGCCTCATTTCTGGCGTCAACGTCCGCCTGCCCAGAGATCAACAACTCGACAGGGTTGTCCACAGGATTGGTTTGAAGCTGGCGAACCGTAACCCACGCGCCTGGTACTTCTTTGTCCAGTGCGTCCTGGATCGGGCGAGCTAACTTTGGTGAAGCCTCTTTATCCGTGATCTCAACGATCATTTGCGCGTAGTTGGTCTGCGGCATTTCCGGCGAGACCGAAAACCAGAAGCGCGGTCCCCCGCCACCGGCAAAGGTCGTCAGTGACTTAAGAAGATGCCCACGGTTCTCTTTCATGGTGACGTCAGGCGAATTGTCAATCACTTGTCGGACGACCCTTTCGGCCTGTACGGCAGCATCGTTGGTAACGCTCAAGGGTGTGTCATTCGGCAGCCAAATATCTAGATAAAACCAATACTGAACATCTTCGGGAAAGAATTGGGTCTTAAGCCGAGAGCCGAACAGTCCACCTATGGCCAGGAAAACCAGGGATCCCCCCAGAACGGCCCAGCGGTGTTTTATGGCCTTGCCCACGAGCTTGTTATAGAAGCCGTAAAATCCCTGCTTGCGTCTCTCCTCGATGGTCGGTTCTCGTTTTGCCGGAGCACGCAAGATGTAATAGCCCAGGAACGGAACAAAGGTCATCGCGACAAGGTACGCGCACAACAGAGAAACCGTCATCACCACTGGGAGGCTCTTCAAGAACTCCCCGGTATTGCCGGTGAGCATCAAAAATGGCAGGTAGGCGATAACATTCGTGATGGTCGCGTAAAAGATCGCCGTGGCGAGCTTCGTCGGGCCAAGCCAGCAGGCAATGCTGCGCCGAAACCCTTCCGCCAAATGACGTTTGATGCCGTCTCCTGAGACCACCGGTACGTCCACGAGGAGGCCCAGCGCGATGATCAGCGATGCGATGGAGACCTGTTGGAGATCGATTCCCAACATATACGCGATGCCGAACGTCATCGCGAGTGTGATCGGTATTGCCAGCGCCATGATCAGCGCCAGCCGCCACTCCCAAAACCCAATCAGCGACACCAAGACGACGAGAATAATGGCTTCCACAAGCGCCCGCATGAAGAGGTTGATGTTCTCCTTGACTTGGAGCGGTTGATCGGAGGTGTGCGCCAAAATCAGGTCGGCGGGAAGAATTTGGCGAAGCTCCGAAAGCTTTAAATTCACGGACTGTCCGAAGCGCGCGATTTGCTTTCTATCGCGCATGTACACTGCTAAGGTGATCGCGCGGCTGCGCTGCCAGTGGCCATTTGTGTCCCGCCAAGTGTAGTAATTCAGATACTGGGCAGGAGCCTGATAGCCCCGGCTGATTTGGACGAGATCCCGCAAATATACGGGGGTGCCCTCTGACGTGGTCGATACCGCCACATCGCCGATGCTTTTTGCGGTATCGAATTGTCCGGACGGAATGAGAGTGATCCTGCGCTCGCCGCTTTCAACAGTTCCGCCCGGCGCGATGATGTTCCGAGCCGAAAGCACTTTAGAGAGATCAGCAGGACGCAGGCCGTAGGCTGCGAGGCGATCCTGCGAGTAATCCAGATAGATGGTCTGCGACAAAACGCCCCGCCGCTCCACCTTGGAAACTTCGGGAGCACCCTGTAGGGTTCGCCCGATCAAGTCAGAAAAATTGTCGAGTTCGGCATAGCTGTATTTGTCTCCGGCCACGCTGGCCAGTTTCGTCCGTGTTTCGCTCGGATCGCGAATGACCGCCGGCTCCCACGCATCGGGATGTAGCTCGGACCGTTTTAGGTGCTCCGAGATAAACCGTTTGACGAATGCTTGAATGGAGCTGTCATCCGCACCGGAAACACCATCGATGCCGATGAACCCACTCCCCTGAATGATTTCCGAGTTCCGAATGATGCCGTTGGTCTGTGCCTCCTCTTGAAAGAGATATACAGTGTCAAGAACCGCGCGCGACGAAATCGATTGCGGAAAGGAATCCACCACCGTGATGCGTCGCCCTTTTCCATTCTGCTGGTTTGCATCGCGAGCTTTGCGAATCGCTGCTTCGACGGAATTGGCACGAGCTGCAATCTCGATGTCGTCCGCCCTGGGGCTCGCGACTGTCAGCATGAGGGCGGCGGTGTCCCCGAAATCGCTCTGGAAGGTGATGGGGCCGGCACCCTGAGGCAACTGAGAATTCAGGGCGTTCAGCTTGAGGTTGATATCGCTGAATTGCCGTTTCGTATCGGTGATGCCCTCATCGAGTTGTATGGTCACAAACGAATAGCCGGGAAGAGATGTGGATTTGATGCCGTAGTCCGCATCTGTCCCCGGATGGATGGTTTTATTCTCGGCGGCAACGTCCTCAATGCGACGGGTAATGTACTGTTCGACTTGTTGCGCTGTGGCTCCGGGCCATGGACAAGCCGCGACGCCGAGACGCACGGGGATGTCCGGGTCCTTGCGCTGCGGCATGGATGTATACCCGAACCAGCCCCAAATGAGCACTCCGAGGAGAAGCATCCAGGAGATGTGTGGGTGCTCGACAAAGAATCTGGGGATATTGCGACGATTGCTGATGTCTTGCTCGTTTTCGTGTGTCATTGATCTATGCCTTTAGGGGAGGACCTGGATGAAGTCGCCGTCCTTTAAACCAGCGGCTCCCACGACGACGACTTGTTCGCCTGGATTGAGACCTTCAACTGCCACATCGCTCTCGTGAGTTTCACCGAGTGCGACCTGGCGCAAATGCGCCACCCATTTCCCGCCCTCTTCTTTGGCGACGAAAACCGCGTAGTGTCCGGCTGAGCCGGCGTCGGCAACAACGGCGCTAAGGGGCACCGCGGGAACTGCGGATTTGTGAACGCCTGTCAAACTGAGTGAAGCAATCATCCCGGGCTTCAAATAACTCTTGGGATTGGGGACGGTCACTTCGACGGCAAAAACCCGATTTTTCTCATCGGCGCTTGCGGCAATACTGGTGACCCGTCCGTTGTACTCTTTCGGATCGTCCTGCAAATGAATCCTGAATTGTTGCCCCAGGCGCAGACGCCTTACGGCATAGTCGGGAACGCCAAAACTGATTTTGACCGCACTCGTATCGGCGATAGTAAAAGCCGGAGTCCCCGGTGCTGCAAGGTTCCCTAGTTCAATGTTCCGGGCGAGGATGTATCCGGAGAAGGGCGCCGTCAGATCGGCGTCTTGGAGAGCCAACTGCGCTTGATGCACATTTGCCTTGGCCTGATCCACGCCCGCGAGGGTCGAATCGAATTTCGCCTGCGCTCGATCGAAATCGGGCTTGGTCAAGCTCTCCGAGGCAAAAAGTGTCTTCGCGCGCTCGTAATCCTTCGTCGCCTCGACATGCTGAGCTTGGGCCGCACTCAGCGTTGCGCTGGCTTGGTCAAGTTGATTCTTCAAGTCCTGATGGCGAATCTGCGCGAGAACGGCTCCCCTGGAAACATAGTCTCCCGAACCTATATTGCGGCGCCTCCCGTCGGCACCCTGGACCTGTTTAATTTCGGTCACATATCCTGCTGACTTGAATGACAGCACCGCTTCCGCGAACGGCAGAACGGAAGCCGAATACCGCAAATCTTCTGAAGGTGAATACAAAGCCACATCCACTACATGAACGGGTGTGGGAGGTTTAGCTGCGACCTTCGTGGGTTCCTGACAGCCACTTGTAGCCACAATCGTGGCGAAAAGCGCAGCCCCTAATACTGACCCTAATCGTTTCCTGTTGCGCCTCATAGAGTCCACTCCTCTCCAATCGCTTTCTCGAACTCCGCCTTGCCTGGCTGTCGCGCCTGAAATAATGCTTGCTCTCATCGACTATTCTTCTCCCATCGCCTTGCGCAGTTCGGCAAAAGCGCTCCAATAAGAGGAAAGCGATTGCTGATACTGGAAACTGGTTTCGGAACTCTGAGCCTGTGTTTGGAGAAGGTCTCTTAAAAGCGCGGCCTGCTCCTTATATTTGTTGCTTGTGACGCGGAGTTGCTCCGCAGCCGCTTCGTGGGCCGTACGAGAAGCCTTAAGCAGCAAGGAAGCTTCCCGCCATTTACGGTACTTCGCACCAACCTCTACGGCGACCCTTGATGCCGTCTCTTGGATCCCGTTGCGCGCCTGTTCGATTGTTTTCGTTGCCTCGACAACCTTGTTGTGGCGGCGTCCCCAATCGAACGGCTCCCAGGTCAGGTAAAAACCGGCCGTGGTAACGTTTTGCGGGAGAACTTGAACGTTGTTAATACCCTGATAGCGCAAGGACAGACTCAGGTCCGGAATGTACGCTGCTTTCGCGATTCGCCGATCGTATTCGGCTTGCTTTTCTTTCAAGTGCGCTTGCCGCACCTCGGGGCGGTTCACCAGTGCTTCCTGCCGGGCTGAGTCGAGAGTCAGATCACTCGTGTCTTGCTCAGGAACGAATTCGACACGAAAAGGCATCACAACATCGCGCCCAAGCAGCTGGTTCAACGCCTCACGTTGCGTCGCCAGCCCATTCTCTGCGACGGACAATTCATAGCGGGCTTTCGCTAAGCGCGCATCTACGTCCAATGCATCGCCGCGCAGCACCCTCTTTTCAGAGACGTATTGAACTGTGACCCGCTGTGTTTCCTCGAATGTTTTTACGGCCTCACGGGCGGCGTCGACATTTGCTTGAATCGCGAAAAGATTGAAGTATGCAGTGCGGACTTCAGCAGCGATTCTCTGCCGCTCGGCTCGGACCTCTTCACGAACGATGTCACGGCCAAGTTCTGTTGCGCGAATTCCGAGGCCAATCTTGTATTGCTGTGTCAGAGGTTGATCGATGTTGCCGGTCAGGTAGGTGGTAAATACCGCTGGTGTATGGATTTTGGCGTTCGTTGCCGGGATTGGCCCAGTGTTCGCAAACGTGCCTAACGAACCTTTCGGGATGGTAAAGTCGAACGAGTGCAGCAACTCGCCGCCCAGCATGGTGAATTGAAACTGTGGTTTCCGCCGGCTACGAGCCGTACTCACTTCGAAATCTTGTTTTTGAACCTCCAGCACAGAATTCTTCACATTCCAGTTGTGCTGGAGTGCCAGGTTGACTGCCTCGTCGAGCGTAAGAACAGGCGCATCGCTGTCGCCCGACGAGGTTTGTTGTTGCTGGCCCACTACCATTCCGGGATATATGCCAGCCAAGATCGAGCAAATGAGCAAGAGACGCGTCCAACTGCCTGTCTTCCTACATTCTCTGCTGCTGTTTGAATGCCGCGGCGTCGATTCCCCTGTCCGGGGGTGAGTCGTTTCGTTTTTCGTAATCGATAAATTCATGGTGTAGTTCCTTCAGCGAATAATGCAGGGGATATGCCAACTCGTATGTCCGGTAAGTTGTTGAATCTAAGTGTGCAGGATTGGCTGTGGCGGGGATATGGTGCCCTTATGCGGGCACTGCCGCGTTTTGGTGCCCATTGCCAGCGAAGTTCGCTCCCGAAGATGTTCTCTCATACCAGTAGCACTGTCTGTGCGGTGAGTCACGCCTTTAGCGCTGCCGTAACCCGGCGAACTGCCGAGAAAACCGAGATGACGAAACTTGTCAGGCCAGTCATTGTTAACCTTTGTTTTGCAGACTGCTCGTGAGATTGAGTGCGAGTTTGGGCGCAAGCGATTGCGAGGACGGCAGATTGAGGGGATTGGAATTAGACTATTTCTTCTTTTTTGCTGGGCCTTAACTTCCTCTTACATTCCAGGTCGGACGATTTTGTGAAGTGCGGTTAGCGTTAGCGGTGGCTGCTAAAATGTTGCTTCCGGACATCCGAGGCGATCTCCTATAGCCCCCCAGTGCCTCACCTAACTTCCTCCTCCCGTGGAAAACCCTTGCTTTAACGGCGCTGACCGAGAGTTCCATGCGATGGGCGGTCTCTCGGGTGGTTAACTCCCCAAGGTCGTGTAACTCGATGGCTGCCCGCAAGGCTGGACTCAACTGCGCGATCGCCGCAGACAGAATTCGCACTCCTTCTCGCTGTGCATACTTGGCTTCGGGATCTGGATTTGTATCGGGTATTTCCAGTGTGGCCACAGTTCCTTCGTTGCTGCTCGAACCGTCGACGAATACCTCGCGGAGCGCTCGGCGCCTGCGGAGCAACATGAGCGCTTCATTAATAGCAATACGCGTCAACCAGGTGGAAAAGGAAGATTTCCCTTCGAATTTTGGCAAGTAAATGAAAGCTTTTTGGAAAGTCTGCTGGGCAACGTCTTCCGCATCTTCCGGTATCCGTGTGTAGCGCCGCGCAAGCGCTAAGATCTTTGGCTGGTGGCGCCTGACCAGGTTTTCAAATGCCAGTTCATCTCCAGCTTTGGCGGCAGTGACAAGGGGGTCATCTGCACCGGGATTACCCAGTGAAATAGAGGCTACCTTTGGCTTGTCGCTCTCGTCCACGACGCTGGATCGCATCTTCTTTTTCCTGGTTTCTTCCTGCCTTACAGGCGGCAGTGCCTGTTGGCTGGCCTCGCGTTGCGTGGGCGCTTTCACCAATGGACGGTTGTGTGTCAACCGATTCGCGTGAAGACGGCGTCCACACTCAATTACAAACGTCGGCTGCGAGATCCATTTGTCATTCGAACAACGCGCTGTATTCATCGCTGAGTATCCGCATCAACTGCGCGCCAACCAGATGCCATGACGCACGGCGTCCGTGAAGCTGAATCCTTTGCCGTACCGCAGCACGCGATACCACCGGACCCACTTGCTAGCGAAGGTGAAAATCAGTGACATAAAGCCTCCAAATCACCGCATGTCTTCAACGCTGAGCGATTGCGCTCTTGCTTGTTGATACGCAATGTGCTTGCCAAACGAACAGCCACATAAGTTATTGACATCAATGGGAGCAGAGCTTATGGGTGCTATATCGGTGACAGGCGCTGCCCGCATCCGGGCATTGCCGCGATTTCGAGAGTAATCACGAAGTTCGAGGATAAACTGGGGATTTATTTCGATTCGGAAAACAGCGCGACTGATGTCCGCAAAAAGTGAGAAGTCATATCGTGATTTTCCAATGATGCGCTTCCCCGGTTTTCAGACTTCCTCGTTTTCCGTTTGACGTGCGCGGCCCCTCCGTCGACCAGTGTTTGAGCGGGAAGCGCCCGACCCGTTTCCGTCCGACCGCGCATCCCGAGCAACGCGAAGACGCAGACGCTCGCAGATGTCGAGTGTGTAGGATGTTTGGGCAACGAACTCGGCCCCGAACCGGCCGAAGAAGGACAGAACCTCTTCCCCCACGGAGTCGATGAACGTGACTTCTGTCAGATCGACCACCAATTTGACTCCGGCGAGACAGTGCGCCACAAGCGAGCGGGTATTCTCGGCGTCATCGCCCGTGAACCGGCCTTCGAGCTTGAGGATTAAAGTGTCTGGTGAACCCTGTATTTCGACGCGCAGCATCGCGCCTCCATGGAGATTTACGCAGCCAGGAGCGTCGGCTGGAGAGCTTCCTCATCAACTATTGCAGGTGTTATGCCAAGAGCTTGTTCGCGTAAGTTATTGAAATTACAGCTGAGTATTGAAGGCTGTTAGGGGCTGCGTATGCCCGACGGATGGGCAATGCCGCGATGCGGGCAGGCACATCTTCGCTGGTAAAGACCACACGCGAATCGGCCAGGTTGGGATCCCGAGAGTTGTACCAAATAGAGGGATAGTCTTAGAACGGAAGCACTTGGATCGGATCGTCACTGCGCATAGTCAGCGCGGCTGATGTTCAACTTGCGCATCTTGTTTTGTAGCGTTGTGCGTTTTAGTCCGAGGCGCTCTGCGGCTCCGCCTTGGCCGGACACTCTTCCAGATGCGGCTCTCAAAGCATTGATGATGACCTGCCGCTCGGCTTGTTCGAAACTTGGCGCGCTTGAAGCCGAGGGTACCGACGCTTTCTTCAGCTCTGCGCGTGGGACATTCAACTCCTCGCCTTGCGTGAAAATCACGCAGCGCTCGATAAAGTTTTCAAGCTCGCGAATGTTGCCCGGCCAATCATGGTTCACCAACGCCTCCATGGCCTGCTTCGGGACGGACTTAATGCGCCTTTGCATTTGGCGGGAGTGGCGCAAAACAAAGTAGTGAACCAGGAGCGGAATATCCTCGCGTCTTTCGCGAAGCGGGGGGATCTCAATTGGGCAAACATTCAATCTGTAAAAAAGGTCTTCGCGAAACTGGTTGTTGCGGATCATGCTCTGCAAATCGCGGTGCGTTGCGGCAATCAAGCGAACATCAACTTGGATGGTTTTCGAACTGCCCAAACGCTCAAACTCGTGTTCCTGCAGAGCGCGCAATAGCTTTGGCTGCAGATCGAGACTGATATCGCCGATTTCATCCAGGAAAAGCGTGCCGCGATCGGCCAACTCGAACCGGCCTTTCTTTTGCATCAAGGCTCCGGTGAACGCGCCCTTTTCGTGTCCAAACAGTTCGCTTTCCACCAGGCCAGAGGGGATGGCGGCACAGTTCAGTCGAACGAAAGTACGTTCGCGACGCGGACTGAGGTTATGAATGGCCCGGGCAAGCAGTTCTTTTCCAGTGCCGGTCTCCCCGTGCAGGAGCACTGTCGACCCTGTGGGAGCGACAATCGCAACCTGGTCGAGCACCTTGCGGAGAGAGGCACTCTTGCCAACGATGTCCTCGAAGTTGTGCTCCGCGCGAATTTCCGATTCAAGGTAAAGACGTTCCTCTTCCAGACGAGCGGCCGATGCATTCAGGCGCCCGTAGGCAAGGGCATTATCCAATGCGAGCGAGATCTGGATGCTAATCTGCGCAAGCAGATCCAAGTCTTTCTGGCCGAACGCGTCGAGCTTCCGGCTACCGATCGCCAGCAGGCCCAAGGGTCCGCTCCCCGTAGCAAGCGGGGCAACGGCCATCGATGATATGGACTCGGCCCGCAAGCTCTGTGCGATGCTCGCAGGGATTTTCTCGATCTCGCTGATGGACCAGATTTCGGCCCGGCGGGTGCGCAGCTTCTCGTATTCTGTCTCTGTCAAATCAGTCGAGCCAATTTCAGCCAGCAAACCCTTGCCGTCAGGAAAATCCAGCACAACGCTTTGAAGGTGTTTAGAGTTCTTTTCGAGCAGCCAGAAACCCGTCAATTCATTGCCAAAGTACGAGCGAATCGAGTTCGAAGCCGAGCGGAAAAGATCGTCGATCTCCAATTTCGATACGACGTGATTGTTGATTTCGAGCAGCAAGCGAAGACGGTCTCGCTCGGTAGCCAGCTCCCGCTGATACTTCTCCGCACAATCCCTGGCCAGCGCGCACTCGAGCGCGACGGCAACGTGCGAAGCCAGAGAGCGGAGGAGTTCGACATCCTCGGGCAGAAATTCCTGTCCCCGCTCCTTAGTCGCTGCAAGAATTCCGTATGGCTGTTGGGCGGTAAACAATGGAAAGACATAGCTAGCTCGGCCGACAGACTCAGCCGCAAACGGAGCCAGTTCGGGATGTCGCGACATTTCCTGCGCTACGTCCGGCAGGAAGACTGGTTCCCGTTCCGCTAGA
>Ga0070730_10003249_pt1 | contig 14640 bp, 10 predicted proteins | sample Coa_R1_3_FD_66447 | JGI IMG/M metagenome (GOLD analysis project Ga0070730, IMG submission 66447) | Surface soil microbial communities from Centralia Pennsylvania, which are recovering from an underground coalmine fire - Coalmine... | ecosystem: Environmental > Terrestrial > Soil > Unclassified ...
TTGAAACTCAGATCGCCCGACTGCTTGCGAGTCCCTTTAGTGAGGTCCGCCGTCTGGGCGAGTTGCTGAAGCAGGCAGCCAAGGAGCCGGCGTTGAATGTTCAGGCAGAGGCGCTGCGCAGCCTGGTGGAAGAGATCCGTGCGACGGATGCCGAGCTGGGAGAAAAAGCCGAGCGCCAGCTTCTGCGCCCCATTCGCGTTGCACCTACACTCGTTAAATATGCCGATCCGGGCGCTTATGAAATCAAGACCAGGCAGGAGCTGGCCCAGGCAGCAACCGAACTCATGGCCGGAGCGGAGATTGCGCCCGCGCCCATCGTGGACCTGCTGGAAGACAGCGCCCTCGAAGTGGAAATGGCCGCGACGCTGCTCTACTCGGCATGCCACTACTCCTATCGCCAGGTGCGCGACCGGGTGGCATCCCTGAGCGCGGCGCAGCGCGATGAAATTGTAAACCTGGGAATGCGCCATCGCGGACCGTATGACGAGTTGCCGCGCGCCTTCCATGCCGGGCAGCAGTTTCGCTTTGACATACTGATGGATATCGGCGGCTTTCGCGACATGCACCGGCACCGCCGCTGCACACAGATCGAACAGGGCTTTACTCATCTCCACGGCTATGACACGCCTCCGGACCTCATTGCCGCCGGTCTCCAGGGCCGATACCATGACGCTGTCCAGCACTCGCTGCAGGCCTGCCATCAGCTTGCTGCCGCGCCCGATCCGCACACACATCTTTACGTGTTGCCCATGGCGTTTCGCAAGCGCACTCTCTTCAAAATGGATTTTGCCGAGGCGCTCTACATGGCTGAATTGCGGTCAGGCGCTGCCGGGCATTTCTCCTATCGCCGCGTGGCTTATGCCATGTATGAGGAAATGGCGAAGAAGCATCCATCGCTGGCGCAGTATTTCCGGGTGACGGACATCAACCAGCCGGTGGATTTGCTGAAACGCTAGTCTGGATCCTTATCAACTCACGGAAGGCCAGGCCGAGGCGGCCTGCAGGCTGGGGAGTTATTTCTTCAGCAATTCATCGTGCCAATGAAGAAAACCGTTACGCGCCGTTTTACGTGTTATTGTGCTCGTCATGGTGTGCCCACTGGCCCGCATATGTGCACACGCCAACTCGGGGAGAGTTCACCACCGGCAGGAAGGTCTCCGGGCCGCACTCATGCTCCGGTATGCATTGATCACACAGCCAGCCTTTGCCATTCCAGGCGCAACTGGAGCAGACCACGGTGGCCAATGTTGAGCCGCCGCAATTTTCGCAGAGGATTTGGGGCATTTCATTTCTGGCCAGCAGCTGTAGTGATTGGGCCTGCGGCTGTGGCTCCAGTACGGCGGCAACGGTCAGTGTGAGCTCGGTTGTGGTGCCGAAATCGTACTCATAGTAAAACTTTGTGCCTGGTTCCATGACCTGGCTGGCGAGCACGTCCATACCCGCCTCACCCACGTCGGTCATGGGTTTGGAAGAGTAACGGGCGCCATGAATGGTGAAGGCGCTGAGATGCCCGCAGCACTCCAGCCACGTTTCGCGCAAAAAACTGTCCAGTTGCGCTAAGGATGCGTTTGCCTGCAGGGCAATGTGCAGCCAGTACATTTTGGCCTCGCGCCCCTCGACCACCAGATGAAAAATTACCGGGCGGTCATTTACCCGTATATTTTGATTCCGCCGGTCTTCTGGCTCTGTCACCGACAGGTCTGTTACCGGCGCGGCGGGCAGGGAAACGCTGGTTTTAGTCTTCAGGGTTTTCAGGCGGCGGCAGGCTTCCTTTAGGTCGTCATCGGTTTTGGCATAGCAAAAGCGCACCAGGTTTTCACCGCCCGGGCCGTGATAAAAGGCGCTGCCGGCCACCGTGGCCACTCCGGTTTGCCGGAGCAGAGCCATGGCTTTTTCCTTGCTCGTAGTGCCAGGAAGAACAGACGCATCAGCCAGCACGTAATACGCGCCTTTGGGGACAGAAGGCGTGAGCCCCACCTGCTGCAGCGTATCGCACAGCAGATCGCGTTTTCTGCCGTGCTCTTCCGCGATTTTTTCGTAAAAGCTGTCCGGAAGTTTGCGAATGCCTTCGGCCACGCCAATCTGCAGAGGCGCCGGCGCGCAAACATAAACCAGGTCGTGAAAGTAAGCGATGGCCTGGGCCCACTTCGGAGCGCAAACGCTGTAGCCAATCCGCCAGCCGGTAATGCTGAAAGTTTTGGAGTAGCCCGAAGTGGTGATGGTCCGTTCGCGCATCCCCGGCAGTGAAGCTATGCTGAGGTGCCGGCCTTCATAAACGAAATATTCGTAAATTTCATCGGTGAAGACGAACAAATCGTGCCTCTGGGCAAAATCGGCGATCCATTCCAGTTCCTGGCGGCTAAAAACCTTGCCGGAGGGGTTCGCCGGCGAGTTGAGTACAATCCCCCTGGTGTGCCGCGAAGCAGCGGCAGCCAGATCCGCGGGACGAAACGTCCAGTCCGGCGCCTGGAGCGTTACACAGACCGGTACGGTTTCCGCCGCGATCAGCGTATTGCGATGGTAGCCATAGTAAGGCTCAAAGAGGATGACCTCATCACCTGAATTCAGCAGCGCAAGGCAGGAAGTGTAAAACGAGCCCGTGGTTCCCGAATGGACAATGATCTCGCTCTCGGGGTTGCAGTCGATGCCGTTAAAGCGCTGCATTTTCGCGGCAATGGCTTCCCGCAGCGGAGCCAGCCCTTCGGCGCGGGTATAACTGTTGATGCCGTGCTCCATCGCGTGCCGTGCAGCCTCGCGCACCACCTCGGGAACTTCCGTATCGCAGACACCCTGGGCCAGGTTCACGCCATTTATTTTTTGGCATTCCAGTGACATCAGCCGAATTTCCGACTGCATGGTCCGAGCTGCGCGCTGGCTGAGAGAGAGAGACATAATTGTTTAATGAAACTATTGTAAAACGGAGCCCAGGCAAAGTTGCGGGAATGGAGATGACGGTGTTGTATTGTTTAAAACAATACAAACCATGGGGGATAACAGATGTTTTGCCGTGAATTGCCGTAAATTACCTCTGATTCCCAGGGTGCTGACCTTAAAACCGGGAGTATCTGATTAAAAACGTATGCTTTCTCCGGAAATCCGCTAGAATCCCATTGTGTTTATTTACAAGGGTTTTGATCACATTGCGCTGGTAACCAAAAACCTGGCCACAATGAAGAAGTTTTATTCCGAGGGCCTTGGACTGCAGGTAGAGAGCGAAGGCAAGTCCAGAGCAGGTTACTACGTCATCACCTTCCGTGCGGGTGATGCGCTGCTGGACCTGTTTGAAGCTACTCCTGTCAATCCAGCGCCCTCAGCCAACCTGAGCGAAGAGCATTTTTGTCTGCGCGCCACCGGCTCCAGTATTTATGACGTAATCGCCACCCTCAAGCGCAAAGGCCTGGAGCCAACACAGGCAGAGGTCAATAACGGCGCGGCAGGCAAGGGACTCTCCACCTTTGTTCGCGACCCGGATGGCAACAAGGTCGAAATCAAAGTGGACTGAGGTTATCGCTTAATTTTCACGAAATTGCTCCCCAGTCGGCGCCGGCAGTACATGTACTAATCCTGCAATAAGGTATGTACGCTTGAACGTACACTGACCTAATGCCCTGTTGCCGATCCCATACCCAGGCGTTTTAATCATAAAAGTAAGGTTTATGCCGAGCGACGCGACAGGAAGCGTCACTCCTTGCCTGGAGAAACAATATGCAAATTGGCGTTTATGGGTGCGGATACCTGGGCACCGTTTTAGCTGCGTGTCTTGCTGATTTCGGCGTGCCGGTCACTGCTTACGGCAGCGACTCTGTAAATACCACTTTGCTGGCCAGCGGCGTTCTGCCTTTTCATGAGAAGAACCTGAGTGACATTGTCCGCCGCGGCGTCCGGGCTGGAAGGCTAATGTATTCCACGCATCTGCAGTCCATGGTGCAGCGTGCCGAGATCATCTATCTGGCGGAAGATGAGCACCAGAAGCTCGAAGAGTCGGCCATTGAGGTTGCGAGTTATTGCACGCACGGCCAGATTCTGGTGCTGGTTACTCCGGCGCCCGTGGGCACGGCGCGGCGCATTGAAGAACGCATTAAGCAGGCAGGGCAGCAGGCCATTGTGGTTTCGCACCCGGTGTTCCTCTCGGCAGGCTGCGCGGTGGAAGATTTCAACTGGCCTGACCGCATTGTGCTGGGGACAACTTCGCACTCGGCGGTCAACACGCTCAAGGGCCTGTATCGTCCGCTGGTGATGCGCGGCGTGCCGGTGATCGTGACCAATTATGAGACGGCCGAGCTGGTGCGCGAGGCTTCGACGGCGTTTCTGGCCACCAAGGTTTCCTTTATCAATGAAATTTCCGCGCTCTGTGAGCACATCCAGGCGGACGCGGTCGATCTGGCCATGGCTTTGGGGCTGGACAAGCGCATTGCGCCTCGCTGCCTGCAGCCTGGTTCGCTGGGCGGAAGTTTTGCCGAGTTCGATATGGATTCGCTGGCCAATCTGGCCGCGGGTTCGGGTGTCTCGCTCAAGATTTTGACGGCGGCGCGCCAGGTGAACCAGGAATTCTGCGGCCGCATCATGGAAAAGATCTCGAAAGCTCTGGCAACGGTGCGGGGCAAGGAAGTCGGCATTTTAGGCCTGGCCTTCAAGCCCAACACCAATTCGGTGGCCAGTTCGGCTTCCATCAATCTGGTGAAGCAGCTCATGCTTTCCGGCGCCCGCGTGCGCGCTTATGATCCCATTGCCATGCCCGACGCGCAGCTGGAGCTTCAGGGTGACGTCTGCTATTGCGATTCAGCGTATGCGGTCGCGGAGGGCGCGGATGCCCTGGTGGTCGGCACCGGCTGGCCCGAGTTTCGCACGCTGGACTTTGACCGCATCCGCCGCGTGATCAAGAGGCCCGTCGTCGTGGACACCAAGAACCTGCTGGACGGCGCCCGCATGAAAGCGCTGGGCTTTGAATATCTCGGTGTTGGTCGCGCTTAAGGACGCCTCCCATACGTCCCTCCACTCCGGAAAGCCTCCGTTAACCGACGGGGGCTTTTCCTGTTGATCCGGCATCACCCGATTACCGGTTGTCGGCTATAATCAGGCTTTCCCATGAAAGCTTTTGTCACAGTAATGATGAAAAATACCGTTCTTGATCCTCAGGGCAAGACCATCCATGGCGCGCTGCGCAAGAGTGGTTATCAGGGGATCGCCGGAGTCCGCCAGGGTAAGTTCTTTGAGCTTGTTCTCGACGGTACTCTCGACAAAGCCGCCGCCCAGGCGGAAGTGGAGCGGATCGCGCGCGACTTTCTTACCAACCCTGTTATCGAAGAGTTCAGTTACCGGCTGGATGAATAAAGTTCGTCCGGCTGTACGGGATAAAATAGACAGGTTACGGATGCGGAAACGGCATCTAAAGCTGACGGGAGAGGTGCGCATATGTGCGGGATTGTAGGCTATGTTGGCAAAAAGCGGGTAGTGCCCGTGATTCTCGAAGGGCTGCGCAAGCTCGAATATCGCGGATACGACTCTGCCGGTATTGCCGTTGCCGGCAACAGCAATGGTGACGGCGATCACGGAGGGCTCCAGGTCCGCCGTGCCGAAGGCAAGCTGCGCAATCTGGAAGAAGTCATACGCCTCAAGCCGATGGATGGCACCTATGGCATCGGCCATACCCGCTGGGCCACCCATGGCCGCCCCACGGAAGAGAATGCTCATCCTCACCGCGACTGTACCGGAAAGATTGTTGTGGTCCACAACGGCATTGTGGAGAACTATCTCTCGCTCAAGCGCCGCCTGATCGAAGAGGGGCACAAGTTCTCTACCGAGACCGATACCGAAGTCATTGCCCATCTCGTCGAAAAGTACCTGTTTCACAAATCCAACGGACATCGCCCCACTCTGGAAGAGGCAGTGCGGAAAACGGTGAACGAACTCACCGGTGTATTTGCCCTGGCCGTCATCTCCGTGGAAGAGCCGGACAAAATTGTCGCCGCGCGCAATGGTCCGCCCGCCGTGATCGGGCTGGGCAACAATGAATACTTCATTGCCTCCGACGTTCCCGCCATCCTTTACCACACGCGCGATCTGTTCTTTTTGAATGACGGTGATCTGGCCGTGATTACCCCGGCTGGCGTTCAGCTCATGGATTTCGAGGGCAATCCGGTCACCCGCCAGGTGCAGCACATTACCTGGGACCCGATCATGGCGGAAAAGGGCGGCTTCAAGCATTTCATGCTCAAGGAAATCTATGAGCAGCCCCGCGCCGTGCGTGATACCACGCTGGGCCGCGTCTCCCAGGATACCGGGCAGGTCTTCCTCGAAGAAATGGAGATCACCGAAGCCGAGTTTCGCAATCTGCAGAAGATCCACATCGCGGCCTGCGGCACCAGCTGGCATGCGGGCCTGGCCGGAAAATTCATGATCGAGCGCCTGGCGCGCCTTCCGGTCGAAGTGGATTACGCCAGCGAATTCCGTTATCGCGATCCCATCACTTCCGATAAAGAAATCACGCTGCTGATCACCCAGTCCGGCGAAACCGCGGACACCATCGCGGCCCAGCGCGAAGCCAAACAAAAGGGCTCGCGGACCCTCGCGATCTGCAACGTGGTCGGCGCCATGATCGCGCGCGAGGCGGCCGGGACGGTGTACACCCATGCCGGGCCGGAAATCGGCGTGGCTTCCACCAAGGCATTTACGGCCCAGCTCACGGCACTCTTTTTGATCGCGATGTATCTGGGCGAACTGCGCGGCGTCACCCCCAAAAAGCAGGCCCAGCATCTGATTCAGGAACTCATCAAGCTGCCGGGCAAGCTTGAAAGTCTGCTGGCCAGCGACGAAGAATGCGAAGAGCTGGCCAGGCAGTATTCCCGCGCCCAGGATTTTCTCTTTCTGGCCCGTGGCATTCACTACCCCATCGCTCTCGAAGGCGCGCTGAAGCTCAAGGAAATCTCCTACATTCACGCCGAAGGCTATCCCGCCGGCGAGATGAAGCACGGCCCCAACGCGCTGATTGACGAAAACCTGCCGGTGGTCATTATCGCCACCAAAGACAACAGCGATCCCGCTTCCGTGCTGCGCTACGAAAAAACGGTCTCCAATATCAAGGAAGTAAAGGCCCGCTCCGGCAAAGTCATCGCGCTCGCGACGGAAGGCGATGAGGAAATCAAAGAAGCGGTCGACCATGTGCTCTACGTTCCCGAAGCGCCCGAGCTGCTTCTGCCGATTCTGGAAGTAGTGCCGCTGCAGCTTCTGGCCTACCATATCGCCGTCCGCAGGGGATGCGATGTGGACCAGCCGCGCAATCTGGCCAAGTCGGTGACGGTAGAGTAAGAAGGGAAACGGCTGTGATCGTTTGAGCCGCCCCAGTGTCATTCAGCCTGCGTGATCTCAATCTGCCGGTGAATCCGGCAGCCAGTCGGCAAAGCGGGGCAGGCCAGTTCAATTTTCGGTCCGCGCCTGTCCGCGTTAAACTGCGGTAAGGGTTTTCCGGATTCGAAATGGATCCGTGTTCCTCTGTGTAATCAGTGGTAAACCCAGTTTTGCCTACCCCCCTCCCCCTCAATCTCCATCCCAACATTTAAAGGACTTAGCCCCAAACATCACAGGGGATATCACAAGCGATGGGGTGAACCCCTGGAGTGAGACAGAAAAGAATCCCCAAAGCGAATGGCCAAAAGCCAAAAGCCAACAGCCGATAGCTAAGTGCTTCATTTCAATTGTCAAATACCTCTCGCCAGCCTCGGTTCGGCTAACGGCTTTCCTGCAAAGCTTCGCGCATGATACCGCTAATAACAAAAAAATCAATGGCCAAAAAATGTCATTTGCAACGATTGTGGATTTTGTATCAGGGCATGACTTGAGCCGCGCCGTACGATGTTAAGAATGGACACAACAATCAAAACGGTGGTCACATTCAGGAGCTCGCTTTTCAACATGTCTGAGCCGAAAGAATATTTCATCAATCCCTGTTGCTTCGGGGATGACGTTGCCCGCTGGCTTGCCGGGGAGTTGCGCGGCAAGGGGCATCAGGCAGATGAAGTGCCGGGGCAAGAGGACTTCGGCTGGTACTTTGATTTCAGCGTATTTGGTATCAAACACTGTTTTGTCATTGGCCACCGCACCGGGGATGACAACGAGGAAGGCGTATGGATCGGCTGGCTGGAACGCCGCCGAGGCATGATTGCATTCCTGCTGGGAGCCCACAAGCGCGGCATTCAGCCGGTGGCGGTTCGGGCTATCCATGAAATTCTCGCCGGTTCACCGCAAATTTGGGATGTCCGCTGGCACTTTAGGCACGACTTTGATCACGGCCATGAGGAAATGGGAACGACTGAACCTCTATAAAGACCGGGCTTCTGATGAAGTGCAGATCGTCACAATCCGTGTCCACCCATCTTTACGTTGAGATGTTGAAATGGCACTTCTATTATGAGATGTGGGATCGGGATACCGCCACCTTTTTACGGCATTCATACTCCAATTGAAGTTCAGTTTTGCTCAAAATACCTTTGTTGCCGGCCATGATGAACGGATCTATAAAAGGCATTTGGGCTCCATCCTTTTGATCCATCCGCTCGCAGGCATACCTAATGGCTGCTTCGTTCGTGGGGAACTCTTTGAACTCTTGTTGTGGTGCTCGCTCTCCCATTTCAAGACGCACCTGATTTAGGCCGGTCTGCCAAACAAGCGTAACCGGGCCAAATGCTGGTTCCTTGCGGATACGCGCGGCCACATCCAGCCCAATTTCAAATATTTCTTTCGCCACAACTGGCGATTCACCGAGGAATATCTGGAGTCCAACAACAAGAGGCTCCAGTGCAGCTGCGCCTTTAGATACGAGAAGAGCCTTCAGCGCTTCCTTTGCAAAGCCAACAGCAGCAGCCCGGATCAGGAATTTAGTGGAAAGCTCTCTGGCATTTTCGTCATTACCGGATGCGGTTAGCAGTAGATTGCTATACTCAATGGCCTCTGGCCACCTGTTCATCTCCGCGAGAATTAATGAAAGGGCCTCAGCACTATCAGAATTTTGAGTCTTAGTAAAAGCCTCCCGCGCCCACGCCTCCGCCACAGGAAGGGCATCTGCCAGCCCCAATCGTGCTACAAATTTGGCCATCACCGCAAGTGTTTTGGCGGTTCTCTTAGATAGAGAAAGCCATGACTCCGCATCGCCAAGAAGCCGTGCAGGCTCCACACCGCGTGCAAACTGGAGGTCTAGTAGATGTATGGAACAAGGAGCGAGTTCCTCGGGATGAAGTTTTAGGGCCTCAGCCCAAACCCTCTCAGCTTCATCTTGCGGACCAGTTTCAAGTAATAAATGCCCTAATCCTTGCCAAGGTGTATAGCTATTCGGGTTCAAGTCAATTGCCGTACGAAGGGCTTGTTCGGCTTCGTTAAGCCGACCAAGTCCCCATAAGGGACGCGCAAGATTGTTCCAGTACGCGCTTTCGTCAGGTGACAACTGGACAGCTATCCGACAAGCCTGTTCCGATTCTGGTAGTCGTTCAAGTTCAGCACGGACTTGCCCAAGTCGATCCCAACTAGGGGCAAACTTAGGATCAAGTGCGGTGGCTGTTGAAAAGGCCTGCTCGGCTTCGTCCCAACGTTCTTGTTGGGCCAGTATCAACCCTAAGTTATGCCAGAGAATGTCATTTGGACTCAACGCGATGCCTTTTCTCAAAGCCTGTTCGGCTTCTCGAATGTGTCTTGAGTCCTGCATCAATACAGCTGCAAGACCGCTCCATACCTCGGCATTATTCGCGTCCAACATCAAGGCATGGCGATACAATTTCTCTGAATCACTAAATTTGTCTTGGTGATAAAGTGAGTGCGCTTGCCTGATCAAGCCAGAAGCTCCCAGTTCGCGGGCCAATCTTGCATCGTCCGACTGAAAAAATTCAAGTGGCGTGCATTCCACCACCTGCGGGATAATAGGTTCCATTTTGCGAAGCACTTCCCGGTACGCACAATAGTGATCCTTTCGCACCTCCTCGGGCAAGCCACAGGCCTCCCTGGCTAAATCGCCGAGCCGCGTGACCAACTCTTGTCGTTCATAGAATGTAACCATGAACTGCACCGCCGCCTGTACGCGGCCTTCTGGATGACCTCGTCTTCTCATCAGGTAGTAAATGTTGTAAAGACGCTCAGAGGCTTGGTACAGCTTCCGTCGTCCTTTCTGCTGCGCTACCTCTATTGCACCTCGCGAGCACAAGCGTCCAAGGGTTGCACTTACTTCATTTACAGTAAGACGTGTTTGGCGGGCAATTTCGGCTGCCCCGACTGGATCCCATCGTTCTAGTACCGCAACGAATACTTTCCGTTCTCCATGGGCCAGATTGTCCAGGTGCCCTTTGAAATATTCGGTATGGTCATCAATCAAATGAACGAGTTGCTCCATTAGTTGCCGGAAGGAGTGATCTACGGAAAAACTTGCTAGAATTTTTACAAGACGTGGATTACCTCCAGTAAGAATGCGAACCGCCTTTAGGGGATTGCTTTGCAGATGGATTCCTGTGACGGAACGCCATAGCTCGCCGCATTCGTCAAGAGTTAAAGGCTGTATCTGATGCGCCGAAAACATTTCAAACCAGGCATGTCCAACGTTTTTGATCTCGTCAAAGCGATTTGTTGCTGTTCCGAGTAGCATGAGGCGGCGTTCGTGCAATAGCGTATGTCGAAGCTCCCAGGCCCCATCGTGGCTCATCTGCTCTCCGATGAGCGTGTTCAGATTTTCCACGATTAGCAAAATCCGCTTGCCTTCGCGATCTGAAAAATCCAAAAGCTGACCCAGCGCCCGGTCGCGCAATCTGGTTTCGTTGAGTTCTTCTCGTATATCCTCGAACGCCTTCTGTAATTGTGGATTCCCCGTGTCATCGGCAAGATGAAATATTGCATCAAGCCAAAATTCACCGGGTGTACTCACCGAATAACTCTCTTCACCAAAAACGAGCGGATACCAATTGGAGGTGTACTCAGGATTTGATCGAACTTCTGCCGCCGCGCGACGGACTAGCATGGTCTTGCCTATTCCACGCGGCCCGATCAGAATGAGGTGCCGATTTCCCGCCGGTGACGCAACGTTTTCGCGAAGGGTCTCCAATATTAATTCGAGCAATGTTTGGCGAACAACGAACGAGCGTGCCAATTCTGCGTCCCCAAGAATACCGGGGTTGTATGTAATCTGAGGCGTAGTCATGACTTGGCCTCTCCTCTCTTGGCAACGGGCACATAAGCGAACTCGAACCTGGCCTTCCACCAATCCTTCAGCAGACGGGAGATAAATTTGAAAGAATCAGAGCGGTTCTCGATATATCCGTCGTGCTCTAGTATGGTCAGAACTTCTCGAAGATTCGGTTGCCAGTCGTCACCAAAATGCTCTTTGGCAAGTGCTTTTGCGCTGTCAGTTACTAGTGCTCCTGTTACGGCTGTTTCCGTAAGCAGATCTAGAGCAAGTAGATCGAGCTTCGGCCCCAAAACCATTCGCAACCGTTCTTCAAGGTGCGAAAGTTCCGCATGGCCACGTGTGCCAAGCATCGAATGCTTGTACACTTCTGCGACAAATGCGCGTGATACATGTTTAGTGCCTTGAATTCGGCTCTCTCGGTAAACGTGATCGAAGAACATTTGAACGTAATATGGAATACAAACCCCGAGAAGGGAAGTCATCTCAAGTATGGCTGCTTCGTCGATTGTCAACTGATATTCATTTGCAAGGGCCTGTAGGCATCCAATGGCCACCTCCGTGCTCCATGGCCCCAAATGGAATGGCGTTAGTGAATTCAATGTGGCACTAAGGCCGGCTTGTCGGGCTATCGGCTCAAGTCCAATCGAACCGGCGATAACAATCCGAATTACGCCTTGATGGCGGATGGCATTGGACCGTAGCCACGAAAGAAATTCGTCAGCAGCCTGGCGGCGTTCTGGAGTAATCACGTAGTCCGCACCTTTAAGTAGGCGATTCACAAGGATAGGGAGTTCATCAAAGAGCAAGAGGACGGGCTTGTCGTTTCCCGCTAAAATGTCAAAGAGCTTGTCTCCTTTTGCGGGCCAATCCCCAGAGGTCAAGCCGCCACGTAGCGTTATGGCAAGATCATGTACCTTCACAGACTCCACTGTGTCATGCAACACGTTATGGAAAATTCCCTTTGTCTTTTCCCAGAGTGACTTATGAGGGTGTGCAGCCAGACTTAAATCGACGATTGCGTCGGCAGCAGACTTCGCTTTTTGAAGGTCAACATACAAACACAAATATTGCTGCTCAAGTTGCCTGGCAGCTTCCTTCAAGAGACTGGTTTTCCCAATACGGCGCGGCGCCACTAACAGAAGGTGAGCACCTTCCTGAATACGCTCCTGAAACAGTTCCATTTCAATCTTGCGATCCCAAAAAAGTTCACCAACTGCCCAATTACCGGTTGATCGTTTTATCGATGGAGGGTTCATCAACGCGATACTATCATCCAGCAAAATTGTTGGCAACAAATTTGTTGAAAAAGAAATACGTTGTTTTCAATAAGTTAAATTGCATATTGCTTAACACGCGGTATTCTGCAGAGAGATTTATCTGGTAGAAGGGCGTAACCGGAATTGATGGCAGGAGTTCAGTAAAACGACTATGTGTCGTGATACTGGTGCGCCTTAGGGGCTCACAATTGCTCGCAGATATTTATTGGGTTCAAAACGGGCGAGTAGGTTGGCTGACAATACCTAACGTGAATCGAAGGCAAATCTCCCGCGAGCTACAATATCCCCGTGGACATTTACGAAGAGATCATCCGTCTGCGGCGTGAGGGGCGCAAGGCTGCGCTGGCCACCATTATCAATGTTCGTGGCTCCATTCCTTCGTTTGAGTCGGCCAAGATGCTGGTGCGGGATGATGGCTCCATCGTGGGCACCATTGGCGGGGGCTGCGTGGAGGCCGAGGTCTGGCAGGCGGCCAAAGAGATCATGGAAACGGAGAAGCCCCAGACGCTCTCCTTCAATCTCAACAACAATCCCAAATACGATTCCGGCCTGGTCTGCGGCGGAACGCTCGAAATTTTTATCGAGCCGGTGCTCCCGGTTTCCACGCTCTATATTTTTGGCGCCGGGCATATTGCCTGGAGCCTGTACAAAGTCGCGCGGCTGGCTGGCTTTGAAGTGGTGGTCGTCGACGATCGCGAGACCTACGCCAACCGCGAGCGCTTTCCCGAGGCCCGCGACGTCTATGCCGATGAATATGAGCACGTAATGGCGCAGCTTGCGCCGGGCGAGACCTCTTACATTGTGATCGTCACCCGCGGCCATCGTGACGACATGCGCGTGCTGCGCTGGGCGGCGGAGACTCCGGCGCGCTACATCGGCATGATTGGCTCGCAGCGCAAGGTGATTTCCATCTATAAAGAGCTGGAGAAGGAAGGCATCGCTCCGGAAAAGCTGGCCCGGGTGTATGCGCCGGTGGGCATCGATATTGGCGCGATCACGCCGGAAGAAATTGCCGTGGCCATTACCGCCGAACTCATCGCCATGCGCCGCAAGTCGGAATCGCCGCTGCCCCACATGAAGAGCGCAAAAGCCGCCGAAATTCTCAAACAGTTGTAGTTATACTTCAGTATGGCGCTTTCACCATCATTCGCGGGCGTAATCCTGGCCGCTGGCGCTTCCACGCGCATGGGCCGCGATAAAGCGCTGCTTCCCTGGCATGGCGGCACCTTTCTTTCCTCGGCCATCCGGGCGCTGCAGCCGGTGACCGATCTGGTGATCGTGGTGGCGGGCGAAAATGAGGCCGGCATTGACCCCGTGGTGAATGCCGAAGCCGCTTTTCTGGTGCGCAATCCCGATCCCAGTCAGGGACAATTCAGCTCTCTGCAATGCGGGCTGCGCAATGTGTTCTCCCGTGGACGCGACGCGGCCATTCTTACCCTGGTGGACCGTCCGGCGCCGGCGGTGGCCACCATTGAACAGCTTCGCCAGGCTTTTTTGCAGGCCGAAGACCACACCTGGGCCGTGGTGCCGGAGTTCGGCGGCAGGCATGGCCATCCCATTGTGATTGGCAGCGAGATGATACAGGCCTTCCTTGCCGCGCCGGTAACCAGCTCGGCGCGCGAGATCGAGCACGCCCATCAGAGCCATATTCGATATGTCCCCGTCAGCGATCCGCTGGTGATTCTCAACGTGGACACCCCCGAAGATCTTGAAAAATTGAAGACCTTAAAAAACTTGGAGACAGGAACAACCGTTGAAGGCTGAGATTAAACTACCCCCAACTGCCCAGGAATTTATTGAATCCATTTTGACGCTGCGACCGGCTCTGGCCGTATTCGACTGTGACGATACGCTGTGGCTCGGCGACTCCGGCGCCGACTTCTTTTACTTTGAAATCGAGCGCGGCCTGGTGTCGGAAAGCCTGGGCAGGCAGGCTATCGCCCGCTATGCCGATTACAAGGCCGGCAAGGTGGGTGAAGAGACCATGTGCGGCGAAATGGTGACTTTGAACGCCGGTGTGCCGGAGCGTCTGCTGGAAGAAGCCGCGGAGGAGTTTTTCTCGACCGTCGTGGAGCCGCGCGGGCGAATCTTTCCCGAGATGCAGCAGCTCACGCTCGACCTCAAGGCCCAGGGCTGTGAGGTGTGGGCCGTTTCTTCCACCAATGTCTGGTCGATTCGCGCCGGTGTTCGGCGCTTCGGCATTCCTCC
>Ga0070730_10003250_pt1 | contig 14640 bp, 12 predicted proteins | sample Coa_R1_3_FD_66447 | JGI IMG/M metagenome (GOLD analysis project Ga0070730, IMG submission 66447) | Surface soil microbial communities from Centralia Pennsylvania, which are recovering from an underground coalmine fire - Coalmine... | ecosystem: Environmental > Terrestrial > Soil > Unclassified ...
TCGTGCTCGGCGGGCTCGCGTTCTGGGCGCCCGACAAGGGGCCGGAGCTACTGCGCCGCTACGAGGAGCTCTGCAAGACGCTGCCCGACGAGGTGACCACGATCGTCGCGTACCTCCACGCGCCGCCGTTCGACTTCGTGCCCAAGGAGGTGCAGCTCACGCCGGGCTACGCGTTCCTCGCCGTGGGCACCGACATCGAGAAGGCGCAGGCCGCGATCAAGGGCATCCGCTCGTTCTCGCCGCCGGCGTTCGACGTGATCGGCCCGATGCCGTACCTCGCCGTGCAAGGCCTCTTCGACCCCGCGCTGCCGCACGGCACCAAGTGCTACATGAAGGCGCACTACCTCGACGGCTTCGACGCCGAGACGATCGCCAAGATCCACGCGCAGACGGCGAAGATGCCGCCCGGCTTCTCGCAGATGATCTGCATCCAGATGGGCGGCGCGGTCGCGCGCGTGCCCGACGAGGCGACCGCGTTCGGCGGGCGCACGGCGGGGTTCCAGGCGATGTTCCTCGGCATCTGGCAGGACCCCGCGCAGCGTTCCGCGTGCGCCGAGTGGGTGCGCGGCTTCTGGGGCGCGCTCGCGCCGCGCGCGAACCGGGGTGTCTACGTCAACCTCGCCGACGACCTCGACGAGGCGACGCTCAAGGCCACGTACGGCGCCGAGAAGTACGCGCGACTGCAGCGCGTGAAGGCCAAGTACGATCCGCGGAACGTGTTCCACTACAACCAGAACATCCCGCCCGCGCCGTGAGGGCGCTCGCAGCGGCGGTTCTGTGGACCACGGGCTGCGCGGCGGCGGGGGCGAGCGCGCCTCCGCCGCGAGCGCCCGAGGCGAGCGAGGAGGTCACGATCGTCCCCGACGTCCAGGGACCCGAGGGGCCGCTCTGGGTCGACGGCAGCCTCTACTTCGTCGGCTGGACGTCGAACACGCTGTCGAAGTGGGACGGCAAGACGACGACGGTCGTGCACTCGCTCGCCGGCTGCGGGCACAACGGGCTCGCGCTCACGCGGCAGCACACCTTCCTGCTCGCGTGCTCGGCGGAGCCCGGCGCGATCCTCGAGCTCGACATGACGGGCAAGGAGCTGCGCCGCTGGAGCACGGACGACAAGGGTGCCGCCTTCACCGGCGGGATCAACGACGTCGTCGTCGCCCCCGACGGCGGCGCGTACGCCACCGTCTTCGGCTCGAACGTCGACCCGCCCACGCTCGTGAACGGCCGCGTCGTGCACCTCGCGCCCGGCGCGAAGAGCTGGGTCGAGGTCGCAAACGATCTCAACCACGCCAACGGCATCGGCGTCTCGCCCGACGGCAAGACGCTCTACGTGAGCGAGACCGTCGGCAACTGCATCCTCAAGTTCACCGTCGAGCCCGACGGATCGCTCAGCCACCGCGCGAACTTCGCGCTCCTCTCGCGCTTGACGCCCGACAAGCACAAGGCATGGTGGCTCGGGCCCGACAGCATGAAGGTAGACCGCCACGGCGACCTCTACGTCGCCCAGTTCCTCGGCGGCAAGGTGCTCAAGATCTCGCCCGAGGGGAAGCTCCTGCACGAGTTCCCCATCGCCGCGGGCGACGGGACGACCAACGTCGCGCTCGACGACGGGGAGAAGAACCTCTACGTCACCGTGGTCGCGTCGCCGGAAGACCCGAAGGCGCCGGGCAGCGTGGTACGGATTCCGAATCGGTGACGCTCCACCTCCGGAGCGGGGCGGCCCACCGTTGCGGTCAGGGCGGGCTCACGAACCCCTCGAACGCGAAGTCGCCGATGCCGACGGGCGCGCCGCTCGTCCCGCTCTCGGGCGCCGCCGGCTGCGTGCAGCTGCCGGTCCCCGTGAGGACGCGCGCCTTGGGGAACACGGGCGTCGGCGCGCACGTCGAGCTCGCGATGGTCGCGGTGCACGCGCCCGCGGGCGTCTGCCACTTCGCCACCCCGCCGTCCGCGCCGAGGCCCTTGGTGATCTCGACCGACGCGACCGACAGCGGCCCCACCTGGTCGAGCGGCATGTTGCTCGCGAGGTGAAGGGTGAAGCTCGTCTGCGTGATCGTCGGGTTCTGGTCGACCCAGTAGAGGGTGTCGAGCCCGGCGCTGCCGCAGCCCGCCTGCGGGCCGAAGTCGTAGGGCAGGCCGCCGCTCAGGCACGCGGAGAAGCCGCAGCCCGGGCCCGCGGCGTCGGCGGCGCCGGAGTCGGTGCACGCGACCACGCCGGAGGCGTCGCCTGCGACGCTCGCCAGGACCTGGCAGGCGACCCCGCCGTCGGACGCACCCCCCTCGGACGCGCCGCCGTCGCGCGGCGCGCCGTCCGCGGAGGGCGCGTCGGCGGAGCCGCCGTCGCCCGCGGCGCCGCCGCCCGAGCCGGAGCTGGAGCAGGCGATCGCCGCGCAGGCGAGCGCGCCCACGAGCGCGGCGGTGAAGATGCAAAGCGTGCTGCGGCCGATCGGCATGAGGGCACCCTACTCCCACAGCAGCTTGCGCGCGCGCGCGACGACCGACCGCAGCGCCGACGGGTGATGCTCCGCCACGACGCCGCCGGTGCGCCCGCACACGGCGACGAAGCAGTCCTCCTGCGGCTGGCGCCGCGCGTCGCCGTCGTACCGGTAGCGCGTGAAGTACACCGGGTGGAGCCAGAGGTCGACGTCCTTCACGCGCACGTCGTACTGGGCGAAGAGCGCGCCCGAGCGGGGCTCGTTCGCGCGGCGCACGGCGCGCACCGCGTCGTCCTCGGCGGCCTGGCGCGCGACGTTGGGCTGCACGCGCTCGGCCCCGGTGAAGTCGAACTGCGCCACGTCGACGAGCTGATCGAGGCGGACGCTCGCCACCGGCGACTCGGCGCCGAAGCGCAGGCGGGCGAGCCGGGCGGGGAAGGGGAACTCGCGCCGGGCGCACGCGAGGACATCGTGCTCGTCGTGGCGGGACCCGCCGCTCGGGATGGGGATGGTCGCGCCGCCGACGCGGACCGACGCTCCGGTGAGGCCGACGTGGAAGCCGTCGATCGCGAGGCGCAACCGGTAGAAGGGAAGGTAGAGCAGGGCGATGGGGTCGAGGCGCGAGGCCGCGATGTCGGGCGGGCGCAGGGCGGAGCCGCGGACGCGGTCGTGGACGAGGGCCTCCGCGCGCGGGCGCTCGAGCACTGCGGGCGCGACGCGCGTCGCCTGTGCGGCGGGCTCCTGGACGTCGGCGAAGGTGCTCATGGGTGACACGGGTTCCGCCCGTACCGGGATCCTACGCGGAGAGTCGGGTGCACCTGCCCCTGAATCGGCGTCACGAAGAACGAGGTCTCCCGGATGACGGGTCCATCGCTTCGCCACGGCAGAGAGGCTCGCGGCCACGATGACCGCGAGCCTCTCCTGGCGCACCGCTGCACGCGGGCGCCGGCGCGCCTCACGCGGCTAGCCCTGCACGGTGACCACGCGCGCCGCCGTCGTCGCGGTCGGCGCAGGCGCGGCGCCGTTCGCGGTTGCCGGCGAGGGCGCGCCGGGCGGCGTGGGCGTCTGCGCGGCCGACGGCGTGGGCGACACCCCCGCCGCGGCCGCCACCTTCGCGGCCTTCTTCTTCGCGCGCGTGACGACCCCACGCTTGGCGGCGGCCTTCCGCGCTCCGAGCAGGCGCGCGAGCGCCGGGTACTGGGTGAGCACCGCGGGGTTCGCCGTCGTGGCGAGATCGAACGGCGCCTTCAGCCCGTCGAGCAGCAGCACGGTGTCCTTCCAGGACATGCCCTGCTGCGACTTGACGTACTGGTACCACGCGTAGGTCTGGGACAGCAGCGTCGCCCACTGGGCCGCGACCCCCAGGCGCTGCGTGAGCTGGCCCACGTCGGGCGCCGTGATGCCGAACAGCACGCCGTAGTTGCTCAGCGACTGCAGCTCGGCGATCGAGTCCGGCACGGCGGCGATCTGTGCTGCCAGCATGTGAAACCCGCGCAGGTCGGCCGCGTTGACCGGCACGAAGCCGTCGGGGACGGCGGGGATCGTCACCGAGGGCGGTGGCGGGACCGGGAACGCGACTGTGGGGGCGGGGGCGGGGTCGGCTCCGGGCGCCCCGGTGATCGGGGGCGACGCAGACGCCGCCGGCGGGGGCGACGCAGGCGGTGCAGCGGACGACACTGCGGACGCGGACGACGAGGCGAGCGGAGCGCTCACCATCATGCGTTCGGCGACCGGCGGCTTGCGCGACCTCGCACGCGTTGCCGTGGTGTTGGTGGTGGTGGGGTTGGTGCGCGAATGATTGGAGTTGTTGTGGGTGGTAGCCATCTCTCTCTCGGTTGGACGGATTGGACGGACGAGGGGGCGGCCATCGGCGACCGCGTCCCTCTCACAAACAGAAGAGCGTCCGGCAGGGGCGGTTTTTGTTACGCGCGATCGCTCGCCGGTCGATTTTCTCGGCGCGTCTACTTCGCGCCGGCGACGAGCTTCTGCGTGCGGCGCCACAGGGACTGGTAGATGGCCCTGCGGCGGCGCGCGTCCGCCTGCTCGAACACGTGCTCGGTGAGCTGGCGGAGGCCGCCGCGGACGCCATGGGCGAGCAGGATCTGCTCGTCGGAGACGGAGGTCAGCGTGGGGTGCTGGGCGGCCATCCGGTCCTCGAGCGGCACGAGGGAAGCCGGATCGACCTGCGCGTCGAGGTCGTCGAGCAGCTCGACGTCCCCCAGCGCGGTGAGGTCGCCGTCCGGGCGCTTCTGCGGTGCACCGGTGGCCATCGCGTTCTTCTTCTTGTCCTTGGGCTTGCGTGGTCGCGCGCGGCCGTCCTTCCGCAACGCGGCGAAGACGGCGCGGCGCGTCTCCTGGCGGACGTACATCGCGATGCGGTCGGGATCCCGCTCTGGACGCACGCGCTTCAAGCCTTCGAGCAGGCCGGCCGTGACGCGCGCGTCGGCCTCGTCGCGGTCGTCGACCCCGAACAGACTGCGCGACAGCTTCGCGAGCATGCCGCGGAAGGCGTGGAGCACGATGGCGGCGCCGAGCGGGCTCGGTGCCCCCTTGTGGTCCGCGATGACCGCGCACAAGAGGGACCGTCGCCGGTCTGCATCGGCTTCGTCCGCCGACTGCAGGGCCGTGACGAGCACGTCGAGCGTCGGGTAGCCGGCGAAGGCCGGCTGCGCGGCGCAGCGGGAGGTGTAGAGGCGCGAGAGGCGGACGAATTCGACGGTGTTCTTCTGGATGGTGGAAAGCACGGCACGTTCCTTTCGAGGTTGGGGACGGAGCTGGACGTGGAGGTCGCCCTTCCGAGGAGCGCGCGTCCTCGGTGGAGCGCGGGCTCGTCCGGCTTCGCCGGCCGCGGGGTAGAGGGCACCCAGGTCGCCCGGCTGGGCGATCGTCTTCGCGGCCTTTCGTCGTCGGTTGCGCCCGCGGTCGCGGTGCTCGCCGTCCGTCGAGCGCCCCCTCTACTCACACATGTCGAAAGGGGGGCGATCGTGACAAAGAAAAATGCGCTTCCGCGCAAGTGTGCGAAGCGGCTTGGTTTTCGGCTCGCCGCCGGGTGCCGTCGCGTGCCCGACGTGAGGTTGCATCACGTCGACGTGATGCCCTTACACGTCCACGTGACCCGCGGTCACGTCCACGCGTGCGCGGGTCACGTCGACGTGATGCGGCTTCACGTGGACGTGACCCGCGGTCACGTGAACGTGTCGCTGCATCACCTCGACGTGATGCGCGGTCATGTCCACGTGATGCACGGTCACGTGGACGTGGTCCGGCATCACGTCGGGGCCACCGAGCGCGTTGCCGGGTGCACGGGTCCGTTTGTCCGCGCACGGGGCGGTGTCCCCGCAGTATCATCCTGCGCCGCGGGGGTTTGCCCATGACGGCCGGCGGACGGAAGGGCTCCACGGCGCGCGAGCGCAGGGAGCTGCTCGCGGAGTGGAAAGAGAGCTGCTCGCAGAAGAAGAAGGCCCACTTCGAGGCTGCCCGCTCGCTCGCGCGCCAGCACCTCTGGCTCGGAGTCCCGGTCGTCATCTTCTCCGCCGCGGTGGGCACGGCGACCCTCGCGAGCTCGCAGAAGCTCGTACAGTCGGCGGCGCTCCTCGTGGCTGCGAGCATCGTGAGCCTGGTGGCTGCGGTCCTCAGCTCGCTGCAGACGTTCTTGAAGCTCGACGCCCGCGCGCAGAGCCACAAGGACGCATACGCCGGATACGGTTCCGTGGTCGCGAGCATCGAGACGCTGCTGGTCGGCGAGATCACCGAGGCCGATCTGGGCGCGATCCGTTCGCAGCTCGAGGCGCTCCGGAAGGAATCTCCGATCCCTCCCGAAGGCGGCACGACGTAAGCGGCGCGCGGTGCCATGAGGGTCCTTCACGACCGGTACGAGCTGCTGGAGGTGCTCGGGCAAGGCACCTACGGGACGGTGTGGCGAGCGGCGGACCGGCACATCCACCAACACGTCGTCGCGGTGAAGGTCCTCAACGAGACGCACGCCGCGACGGAGTCCGCGCTTCAGCGGTTCGAGGCCGAGGCCGCGGCGCTCGCGGCGCTCCGCCACCCGAACATCGTCGACATCCTCGATTTCGGGCGAGACGAGCGCGGCGTGCCGTTCCTCGTGATGGAGTACCTCGCGGGCCGGCCGCTGCGTTCGCTCGTCGAGCGCCGGCACGGGCTCCTGCCTTCGCGCCCGAGCCTGTCGGCCTCGTTCGAGCTCTTCCTCGAGATCGCGTCGGCGATCGGCGCGGCGCACAGGCTGCCCGAGGCGGACGGCGGGCCCATCGTGCACCGCGACGTCAAGCCGGAGAACGTCATCGTGGTCGAGGCGGACGGCCGCTGGAGCGCCCGGGTCATCGACTTCGGCGTCGCGAGGCTCGGCGACGCTCCGAACGAGACGCAGACGGGGGAGATGGTCGGCTCGAGCTGGTACATGTCGCCAGAGCAGGCGCTGGGCAACCAGAGCAAGGTGGGGCCCGCGAGCGACGTGTTCGCGCTGGGCGTCCTCCTCGTGGAGCTCGTCACCGCGGAGCGGGCGCCGCGCGGGGCGTCGCGCGCCTGGTGGCAGGTGGTTCTCGAGCAGGGCGCGCCCACGGCGAGGGAGCTCGGTCGGCTGCAGAACCATGTACCCGAGCGGGTCTGGGCGGTCGTGTCGCGCGCGCTGGAGCGGCAGCCCAGCGACCGATTCGCGGACGGGTGGGTCTTCCGCGACGCGCTCGCTGCCGCGCTCGCGGCGGCGGGCGACACCGCTCCGCGGATGAGGGGACGACGGCTCGCCCTCGCTCTGTCCCCGGTCGTGCTGGGCGTCGTCGCGGCCGTCGCCGTCGGCGCTCGGTTGGCCTCCGCGAGGAAGACTCCCGCAATCGCCGACGCGGTCGAGTCGGCCCCACCGCCCGCGCCCGCTGCGCCCGCCGCCCCGGCTGGGCCCGACTGCCCGCGAGGCATGGTCGCCATCCCCGGCGGGAGCTTCTTCATGGGCAGCGACGACGAGCTGGCCCTGCCCAGCGAGAAGCCGGCGCACAACGTGTCGGTCGACCCCTTCTGCCTCGACGAGCTGGAGGTCACCGTCGCCGACTACGAGGCGTGCGCCGAGCAGGGCCACTGCAAGCACGCGGGTACGACGAACGAATGGGAAGGCATCTCGGCACGCGAGAGCAAGGTGTTCGACCCGCTCTGCAACGCGCACGATCCGGCGGGGAAGGCGAGGCATCCGGTCAACTGCGTCACCTGGGAGATGGCCGATCGATTCTGCAGGGAGGCCGCCAAGCGCCTGCCGAAAGAGGCGGAGTGGGAGCTCGCCGCGCGAGGCAACGGGGGACGCACCTATCCCTGGGGCAACGACCCTCCCGGTCCCGGTCTTCTCAACGCGTGCGGTACGGAGTGCGTCGCGTGGGGCCTCGAGCACGGGATCGAGGAGAAGGCCATGTACGACGCCGACGATGGCTTCGCGACCACGGCGCCGGTTGGCAGCTTCCCCAAAGGCGCATCGCGCTACGGCGCGCAGGACCTCGCGGGCAACGTCTGGGAGTGGGTCGCCGACTGGTACGGGCCCTACGGCAAAGAGGACCAGCGCGATCCCAAGGGCCCGGCCGAGGGTACGGAGCGCGTGATCCGCGGGGGAGCTTGGCTCGGGGCCTATGCGAGCTGGGTGCGCCCCTCCTTCCGTTTCAAGGACGCACCGACCAAACGCAGCTACGGCATCGGCTTCCGCTGCGCGAAGTGAGCGTCCGCCCCTACAGCCCCCGCACCCACGCCTGCCACGCGCCATCCGCCTCGTGCGGCGACTGTCCGAAGACCGCGGCGAACGCCTTCTCCCAGGACGATTTCGCGTGAGCCGATCCGTGGCCGTCGAGGCTCTACCTGGACAACTACATGGCTTCCTTGACTTGGTACGGGCTCGGCGCCGCCGGCGCCGTGGTGTGGCTCGTCGCGTGCTCGCCGGCGCCGGGCGACGCGACGTCTCCGGACGCGTCGAGCAGCGTCGACGCGGGCCCGGACGGTCCGACGAGCGCCCCGGACGGTTCGCCACCGGACGCCGGCGACGCCGTCGCGCCTCCTCCCGACGCCGGAGCGGAGGCGAGCCACGACGCCGGCGCCGACGCGAGCCTCGAAGCGGGCACGGACGCGAACATCGATGCGACCGGCGAGGCGGGCACGGGCGAAGCCTCCGTCGAATCGGGCGCCGCCGACGGTGGCGGCCCGGGCGACGCCGGCCCTACGTACCTGTGTGGCTCGCAGGCGCTGCTCGCTCCGCCGGACGCCGGCACGGGCGTCATCCTGCCCTCGCTCGGCCTCCAGTCGGCCGTCAGCAGCGTGCAGCGCGCCGGCGATCTCGTGGCCGCCACGGGGCAGGTCACCTCCTTCGGCGTCGGCGGCTGGGCGCTCTGGAACACGCAGACGCGCCTCCAGATCGCCTCCGGCCCCGGCGTCGTCGTCGGCCTCACGGGCGCGTACGTCGCCGTCCTGAGCCCGACCACCCTGGCGCTCGACTCGACGGCCGACGGCTCGGCGCTCGCGAGCGTCCCGCTCGCCGGCGCGACGCAGGCGGGCGTCGCCGAGGACGGAAGCTACGTCTGGACCGCGTCGGCGTCCGCGCTGTCGCTCACGTCGCCGAAGGGCGCGCCGCTGGTCACGCACGCGGGCAACTACGCCGGCGCCGCCGTCTACGCGGCCAAGGGTCGGGTGCTCGTCGCGCGCGGTCCTGCCGGCGCGAACGTGATCGAGACGGTGGACGCGGCCAGCGGCGCCGCGACGACGAGCCCGAGCTTCTCCGGCACCTTCGCGTCCTGGTTCACCGACGGCACCGGGTTCCTCTCGTCCGTGGGGACGACCAACGCCTACGTCTACTCGCCCGCCGCGACCCAGCTCCAGCTCCTGACGGTTCCCGCCGTCGGGGTGCTCGGGGGCGGCGGCAAGTACGTGTGGGCCGGCACGAGCCTCGGCTCCGTCGACGTGTACGCGCTCGGCGCCGCCGCGCCTGTCGCGACGCTCGGCCCCTCCGGCACGGCCATCGGCACGCCGCGCACCCTGGCGTTCCTCGCGTCGAGCGGCGCGACGCTCACGCTCGTCGACCTCCAGTCCACGACGTTCGCCCGGCAGGACGTCACGACAGCGGTCTCCAACCTCGGCGGCTTCGGCGCAGACGCCGCCGGTCTCTGGGCGGTCGGCGCGCAGGGCGTCGTCGCGTTCCACGGCACCACGTCCTCGCCCGACGCGACGGGCACGCTCGGCTGCGGGCAAGTGCTGAGCCTCGCGGGATCGGCCGCCGGCGCCGTGGCGCTCGGCACGCCCGTGGGCACCCTGCTCCTCGACGTCCCGGGCGCCTCCGCCGAGGCCTCGTTCGCCGCGCCTGCCGTGACCTCCGCCGACGCGTTGAGGCTGTCGAGCGACGGGCACACGCTGGCGATCGCCTCCGACGTCCACGATGCGACCGCGCATCGCGGCGTCGACGTGTACGCGTGGCCCGGCTGGGGGCCCGCGTCGTCGCTGCCGTACACGCTCGGCTCGGGCGGCGTCGCGGACATCGCGAGCTTCGATCTGTCCCGCCAGGGCAACGCGGTCGCCCTCTCGCTGGCGCAGGCGAACGCGGGCGCGGATTCCTACGAGACGACCCTGACCGCGCTCCCCGCGGGCACGCGCTTGCTGGACGTGACCGCCTCGGCGTCGCTGGGGGACTCGCTGCGACCGCTGCTCTCGCCCGGTGGCGCGACGGTCGCGGTGACGGACCGACGGCGGTCCGCATCGTCGTCGACGCAGCTCTACCAGGGCGGCAAGCTGGTGGGCGCCGCGTCCGGCGTCGCCGTCGGCTGGATCGACGACGGTCACCTCGTCGTCGATACGTACACGGGCGGCGTGCCGCTGGGGTCGGGCACGTTCGCCGGCACGACGATCGTCGACGGCGTGGGACAGACGGTGGCGTCGCCCCCTCTGCCCGAGATCCCCGGCTTCGACGTCATCGACGCGACGCGCATCTTCTCGCACGGCGACCAGGCCATCTACGATTGGACGACCGGCGCGCGGCTCCAGAGTACCGGCCTGCCCGCGCAGAGCGCCGTGGCGGGGCCGTTCATCGTCTCGGTTTCGGGCCAGCGGCTACAGGCGACGAGATACTGAGCGAGCTACCCGGCAGCCACGACGCTACGGACCTCGTGCGCTTCGAGCGGGCGCGTACGGTACAGTAGGAGCGTTCCGCTGGAGGGCTGCGCGATGTCGCTCCACACCGGTTCGATCCTCGGGGCGCTGCTCGCCGGCGCGGGCGCCGTCGTCGCGTGCTCCGGCTCGTCCACGTCGAGCTCGGGATCGTACGGCGGGTGCACGTCGAAGGGCTCCTGTTCGAACGATCCGGCGCCGACGCAGAGCGAGGTAGCGCAGTGCGAGGGCCTCGCGAGTGACGCGAGCTGCGGGGTGCTCTTCCAGACGTACTTCGCGTGCGCGGCGGCGCACGAGGTGTGCACGAGCGCGGGCACCATCGACGACGCCGCCACGCAGGCCGCGATCCAGTCGGGGTGCGCGAGCCAGATCAGTGCGTACCGCGCGTGCACGCCCGCCGGCCCGTCGTGCGGGCTCACGGGTCAGGCGTGCTGCGCGGGGGCGGCGGGCGCGTCGGCTTGCGAGAACGGTTGTTGCGATCCATCGACGAGCACGTGCGTCGCGCCCCTGGCCGCCTGCTCGGCCGCGGGGCAGCGTTGCGCGCTCGGCCAGTGCACCACGTGCGGCGATCCGGGCGCCGCGTGCTGCGGCACCCTCTGCATGAACGGCGGCTGCTGCACGAGCGACACCCTGTCGCCCCCCGGCACGTGCGTCGCCGCCGGGGCGATGTGCCCGGCGCCGGCGGACGGGGGCCCCATCGATGCGGGAGGAGGAGGCGCCGCGTGCACGGCCGCCGGCGCGTGCCAGGCGTGCGGCGGGCTGAACGAGGCCTGCTGCCCCGGCGGCAGGTGCGTCGCGGCCGACACCCAGTGCAGCGCGGGCTCCTACTGCACGATCTGCGGCGTGCGCAACGCCGTGTGCTGCGCCGGCAACGTGTGCAACGACGGGACGACGTGCCAGCAGCCCTTCGGGTGCATGTGACGCGCGTCACGGGCGCCGCGGGCCGCTCACCGCGACTGCGGCGCGCAGTCCCAGACCCCCTGGTCGTGCAGCATGTCCTCGTGCCACGCGCATCGGTAGACGCCGTACCGTCCGCAGCCCTGCGCCTGGTAGGCGCCGTCGTCGCGCTTCGTCATCGTCATCTCGGCCCGAGGGCACGAGAAGTCATCGGCCGAGCGAGCGCGCGCCGCGTTCTCCGCGCCCGAGACGCACGCGGCGAGCGCGACGAGCAACGAGCACGCGAGCCCGCGGCGCACCGGCTCGTTCATTCGCCCGCGTCCTCGCGCGCCCGCGCCCGCAGCGCGTCGATCGTGAGCGGCTTCATCGGCTTCCACGGCTCGCCCATCTCGAGCAGGCCGCCGGTCGCCGCGTCGATGGGCAGGTTGCGCTCGACGGGGTAGTAGCGGTTGTGATCGCGGATGAGCGCGTTCGCCTCGTCGATGCGGCGCGCGACGGCGATGGGGATGCTGCTCGAGCCGGTGCGCTCGCACTCGCAGAGCGCCGCGATCACCTGGTCCTCCAGGTCCTCGATGCGGCGCAGGCGCACGGCGAAGGGCGGCGGCCCGCTGATGAGGGCGTTGATGCGCGCCTCGGAGGACATCGAGAAGTTGCGCGCCGGCGCCGCCGTGTCCACCGCGCGAGCCCGCGCCCCGCGACGGGCGCGCAGTCCGTCGTCGCGTGCGGGAGCTTCATCAGGCGCACGCGCTTCCTCGTCCGAGCGGCCCTCGTCGCCCGAGCGAGCCTCTTCGCCCGCGGGGCCGTCCTCGTCGACCGGCAGCGCCTCTTCGCGCGGCAGCGACTCCACGTCGAGCACCTCGCTGCTCACCTCGACGCGCGTCTCGGCGAACGTGCGCGCGAGGGCCTCCTGGACGCGCGCCACGAACGCCCCGAACTGCAGCCGCAGCGTCTTGGCGAGCGTCGCGTCCGCGACGTAGGGCGCGAGGCGCTCGCGGTACGCCTCCGCGGTCTCGCCGGGCCGCGGGTCCAGCTCGGCGAGCTGCCCGACGACGACGACGCACGCCGACGGCGCGTCGCGCCCGTGCTCCGACGTCACCGTCGCGTCGAGGATCATCCGCAGCCCTGCCTCCTCGTGCTCGACGCTCAGCTTCAGCTCCTGGCTCTGGTCGCCGAAGAGCGACACGTGGTCGGAGAGCGCGAGCACGAGGTCCGGCAGGTCGCCGTCGACGCCGCGCGCGTCGTGGAAGACCGTCACCCCGTCGACGACGAGCGAGCGTGCGTTGTGGATGTCCAGCGCTTCGAGCGCGTTGCGCAGCTCGTACACGAAGGTGGCGGCCTCGATCCGGTCGTGCACGCGATCGCTCGCGAGGTCGACCGGCGCCCAGATCGACTTGAGCCGGTCCCAGAAGCCGGGGGCCCGCTCGACGATGTCGCCGGGCAGGAACAGGTCCATCCGCGAGAGGAAGCGCACGGGGCCATGGTAAGACACGCGGCGCGCCCGTCGACCCGTGATCGCGGCCTGCCGCCACTCGCACCGGCGGAGGGCCGCCTACGACCCGCCCTTCTTGAGCGCCGCCTTGAACTGCTCGAGCTGCCGGAGCGCGTCGTTCTTGAAGGGTGCATCCTGCCGCTTCGGCGCTTGCCCGCTGCCGCCTTGTCGCGCCGCTCCTGGCCCTGGCCCTCGCGCCGCCGCTCGCGACGCGTCGGCCCCGCTCTTCATCGTGAGCGCGATCTGGTTCTTCGCGAGGTTCACCTCGAGGACGCGCACCGAGACGCGGTCGCCCGGGCTCACGACGTCGCGCTGGTCCTTCACGAAGCGGTCCGCGAGCTGCGACACGTGCACGAGGCCGTCCTGGTGCACGCCGATGTCCACGAACGCGCCGAAGTTGGTCACGTTGGTCACGATGCCGGGGCACACCATGCCGGGCGCGAGGTCCTTCAGCTCGTGCACGTCGTCGCGGAAGCTCCACACGACGAACGGGTCGCGCGGGTCGCGCCCAGGGCGCTCGAGCTCCTTGACGATGTCGTCGCACGTGTACTGCCCGACCTCGGCGCGGAACGCGGCGTCCTTCTTCACGAGGGCGGCGCCCGCGCCCACGAGGTCGCCCACCTTCTTGCCGAGGCGCGCCGCGAGCTGCTCGAGCACCGCGTAGCGCTCGGGGTGGATGCCCGTCGCGTCGAGCGGGTGCGCGCCCCCCGGGATGCGCAGGAACCCGGCGGCCTGCTCGAACACCTTCTCCGAGAAGCGCGCGACCGCGAGCAGATCGCGCTTCGCCTTGAAGACGCCCTCGTGCTCGCGGTGCGCCGCGACCGCGCGCGCGAGCGACGGCCCGATGCCCGCCACTTCGGCCAGGAGGTACGGTGACGCGGTGTTCACGTCGACGCCGACGGCGTTCACGCAGCTCTGCACGACGCCCTCGAGGCTCTTCTTCAGCAGCCCGGGCGTGACGTCGTGCTGGTACTGCCCGACGCCGATGCTCTTGGGGTCGACCTTCACGAGCTCGGCCAGCGGGTCCTGCAGGCGGCGCGCGATCGAGATGGCGCCGCGCACGGTGACGTCGAGCTCGGGGAACTCCTCGCGCGCGACCTCGCTCGCGCTGTACACGCTCGCGCCCGACTCGCTCACCATGACGACCGGGACGCCGGCGTGCCCGAGCTCGCCGAGCGCCGCGCGCAGGAACGCCTCCGTCTCGCGCCCGGCGGTGCCGTTGCCCACGGCCACTGCGGTCACGCCGGCGCTCGTCACGGCCGCGCGCAGCACCTCCTTCGCGTTCGCGCGCTCGCGGTCGGTCGCGAGGTGGATGACGTGGCTGCCGAGGAACGCGCCCGTCTCGCTCACGACGGCGAGCTTGCACCCGGTACGGATGCCCGGGTCGACGCCGAGCACGCTCTTGGCGCCGTACGGCGACGCGAGCAGGAGCTTGCGCAGGTTCTCGGCGAAGACCTGGATGGCGGCGGCGTCGGCCACGTCGCGCAGCGCCTTGTTCACCTCGTTCTCGATGCTGGGCTGCACGTAGGCACGCAGCGCGAGGCGCGCGGCGCGCTTCATCACGTCGGCCGCGGGCGAGGCCGCGCGCGGGCAGGCGGCGCGCTCGAACGCGGCGAGCAGGCTCGCGTCGAACCCCTCGTCGTCCGGCGCGCCGCCGAACGAGAGCGACAGCTCTTCCTCCATGAACCCGCG
>Ga0070730_10003251_pt1 | contig 14639 bp, 17 predicted proteins | sample Coa_R1_3_FD_66447 | JGI IMG/M metagenome (GOLD analysis project Ga0070730, IMG submission 66447) | Surface soil microbial communities from Centralia Pennsylvania, which are recovering from an underground coalmine fire - Coalmine... | ecosystem: Environmental > Terrestrial > Soil > Unclassified ...
GGACCCGCTGGTCACTGACTGGAAGAGCCTGCGCCTTGTCTTGCGCCGCGCGCTGGGGTTGAAGGAAGCATGAACACCGGGCCGAGGGAATTAAATAATATAATATTATTTTATTCCCAGCCGGTGGCCGGGCGGGCCGCGCTGGGCGGCTACCGGCCGGTTGAGGGTGGGGTGGGGCGCTCCCGGGGCGGGCGCGAATTTCCGTATTTAGAAATTACGCAATATCGCCGAGGTGACCGGCGGCGGTTAACTGGCCCCCGAAGAGGCGGAGTTAATCTCCAGGCGCGTAATTTATTCGAAATTGACTCTCGTTACGGAGCGCGTACAATGGCAGGCATGCCTCAGGCGCCTGCCGTGACCACCGCTCAGTCAGCCTGGCTCACCCCTCTAGGGTTCAGCCTGCCGCCCTTTGGTCCAGAGCCGGACCCCGCCTTCTGCTACTTGGGCGGCTCGTTCCGGGCCGCGCTCGACTATTGCCAGGTCTCGCATGAACGTCGGGCCGGACCAATCCTCATCGAGGGCGACGCCGGCGCGGGCAAGACGCTCCTGGCCACTCGCCTGGTGCAGGTGCATCGGCTGCGCTTGCTGGTCACGCCGCTCGCGGTGACCGTGGAACCGGGTGGCAGCGCCTGGAACGTGTATTCCGATCTGGTGACGCGCTTGGGCGCGCCCCGGCGCCGCTCCGCCGACAAGACGCTGGTCGAGCTGCGGCATCAGTTCACCCTGCGCCAGCGGGCTGGGCAAGGCGCGGTGATCATCCTGGACGATGCGCATCACCTGCGCGAGGAGTCCCTCGGCGCGCTCGAATTCTTGCTGAGCCTGGAGCCGTCCACGGCCCAGGTCATTGTCCTGGGGCAGCCTGAACTGTTGCGCCTGCTCGCGGGTCGCCTGGATCTGCTGCGGCGCGCGTGGCGCGTCAGCCTGTCGCCGCTGCTGCCGCTCCAGTCACGCGCGCTGGTCGACTTCCGCTGTCAGGTCGCGGGGCGCTCCGAGCCGCTCCTGACCGATGACGGCTACGAGCGGTTGTATCAACTGTCCGGGGGCAACCCCGGCCGCACGGTGTCACTGTGCGCCGCACTGCTGCCGATCCTGGCGCGTGCCCGCAAGACGGTCGGCGATGCCGGCGCGGTGGAGCGGGCGGCCCGCCAGTTGGCGGCGATGGACAGGCGGCCGCATTCTCGCGGCCAGTCCAGGGGAAAACTGGTGCTGAGCGAGGCGGCTCTGTGAACGCAGCGCAGATTGTCACGGTTGGAAGTTGCGTCCTCAAATTGGAATGGGTTCGTGATATTCTGGGGCTCCGCTCCACCCGCACGACCTGTGACAATGGAGACAGCTGTTTCGGACCGGTCAGACGCTCGACGACCAGCCTGTTGGACGGCCCGTGTCGGGTCTTGGCCCGACAGATTGGGGGTTTGGGCTTGTTTGAGTCTTTCGCGCTGGAACCCGGTTCCGACGCTAGGGGATTGTCACCAGTTTTGGGTGACAATCAACCCGTTGACTCGACTCGGCTTTTGTCGCTAGAATCGCGGCCACTAGCGGTGCCTGCTCGTCTGCGCCGTATGGGGACCGCGCGCCGCTTACCCATCGGCCGTTTCGGCCGGACCCCATTGCTTCAAGAACGGAGGTTCACCAGCCTGCCCGCACTGCGGTTCCCGGCGCCATCCGGGACCGGCCGCGCGCGCGGCTGGATTAGCTTGTGATGGTGGCGGGGCGCCCAGCCAGGCGTCCGGCCCTTAAACGACACACGATCCGCAGCCAACGGATCGTGTGCTTCAATCGGGAGGTTGTTTGTCCATCGCCTTGCCGGGCGATGTGACCACAAGTCGGTGGAGGCTTTGCCTTTTCCGTCTCCAGGTCACTTGCCAGCGAGTATAGCAGAACGGCCAGGTGATGTCAATGAAATTTCATTAATCTCAGATCTCTTGGTGCGCACGGCCCAGAACAGCGGCCCGTCCGGATCTACCAACCCCATTAAGCGGAACTGCCCCCACTCTCGACCAGGAGAACAGCGGGGGGCAGCTCGACTAGGGACGCGGTCGGTCGTAGCGCTTGCGATGGCAAGCCACGGATGGGGCCGTGGTTCGTGCACGCGCACGCATAACCGCCGCTATACCGGCGTACGCCACTATTATAGCATCCCTCGAATCGGGCCGCTATAGGACAGGTTGTACACCGGCCAAATGACCAGACCTGTGCTGCATGCCAGCACCGGGGTCAGGTGTACCGATGACACGTCAGTCGGGCGGCTCGCACGACGAGCCGCTAACCATCCCAAACGAATACGGCCCCGCCGCAGGCGAGACCATCCCTCTTCCAGACGTGACCCGGCCCGAGACCGTCATGCTGCTGAAGGGGGCCTACGCCTCGGCCTATGAGGCCATTGTCCGTCCCAGCCGGGTTTGGGCCATCAGCCGCTATTTCCTCGAGCGCTGGGTGCCAACTTGCAATTGGCGCCCCGCGCTGGAAGGCGTTATCCGCCAGGATTCCGGCAATGGCGCCGGCCAGTTCAGCTGGCTGGTGGTCCTGTTCCGGCAGATCGTTGTGTGGAACGCCCGGCGGGCCAGCGGGGCCGGCGCCGCGCCCGCCGGTGAACAGAGCTTCGCGATCGACCTGGGTTACCTCGAGCGCGAGAGCGGACTCGATCGCAAGACCATCCTCAAAATCCTCGATCTGCCGCTCGCGCGCTTCTTCTTCCGCCGCGATTCCGGCCGCGATCGGAGGGCTGCGCAGCGCGCCGCTGGCCAGTCGGTGCCCGTCACCAACCTCCCCAACCGCTATTTCGTGCAGATGGATGACCCCTTTACCCCGCCGGATGCCCAGGCACTGGCCCAGGCGCTGGCCAGCGCTCAGCCGACGGTCAAAGACCCCATGGAGCGGGCCCTGCAGCGACTGCGCCACGCCCTGAGCCTGCCGGTCAGCCAGTTGCTCGCCGACGACCTGTCCGGGATGGTCGACCCTTCCTATTTGGCTGCGCCCTTGACTACCCTCCAATTGCTGGAGCGCGTCGAACCCGGCCTGAGCCGCATACCGGACTCCGACGAGCGCTGGGTTGAGTGCCTCCAGGCCTGCGACAACCTGACGGCGTATATCCTGGCGCCCGAGGAGCGCGTCTACGGCACGTATTATTTCCGGCGCCATCAGGTCCCGCGCATCGGATACGCCGCCGCGTGGGCGGTCGTGCGATTCCAGCAGGCCTGCTGGGATCCCGGCAACCGTGGTCAGTCTCGGGCTGACCCGGCCTCCGGCGCGCCGCGGCGCATCGTGGTTTTGCCCCACCTGGAGTGGCTGGGCCAGCAACTGGGCGTGTCATCGCGCACCGCCCGCGGCTGGCTGCACCACGGCTTCGGTGGTTATGCTTCCATCGCCGCCGACGAGACCGACCCCCAGACCGGCGCGTTGATACCCGGCCGGCGGAAGGGCGGCTTCAGCCCGCGGGAAGGGGTTTCCCTGGCCCCAGGTCTTCCGCTGGGCATCCAGCAAATGTCCTATCGGCTCAAGGTGGTTATGCGCGACCCGCTCATCCCCGAGCATCGGCTCGACTATGAGCGCCGGCTCAAGGCGCAGTTGGCCGAGGCGCGGAACCCTGGCCAGGACGAGGCACCTGGCACCATTTCCACTTTGACCAGTGGGGCAAGTGACATCACTTCCACTGGGACCGGCGAGTCTCCTGACATCACTTCCACTATGCTGGGTGAGGCAAGTGACACCATTTCCACTATGCCCACCGGGGCACCTGACAGCACTTCCACTGACCTCCTGCCGTTACTTCCGCTGACCTCCTGTCAGCAGTTCCCCGGAACAGAGTCCGAATCCCCAGAGTCAAAGCGTCTTCAAAATCATCCAAACCCATATTCCTCCTCCCCCTCCTCCGTCCCCCTATCTGAAAACTTGGACGGGGAGGGGGAGGGGTTTTGGTTGGAATCCGAATTTACTGATTTCCTGAACCGGTGCCGAATCCAATCGGCCCATCAACAGGCCCTGGCCGCTCTTGGACCACCCGCGATCCCCATCTTCATCGCCGTATACTTGCCACTCGCTCTGGATCCGGTCGTCAAGTATCCCGCGCGCCTGGCCGCCACGAATTTGCACGCCGGCAAATATAGCCGAGCGATGGCGATGGAGCCATGGATCAGCCTGGCGCTCGCGGGGCCACGGGCAGTCGCCGCGCTGATGGTCTGGCTCCAGGAACCGGAATGGGTGGGCGTCGAGCCGTTCGCGGCCGCCGCCGGCCTCGAGGGCGATGTTTTTCGCGAGGTCGACTCCAGTCTCCATAACCTGGACGGGGGCGCGATGAAACGCTGCGTCACGCGAGTTGAGGCTCAGCTCGCGTTAGGGGAGACGGTTCGACTGCTCCGCGCCGAGGTCCGGAGCGCGCAGGACACGGCCGAGCCTACGGAACTTGAACCCGAGACGGCGGCGCCAGGCGAAAACGATCCACGGCCGGAGGGCGCCTCAGCGCCGGTGGTTCTGCCGGCCGCGCCGGACACCCCGGTCCCGGTGCGGATGTCCGCCGGCCGCGCCTGGAACCAGGGGTACAGTGACCTGGGCTGGCGGTTGGGGATACCGGGGCTGCGAGAGCAAGCTGCGGGTAAGCAAGCCGCGGCCTGGTTTGATGAGGCGTTCCTGGTCGGTTACCGCCCCGGTGTGTTTGAGCTGGGGGTGGTGGGTCTGCAAGGCGCCAACGGCCGCCAATGGAACAGTTGCCTGGCCCTGCTGCAAGACATCCTGTCCGAGATCACGCGGCGACCGCACACCATCGCCCTGGTCGACCGGCCGCGCAAACCCGCGCCGCCCTTGCCCCAGTTCCCCGAGACCGCTGGCGAGTGGACCCTGCCTCTGGTCGATATCCAAAGGCAGGCTTTGTCCGACCTGTCCATGGAACTGCCTCCCATGACATTCCGCAATTGGCTGGGACAGGCAGCTTTCACCGGCTGCGACGTCGCTGGCGAGCGGCAGGTTTATCAGTTGCGCGTGGATACCCCCTACAAGGCGGATTGGGTGCGGGCCCGGCTGACCGCCGCAATCAAGCGCACGTTGAGCACCATCACCGGCTGCCCGGTCGAACTGCTGGTCGAGGGGCCGTAAGCGGCATCCTCGCGTGAAACCGGAGTGGAATCGGCTAAAATGGGCCGCATGCTAGCAGATAAGGATTCGATGCGTCCGGTCCGCGGCGCGTTCGCGAGCGCGCGGCCAAGGGGAACCACGTGCGATTTTCCAAGGTGTCCATGACTCCGATGCGCTGGGCGGCCCTGGTCGCCGTCGTGGCCTACATGCTTGGCTTCGATGAGCTGTACCAGCTCCTGGGCCCCCACGCGGCCGTGCTGGCGATTATCCCTATCAGCCTGCTGGCCTGGGGTTGGGGCGGTGCCGTGGGGTTGGTGGCAGGTGTCGGCGGCGTGCTGGCGACCATCGTTCTGATCAACCTGGTCCCAGACGCGGAGCGCGGCTGGCTGGTCATGTTTCAGAACGGCCGGCAGGTGGGCAGCCTGGCGCTGGTGGCCGCCGGCGCCCTGGTCGGATATCTGCACGATGAGCACGCCCGGGGGTCTCCCGCAATTAGATATTGGTGGCGAACTCATTTTTCTCGATTTTCTGCCCCACTTGTACTCAGAAAGATGCGGCTGAAGGACCCTGTGTCCCTACCTGGGCCAAAAATACGCCGGGCATTAGGGAAGAATTCCCACTTTAGGGAATTCGCCACCAATATCTAATTGCGGGACATCCCAAATTAGATTATCACGGACACCCGTCCGTGATCCATCGCAAAGTCATGGGCAGCTTGCGCTCGGAATGGGGCGCCCAGGCCTATGCCGCTTTGGCGACCGTGCTCGACACGGCCAAGCGCCAGGGCGACAATCTGTTCCAGAAACTGGTGGCGTTGATAGGCCAGCCCACCTTGCACTACCTTCAACCGGCAACCCGGTGAATAGACAGGTAGACGGTAACCGTCTCCAGGTTCTGGTCGGTCCCCTGGCCGGCGGTGGCGTTGGTGGTGTCCGTCACGGGGCGGCTGAGCGCGTCGTACTGGGTCGTGCATTCCACGCCGGCGGCCCCCAGGAACTGGGTGGTGGACACGACGTCGCCGTTCAGGTCGTAGGTCGTGACCGTAGTCTAGTTCTGGTCGGGGTGATTGCCGTCGACCGGCACGAAGGCCTCGCTGCGGGTGTAGTTGGTGGTCACGATCTGGGGCCGATTGAGGGTGTCATACCAGGTATAGGTCGTGCGCTGCGATTACACGCCCGCCTGATAATAGGCCGTGGTGGAGACGGCGTTGTCGTTCGGGTCGTAGGCCGTGAGCGTGGGCAAGTTCTGGTCGGGGGTGACACGGGGTGAAGCGTGCTTGTCAAACGCTTTACATTTGCTATACTTGGCCCGCTATGAGGGATGGAGCGACGGGCAAAATCAAGCGCGAAAAGCAGGTGAATGTTCGGCTTGATCTGGATCTGTTCAAGGCGGCTTCGGAACGCGCGCGCACACTCGGGGGTCTATCGGTAGTTATAAGAACGTTGCTCCGCCGCTTTGCCGATGGCAAGATCGTACTCCGGAAAGAAGACGTAGTAGACGAACTCCTGCCGCCAAAAGGTGAGGTATAGAAATGGCCATCGAGATTTGCACCACATGCGACCACAGCTGGGACGCCGCGCGTCGGCCGATGTGCCCAAACTGCCAGACGCAGCATTGGCAGTCGCTGCCGAACCTGCTTCGGCCGAAGCATGATCCAAATCAAATTCAGCCACTAAAGGTCTTCCGGACTGTGGTGCCCTATGATTTTCCTGCCAGCGCAAGTGTTTACCTGTGGCACGTGGCTGCGAACGGCAGTGCATTCGTTAGCTTGCGGAATCGCGATTATTTCGAGTTTGCCCAAGTGGGGCCCCAGATGTCGTCGGGTTCTACGGTCGCACCGGGATCAACCACGCCGACCACGCCACACGATGGCTTTGTCATCGTGCAGGCACATCAGCCGAAGGCCCATATCTTTGCCCAGGATCTTGGTGTGATCCAGCAACGCGTCGCCGAAGGCAAATACCTACCGCTGCAATCCTGCGTGGTACGCGGCTGCCCGAATTTACGCGTGCCTCCCGGCGACCGGTGTGTCGAACATTCGAATCCGCCCTTGGCCCGGGGCCCTATATAACTTGGGCGCGATCTCATCTGGTTTGGCGACCACACCAGTAGCACTTGCGAAAAGTGGAACCATGAGTCACACCACCCGCAAACTCATTGACACGCTCAGCGGCACCGGCCAGGTGCTGCGAGGAGACGTGCCCATTGCCACGGTCAAATACGGCATCACTATCCACCAGGAGATGCACCACGAGGGCAATGAGACTATTCCGGGCCTTCGAGACATCAACGGCCAGCTGTTTGTCCTCACCGGCGAACACGACCTTATCCACGACGAAGAGTTGGTGCTCGTCCTGCAGGATGGGCGCAGGGCGCGCTTTTACGCCCACAGCGGCCACGTTCCAGAAGGCGACGCCCAAATCCTTATCAACGACCTATCCTGATGGACCGCTACACTCGATCACCTTGGCTTGAGCTTTGCTCTCGCAAGCCACGCGCCAAGTAACGCCCACGAAAGGTGAACCCGATGGCCGCCGCCGACAAGCACCTTAAGTTTGGCAAATGGCAACGCGGCGAAGGCGCGCCCTATGACGGGGCCGCGGTCCGGGCCGCCTGGGAGGAAGCCCAGAAGAGTCTGTATTGCGAGCTGAATGAGTTTGCCCGGACCGAGAGCCGCGACGGGTTGCTGGAACACCTGCACGGCATGGCCATGCGCAACCGGCAGCCCAATTGGGGTAAACCGACCGCCCGGCCATAGGTGCTTTCATGTCGCCACCCCGGTGCGCAAGCCCACCAAATGACCACTTAGACCATTACGCGCCCCTGAAACCGAATGAAACCAGCCTGCCACTCGATTTTTGGCAAAACGCAAAACAGATTGACCTGGCGCCCGCCGCGCCCATGAAAGGGGAAGCCATGTTCAATCAAACCGACAACTCAAGACTCACCCTTGCTCTGTGGCTTACGGGCATGGCCGGCATGGGCGCGGGGTTGGCCGCGGGCATCTCGGCGCTGACAATATGGGGCGCCTTCCTGACTATCATTGCTGGCCTGCTCAAGCCCGTGCTGGTGATCGCAGCCGCGCTCTTCCTTATTCTGCATACGACGCTCGCGCTCCTTTCGCTGGGGCAGCCGGCGGCTGCCTGGCAGCTGGTGGCCACAACCGTGGAGCGCATCGCCCTGCTGTTTGTGATCGGCCTGCCGTTGACGATGATCACCGGTTATGGGCTTGGCATCGCCGGCCGGATCGAAGCGGACATCTAGCCCACCGGCACCTTCGACGCGCGCGCCAAGTAGCAACCACGAAAGGGGGTTGCATGTCTCTAAGTCCTGAACAGTCAGAAAATCTATTACTCTGGCTCGACCAGCAAGGCGTCAACCCGGTCTGCCAATCTTGCGGCAACAACAACTGGCGCGGCGGTGAGTTGCTGTTGTTGCCGATCATGTTTGGCCAACCAAACACACCGCCAACGGCCGTACCAATTGGTAGCGAGGCGTATATCGCTTATGTGACAGTTGTGTGCAATCACTGTGGATTTGTGAAATTTTACTCGGCGCGCAACGCTGGGCTTATCTGAGGTCTGCCCGCACACCGACATACAGCACGCGAGAAAGGCAAAGGAACGGTATGGAATCTCTCCGGCACTTTATCGCAACGATTGAAACAAACGACGCTGGCACGCCCCATATTTGGCTGGTTGTACCCGGCGCCATCATCACCGGCCAGGTGGCTTCCACAAAGGTCTATGAAGATCTGTTCGCCCTTGCAACCCAGGACTCTGAGCCGGCCAACCCTGAAACTACAGCGCGGGTGCAGGCCATTCTGGAGAAGACGAATGTAATGTTGTCCGATCGGAAAGATATTAGCCAGGACCCACTCTCCACAATTCATATGATAAAGGCCGTGCTCATCTCGGGCAGCGCCCGCGTGCACGTTCCATTCGCCGAGATTGCCTTTGACAAAGTTGCGGCCTGGGGCATGGGTGAGGCACGCTAAGGGCCAGAGTATTACTACTGGCGCAGCATCAGCCTGGTATCACCGGTCCAATTGGTCCGCTTGGGCTGGCGCTAGGTTGACCAATGACAGGGGCTGGCATGCCGAAATCTCCAGACATATTCATAGACGTTCATTACCAAGATGCCCTACCTATCGTAGCTGTGCTCGAGGCCAACCTGGACCCCGAGCGGGTGATTGTGCGGCGACATCCCCTCGCAGTAAAAGCATTTATTCCCATCAACTTTGCCATTGAGGCAACATCGCTCTTTTTGTTCGAGGAGCTGGTGCTCAAGCCCCTGCTTAGTCCAGCGATTGAGCGTCTGGACTGGACCAAGCAGATTGCCAAGATGCTTCACGAAATGCCGCCAGTCAATATCACTGTAAATATTAACAACGCCGAGTTCATCGATGCAAACCTGGAAACTGCGCACGAAATTACGGCCAACATCTGGGAAATCATCACCAGGGTGCTTCAGATATTGAGAGCCGATGGGCGCCTGGAGATGGTCGAAAAAATCAGGATTGCCAGCGGTCAGGATGGCAAGTTCTACATCGTCTGCTATCTGGACGGCCGCCCCGCGCTGATCGTTGACCTCAAGAGCGAGCGGGTCACGGCCATACGTAGGCAGTAGGGCGGCATTGTCGAAAGGGGACTCCATGAACCTTGAAATCTTCTGCCTTTGCCGGCGCGCCGAAACCGTGGAGGGGACACTCAACATAGCTGGCGTGTGGGATGCGTTCCAGGTCGCTGGCGTGCCAGTGGTGATGCAGCCGTTCTACGCCGCCGCCAGGCTCCGACTAGAGTCGCACGAGACTGGCGATTACGAATTTACCTTCCGGTTACTGGACGCGGACGGCGCGCTGATCGGACCGGCTGTTTCTGGCCACCAGCGCTCGATGCAGTTGTCCGGTATGCCCTTTGGGTCGATTTCCTACGTGCAGCGGTTCGAAGGGTGGCGCTGGGAGCGACCGGGACTTTATGCTTGCCACCTAGACGTGAACGGCTCTGAGTTGGGGATGTATCCGTTTTGGATTGCTGTTCAACGTCCCAGTGGCCAGGCACCGAGCGGGCCACAGCGACGCAGCAACCATTGACGGCATTTATGGGAGTGAATGGTAGTTCTGGTTTCATTTTGCGTCCTAGAGAATCATCTCTCAGCCGGCCGGACCAATTGGTCCGGCCGCTCCAATTAGCGCCCACGAAAGGGGTCACGATGACTGACACCCACACGACTGGCGACAAATGGCATCGCATCTTCGACGCCACGGACCGATATTTCGTGGAGCACGGACGCTTCCCGACACAAGTCCGGCTGGGCGCCGCCGTCGCCCGCAAGTTCTTCGAGCCGGGCCAGGCCGAGGCAATGGCCATGCTCAACCCAAGCGACCCGGAAAGCTGGGCCCGGATTCTGCCCGACAAGACACTGGACGCCAATGAAATAGTCGCCGAAGAAATCGACGGGTAGCCGCTCAGTTGGAGCAGGCCTGGTGCCAGAGTCTGTAAGCAATGCTAGACTTGGCCAAAACGGTGCTGCATTCGCAGAAGCAACTTTGCGCTCAGCGAGGACTATGGCCATGTCATCTCAAACCCGTTGTCGGTACACCGCAAGAAGTTGGAGAGCTTTAATCGTTTGCGTGCTGGTCATCACACTCGCGGCGGCCTGCTCTGCTCCGACCACCGCGTCATCGGCCGCGCCGGCATCTACCCTCTCGCCACTTCCGACCTACACGGCTTACCCGACCTACACGCCAGCGCCTACGGTTGCCGTGACCGTGCAGCAAACGGTGCCAGTCACAGTTGTCGTGATCGTGACTGCCACGCTGCCCGCTGCGACCGCCACGCCAACCGCTGCTCCCGCCGCGAAGACTTACACCACCCAGCAGGTGATCGATGCCTTCAAGGTGGCTGGCCTGGACGCGGGTAACCCCCGCCCGATGATCAGAGATGATTACGGCCCTGCCCCCATGATGGCGACTGACGCCACAATCTTTGAGCTGACGTCGTTGGGACCCGATTCGCAAGGGATGAGACATGGGCGGGTGATGGCGTTCGCTAACGCCGCGGATCTGGCCATAACCAAGGCATACTATGTAACTCTGGGAAAGAATAGCGCGCTGCTGTTTTCGTGGGTCTACGACGAGGCCAACATCCTGGTTCAAATCAACGGTGACTTGCCGCAGGCGAAGGCCGTGAAATATCAAGCAGCCTTGGCGGCGCTGACTAAATAGGGAGCTTTTCAATTCAGGAGGGGCCTGTGAACAGAAACCCGGTAACGATGATTCAGACGCACCTTCGCTTGCGCTGCCCATGACGACTTGCTCGCAGGGATGTCCGGATCGGGTTTCCGGCTGACCTGCTTTTCACCCCGCTTTGCGGATTGAGGATCAGTCGCTACCGCAGGGGTGATGCTGTTCCCCGTTCACCGGGGATTGGGAATTGCGCCCAACATCGAGCCTCAAGTTGTCAAGGTTCGGACCACCTTGCCTTTCATCCCCAGGCGTGTGCCTGTTTCGAAAGAACGGATCGCACGTTGCAAGCTGGTTTATTTGGCAGTGATTCCGGGGCTTCCGGCCTAACTATTTGGTGGCATTTCCATCCACTGAATTAGGCCGTAGAGCGTCGAAACAATGCGGCCAGTAACAGCCTGGGATCCCCGGGCGTTTTTGTTTCCCCAAAAGCACGGAACCCGGTCCATGAGGGGGGGCATGGACCAGGTTCCGCGTGTCGAGAAGGATAACACAGTTCTAACGCCCCGTCTTTAAGGATTCTGTCCGACAACTCGCCCCGTCGCCGCTGTCCCGAAAAAACCCATGTCCCCGTTTTTTCGATTCGCCCCCGGCCCGGCGAGACCAAGCCGAGGGTCATTGGAGAGTCCCCCACCCTCTATGCTGGAACTGTCCCGAGGAGCGCGGGCGGCCCCGGCCGTCCTGCCCGGCCCTGAGACCGCCCGCGCTGCTCTAGGCCTGTTCTCACCGGACTCTCATCTTTGGGAGGCGCTTTGGGAGGCGCTCTGGGAGGAATTTTGGGAGGGGGGCGCCTCCTAGACTGATCCCAACGCGGACCATCCAAAGCGTCCGGAATTGGCTGTGACGGGTTCGCGGCCTGCCGAAGACCTGCCGTCCAGATCGTCGCCGGCGGTCGCAGGCCCAGGCCCGCAAGGCCGTCTTTCGTCTAGGAGGTTCTGACTATGAAACGCAACGCTCTCGTCATCGGATTGGCCATCCTGGTCATGCTGGTTGGTTTCAGCGGCAACTTCATCATTGGCCGCCTGATCAACCCCCCGGCCAAGAAGGTGGTGGTCGCCCAGGTCACAATCCCGGCCGGGTCGGTCATCGACCCGTCCATGCTGGTCCTGGCCGCCGTCTCGGTACCCGACAGCCTCATGCCCAGCCTGATCAGCGAATCGGAAGCTTCGACGTTCCTGGGCGGCCGCGCCGCCGTGGACATCCCCAAGCTGCAACTGATCACCAAGAACATGATCGTGGCCGACGGCAACCCCGCCGCCTCGCAGCGCATCGCGCTGACGCTGTCCGATCCCAACCTGGTCGCCATGACGGTGCCGGTGGACGCTTCGGTGGCACCCGAGGCCATCACCGTCGGCGACTACGTGGACCTGGTCATGGGCGTGGGCAACCCCTCCAACACGGAGAAGCTCACCACCGCTCCGACCGCCACCCCCGACCTCATGCTGAACCAGGGGTTCGCGGGTCAACCGACCGCCGTAGTGGCGGCCCTGGCCAGCCCGGGCGCCGGCAGCCCCACGCCGACCAATGAGCCGCGGCTGTACATGCCCGTCGCCAAGACGGTCGTGTCCAACGCCAAGGTGCTGTCGGTGGTCCGCGAGCAGGCCCAGGCGCAGACCAACGCCCAGGGCACGCCCGTCGCGCCCGAGGCCGGCAAGCCCATCGGCCTGGTCATCGCCGTCCCGCGCCAGGCGCAGGAAATCGTCGAGTTCGCCCTCGTCAACGGCAGCCTGCGCATCTCGCTGCTGTCGCCCAACCAGGGCGCGGTCAAGCCCGGCCAGCGCCAGCCCACCCTGGGCATGACCTGGGATGACCTGGTGGCCATGGTCCGCATGGAGCGCCAGAGCGCCCTGGACCTCGGCACGCCGTCGACGCTGTACGGCCCCGGCGATTACGCCGTCGAGGCCACGCAGAACGCCCAGGCGGCCGCCACACGGGCCGTCATCACCAGCCTGACCCAGACCGCGCAGCCGTCCGACCTGGGCGGGGGCAGCCATAACCAGGCGTCTGTGATCGCCGCGACCAGCACGCCCAGCGCGCCGGCCTCCGCCACGCCCAAGAAATAGCCGAGCCCCGTCGAAAGGCAGGACACGCGCCATGCTCAACAACATGTTTCAGAGTCAGCCCAACCCGGAGCGCCCGCCGGTCCTGCGCGTGATCGTCGCCGCGCCGCCGGAGGAGGCCAACCCCTTCCTCAACGGACTGCCGCCGGGCAACCCGTCCCAAGTCGAGGTGATGTCCTTCTCGCGTGACGCGCAGGACATCGCCGCGGACATCGAGCGCTACCAGCCGCACCTGGCGATCATCTCGCCCTCGATCCGCAACTACGAGCCGTCCCTGGTCAACCGCCTGGCCAACTGGCCGGACAACCCCATCGCCGTGGTGGGGCTGGTGCCCCTGCAGGGCACCTGGGGGCAGGAGATGGCCAACGAGGGCGCGGTCGGCTTCTACAACCCGCCCGTCACGCCCGCCATCGTCCAGAAGTTCGCGGCCGAGGCCGGCGGCTTCGTGGACGCCGCCCGCCAGAGCTGGCGCGCGCCCATCATCCAGGCCGGCGCCACCCGCAAGATGGCCGACGGCATCGCCGCCACCGCCTACCGCCAAATGACGGTCGTGGTGTGGTCCACCAAGGGCGGCGACGGCAAGACCACCTTCACGACCGAGGTGGCCACTGTGCTGGCGCTGCTGGGTGGCAAGAGCGTCCTCATCATCGACGCCAACATGAACACCGGGCACGTGGCGCTGCACCTGTCCATCAACCCCGAGCGCAACTCCATCGCGCACCTGGCGGCCGACTACCGCGCGGCCGGCAACCGGCTGACAGCCGACATGCTCGCCCGGCGCGTCGTCTCCGCCGACGCCTACATTGACAACCGTACCCAGTCGCGCGAGTCGCGCCTGGACGTGCTGCTTGGCATCACCTTCCTGCAGCAGTCCACCAGCCCGGAGCTCTTCGGCGAGCAAGGCGAGAAGTTCATGGTCGACCTGCTGTCCACCGCACGCCAGCTGTACGACTTCGTGCTGGTCGACCTGGGCTCGTCCACGCAGGTCGGCCCGCACTGGGGCGCCCTCGTGACCGCCGACCTGATCCTGATGTTGTGCACCGCCGACCGCGCCTCGATCTACTTCAACCGCGAAACTTTCAACAGCCTGCTCAAGGAAGGCCCCTTCCGCCCCGAGAAGTTCCGGCTGGTCATCAACCGCTACTCGGAGGGCGGCGGCATCTCGCTACCGGACATCTCCAAGTTCATGGGCATGCCCATCTTCGCCGCCATCCCGGACGAGAAGACCGACACCTTGCTGCGCTTCACCAACGACGGCAAGCCGTTCGTCA
>Ga0070730_10003254_pt1 | contig 14628 bp, 14 predicted proteins | sample Coa_R1_3_FD_66447 | JGI IMG/M metagenome (GOLD analysis project Ga0070730, IMG submission 66447) | Surface soil microbial communities from Centralia Pennsylvania, which are recovering from an underground coalmine fire - Coalmine... | ecosystem: Environmental > Terrestrial > Soil > Unclassified ...
TACTCCCCGCAACGGCAGATATTGCCCGCCAGGCCCTCGGTGATCTGGTCATCGGTCGGCTTCGGGTTGGCCGTCAGCAGCGCGTACGTCGACATGATGAAACCGCGCGTGCAGATGCCGCACTGGAACCCGCCGTCCTCCCAGAAGGCCCGCTGAATCGGGTGCAACCCGTCCACGCCGAGACCCTTCGCGAGTGAGGCGACAGTCATGATCTTCTGGCCGCGGCCCAGGCGGGCGGAGTAGATCGAGCAGCCATTGACGGCCCGCCCATCGACGACGACCGTACAGGCGCCACACTGCGCGCGGTCGCAGCCGAGATTCGAGCTGGACATATTCAGGCTGCGGGTCATCGTTTCCCACAGACTGTCGCGGACGTCGACGGTCACGTCGTGCTTGACACCGTCGATGTCCATCGAGACCCGCCGCATGGTCGGCGGCAGTTGCGTCTGGGCTGGCTGCGCCGGCTGGGCCGGCTGCGCTGGCGCCGCCGGCGCTGGCTGGGCTGGGGCCGGCTGGGCCACCGGCGCGGGCGGGACGGCGACGGCTGGGCCGCCTGGCCCGGTTTGAATGGCGGGCGCGGGTGCTGTCTGGGTGCCGCGGGTGACGGCAATGCCCGCCCCAGCGACAACGCCCACTACGACCGCGCCCGCACCGGCGCCGACGAGAAAGTCGCGTCGCGTGGCCAGCGGTCGAATGCGTTCGCCGCCAGCTCCTGATGACTCGGCTTCAGACGGCTCCGGATCGGCTGGACCAGTTCCTTCAGGCATAAGGACCTCCCTTCGCGCACTCGTGCGCGACGGCTACAACCCCGTCTCGCCATTGTTCGTCCGCCACTTGGCTGACGTCAAACATGCAAGGTTCAGGGCTGAACGATCAACCGCCCGCGCATCTCGGGGTGGACCGTGCAGGCGTAGTCGTACGTGCCAGGTAACCCGAACGACCGTTCGTAGCGCGCCGCGGGCGCCAACGGCCCGGAGCGCCACGCGCCGCCCGGGCCAGTGCCCGTGACGTCGTGGCCGTCGCTGCCCGTATTCACCCAGGCCACCGTCGCGCCGACTCGGACGACGATCTGCGCGGGGAAGTAGCCATTGTCGACCAGGTCGATACGCGGCTGGGCCGAAAGCGTCGGGGTGGCGTGCGGCAGCGGAGTCTCGCGGGCGACGCGCGATGTGATCATCTGGGGCAGCGCGGTTGGCAGCGGCACGCGGGTCGGCGGCGGCACGTCGGTGGGCGCCTCCTGCGTCGGCGCGGCGGTCAGCGGCGGGGGTGTGGTTGTCTGGGTCAGCGCGAGCACCAGGACGCCGAGCATCACCGCCAGCAGCCCGGCGCGGACCCAGATCATTCGACGCGCCGGGCGGCCGCGTACGCGGCCGGATCGTTCAGGTTCCAGACGACCGACGGCGTGCTCACCGGCACCTCCAGCACCGCGTGGCGTTTGACGATCGAGCGCAGCCCCTGGCCCGCTTCGGTGACGGCCCTCAGCTCGGGCAGGAGTCGACGGCTCAGACACACCGGGTGCCCGCGGCGGCCAGCGTGGGTGGGAACCGTCACATCGGCCGCGCCGGCGTCCAGGGCCGCGACGAGGCTCACCAGGACATCCGAGTCGCACGGCTGATCGACCGACTGAACGATCACGGCCTCGACGTCGTCCGGTAGGGCCGCGCTGCCAATACGAATCGAGGCGCTGCGGCCGGTCTCGGGATCGGGGTTTGACCTGACGGTGACTTCGGCGAGCCACGGTTCGCGCGTCAGATCCTGGGTGGCCGGCCCGAGGACGACGACGATGTGCTCGATGCCCGCCGCGCGTGCCTGCTCGACGGCATGTCGCAACAGCGTCGTACCGGCCCACGGCAGCAGGGCCTTGGGTGTGCCCATGCGCTGCGATGCGCCGGCCGCCAGAATCACCGCCCCGAACTGCGTCGCCACGGGCTCGCATAGTACGGGTCTGGGCTCGCTTGACGCTCGATACGCTCCACACCCCTGGATGAAAGGCAACATCGCGGTCAATCCGGTCGCCGCGCAGAACCTCGCCGCAACCCCTGAATAGAACAGCCCGGCGGTTTCTGACTTAGACTCAGAGATCCACAGGGGGCACGTATGCGTTTCCTCGCGATTGCCCTAGCCATCGGGTGTCTGGTCGGCGCGTGTGCGCCTGCCCCGGCCGCGCCTACTCCCACACAGCCCGTGGTCATGAAGCTGCGAATCGGCACTGCGACCACCCCGCCGCCGGCCCTGCCCGAGTCGGTCCTGTGGTTGGCGCGAGATCTCGGCTTCTATCAGAAGGAAGGCCTCGACGTCGAGATCACCGAAGTGCAGGCCACGCCGTCAGTGATCGCCGCGATGCGGTCGGGTGATGTCGAGCTCGGCAACATCAACTCCGAAGACATCATCCGGTTGACCGCCACCAAGGACCTCGAGATGCGCGCGATCAACTCACCCAATGGCCGCAACTTCTTCATGATCGTCGGCCAGAGCAGTATCGGGTCGGTGATGGAATTGACGGGCAAGTCGTTCGCCATCGCCCGCGTTGGCAGCCAGGACCACGCCCTGTCGAGCAAGGTGCTGGCGGCCAAAGAGGTGTCTCCCGACGTCGTCAACTTTGTCGCCATCGGCCAGCCGAACATGCGCGCCCAGGCGCTAGTGGCCGGGCAGGTGGATTCCACGACGCTGTCGCTCGCGACGTGGGTCACCGTCCAGAATCAAAAGAACATCAAGATCCTGGTCAATGCAGACGATTACTTCAACGCGGTCCCGCTGGTGAACAAGGGCAACGCGGTGACCACCAAGGTGCTGACCGAGAAGCCAGAAGCGCTCCGTCGCTTCACGGCGGCAATGATCAAGGCCAGCCGCTATTTTGCGGAAAACAAGTCGGCCTGGGTTGACGGCATGGCCAAGCTTCGGCCAGACATCGCCAGAACCGACCTGGAGTATCTCTGGGACCAGTTCGGGGCGTCGTGGGCGGTCAACGGCCAGTTGAACGTGGGCGACTATCAGAAGAGCACGGATTTTCTCTACGACAGCGGCACTTTCAACGACGCGGTGCGCATCGCCGCCAGCGACTGGACAGACACGCAGTTCGTGGACGCAGTCCTGAAAGACATCGGCGTCTACCCGAAGGTGGACGATCCCGGTCGGACCATCAAATAGGTCGCTCGCGCTGTTTCACGGTGCTTCCCCCAAAGATCGACATCCGCCACGTTTCCAAGACGTTCCACCGCTGGCGCGGCAAGGTCGACTCGCCTGTGGTGGCGCTGCGCGACGTTTCGCTGCAGGTCACCGCGGGCGAGTTCGTGTGTCTGGTTGGTCCGTCGGGGTGTGGCAAAACGACGCTGTTGCGGTTGATGCACGGCTTGCTCGAGCCGGACAGTGGCGAGGTCGTCGTCGATGGCATCTCGAACCTGCCGCCCGGACCGCACGCCGGATTCGTCTTCCAATCGTTTCGGCTGCTCCCGTGGCGCACGGTCGCCGACAACGTCGAGTTCCCGCTGCAGATCCAGGGGATGACGTCCACCCTGCGCACCCGCCGAGCCAGGGAGTATTTGCGCCTGGTCGGCCTCGAAGACTTCGAGCACAGCTATCCGCACGAGCTCTCGGGCGGCATGCAGCAACGGGTTGGCCTGGCGCGGGCGCTGGCGCTCGAGCCGCAGATCCTGCTGATGGACGAGCCATTTGCCGCGCTGGACGCGCAGACGCGGGAGTTCATGCAACTGGAGCTCGGGCGCATCTGGGAGCATCTTGGGGCCGCGGTCGTCTTTGTGACCCACAGTCTCGACGAGGCGCTGTTCCTGGCCGACCGCATCGTCCTGATGGGTCCTCGCCCAGGGACGGTCGAAGAGGTGTTGCCGGTCGCACTGCCGCGGCCGCGCTGGGCGTACGACTTCAGAGCGACGCCTGAGTTTCTCGACCGCCGCGCGTACCTCTGGCAGCGCATTCGGGGTATGGTCGCCGACCAACCCGAGTTCCGCCAGGCCCGCGCCGATGACGCGCTCGCTTCGGCGGCAGGCCAATAGTTGTTTCAGCGACTCAGCATCGTCCAGTGGCGACTGATCAGCCTCGTCGTCTTCCTGCTGGTCTGGCACCTGGCTTCGATTCCCGCCGGCCGACTGCTTTTGCCGTCGCCGCTGGACGTCGCGCCGGCGGTCATCGACGAGGTCCGCAGCGGCCAACTCCTGAGCGCGACGCTCAGCAGCCTGCTGGTCTTCGCGGCCGGCTATGCGTTGGCGATCGTCACCGGGGTCGGGCTCGGCGTCCTCATGGGGGGCATGCCGCGCGTCGGCGAGACCCTCGAGATTTACGTCAACGCGTTGAACAGTACGCCGCGCGTCGCGTTCATCCCGCTGATCATCCTGTGGTTCGGCCTGTTCACCAACGGCAAGATTGTCGTCGTCTGGTTTCAGGCGGTGATGCCGATCTTGATCAACACGTACGCGGGCGTCCAGAACACCGATCCTGACCTGGTCGAGGCGGCGCGCTCGTTTGGCGCCCGCCGCGGACAGGTCTTCCGGTTCATCATGCTGCCCGCCGCGCTGCCGTACATCGTGACCGGCCTGCGCCTGGGCGCCGCCAACGCCATGGTTGGGACCGTGATCGCCGAGCTGTATACGGCGCTGTCGGGCCTCGGGTACCTGATCGCCCTGTTCGGCAACACCTTCCAGACCGCCAAGCTCCTCGGGCCGGTTCTGGTGCTGGCGGCGATGGGCATGCTCATCAGTCAGCTTCTCAAACTCCTGGAGCGCCGACTGGCGCGCTGGAAAAGCACGCAAATACAGCTCTAGCCGCCAGCCAACCCTCGGCTGCGCGTCCCGGTGTTCGAAACTCAGCCACCTGCTCAGGCTGCACGTTGCCGGCTGAATGCTGACGCCTGACCCCGCTTGGCTCCCTACGTAAGTACCTGCATGCCGCGGCCGGATCTCCGCGTCTTACGTCGCGCCAGAGCAGCCCGCACTCGTTGCTGACGCTGGACGCTGCACGCTGCACGCTAAGCACCTCATGGCTCGTACCCTACGTCAGTACCGGCATGCCGCAGTCTCGGTCTCCGCGTCACCGACGTCGCGCCAAGGCAGCGCGCGCGCGGGCAACGGCGTCACGGGCCGCACCGTGGACGCGGCGGCGGCGGCTTTTGCTGCTGGCAAGCCTGGTGGTTGTCGTGGTTGCAGTTGGAGTCGGCATATGGCTTCTGGCTGGCCAGCCGACTGGCCTGCCGGTGGCGCCAGCGGCCCCGGTGGCGCCGTCCGCCGCCGCGGGGACGTGACGCCGGTAGCCCTGCCGGCCTTTAGCGCCGATCTGCCGCCCAGGCGGGCGATCCGGGCCAGGACGTCGCCGAACGGACCGTCGAACCGACGGCGCAACGCGGCGCGCTGCGCGCGTGCTTCACCACCAGCACCGACCCCACCTCGAGGAACTAGGTGCGGACCTCGGGCACCATGGTGAAGCCGAAGCGCCGCAGCGTCGCACGCGCGTCGCGGGTGAGCTTGTCGCGCTCGGTGGCGCTCCAGCCCCCGCACAGCCCGGACCCCTCGCGTTCAAAACTCTCGCTGAGCACGCCGTTGACTTGCGGAAGCCGTCGACGTCGATTGAAGCCGATGGCCGTCAGGGCAGTGCTGAAGTCCTCGCTGAGGGCCTGGCCGACGGGGGAAGAGATGACGACGTCGAAGCGCGAGTGGGGCGGCTTGCTCTGGAAGATGACGCTGACGCCAGGGAGTTGTTCGGCGACGGCACCGGTCGGGACGCGAGAAGATTGCGGCATCTTGGGAAGTCTCCTTGAGAGCAAGTCGAGCTCGCCCACGAGCTCGCGTGCGGACTATGCCACCCCCGTACCGACGCTGTCTCAATGCTACAGGAATGTTACAACAATGCTAACAAATCGTGAGGATTGCGCGCAACCGCGGCGCCTACCGCGCGGGGGCGGCGAGACGGAGGATGCGGCGGTTGCCGGTGTCGGCGACGAAGACGTTGCGCTGGCGGTCGACGGCGACGCCGCCGGGGGTTGTGTCCGACGTCGCCCGCGAAGCTCCACTCGAGCGCAGGTGCGAGCACGGCGTAGCGACCCGCCGGATCGACCGTCACCTCGAGACTCGCGCCCGTCGACTGAGCGGCAACCGGTGTGCGAGTGGCCACCACCAGAACGACCGCAGCAGCAACCTGCCCATGCGCGCCTTTCTGGTTGTACTACGCTGCGGCCCCAGACCTGGGTGTACAATGCGCGCCGCAAGAAGGGTCCGGGGCGAATGTACGTCGATCATGCGGCCACCACGCCGGTGCGGCCGGAGGTGTTGGCCGCGATGCTGCCGTACTTCGCGCAGGAGTGGGGCAATCCTTCGAGCCTGTACGGCCCAGGCCGTCGCGCCGCTCAGGCTGTCGCCCGTGCCCGCGACACCGTCGCCGACATCTTCGGGTGTACCCGCGAAGAGGTCGTCTTCACCGGCTCCGGTAGTGAAGGCGCCAACCTGGCCATCAAGGGCGTCGCGCTGGCCGCGGCTGCCGCTGGCAAGCGCCACCTGATCACCAGCCGTGTCGAGCACCACGCCGTGCTGGATACCTGCCGCTGGCTGGCGCGGTACCAGGGCTTCGAGCTCACCGAGATCGACGTCGACGAGTTCGGCACGATCGACCTCGCGCACCTCGAACGGTCGATCACCAAACAGACCGCGCTCGTCAGCATCATGTACGCGAACAACGAGGTCGGGACGATCCAGCCGCTGCAGGACGTCGTCCACCTTGCGCATGCTCGCGGGGTGCCGGTGCACACCGACGCTGTCCAGGCGGCGGGCCACTTGCCGCTGGACGTCGAGACCGTCGGCGTCGATTTGCTGTCCATCGCTGCCCACAAGTTCTATGGTCCCAAGGGCGTGGGCGCGCTGTATGTGAAACACGGCACCCGGCTGCTGCCGCAAACGCAGGGCGGCGGACAGGAGCGGGGTCGTCGATCCGGAACCGAAAACGTCGCCGGTGTGGTCGGCCTGGCCGAGGCGTTCGCCCTGGCCCAAGACGAGCAGCGCTCGACTGGTCCGTGTCTGCGCGGGCTCGCCAGTCGCATGCTGGCCGAGTTGCCGGGGCGTGTGGACGGCTGCCGGGTGACTGGCCATCCCACCCGTCGCCTGCCGGGCCATGCGAGTTTCGTCTTCGAAAACCTGGAGATTGCGTCGGTCCTGCTCGGGTTGGACCAGCGCGACATCTGGGCCTCGAGCGGCTCGGCATGCACGTCGGCGTCGTCTGAGCCGTCGCACGTACTGGTCGCCATGGGTGTGCCTCGCGAGTGGGTTTTTGGGGCGCTGCGGCTGACGTTCGGGCGCGCATTTGAAGCGGGTGCAGTCGAGTCGGAATCCGTGGTCGAGACATTGTTGGACGTAATTCCACCTCTGGTGAGTGCCGCGCGGACGAAGCTACTGGCGGTAGCCTGAGGCGGTCTTGAGCGGTCCTGGCGAGTTCTACCAAACGTTGAATCGGTCCCTGGAGACCGCGCCGCGCGTGGCCGTGGCCACGGTCGTGCGGACCCGCGGCAGCTCACCCCGAGAAGTCGGCGCCCGCATGCTGGTGCGGCCGGACGGGGCGACCGATGGGACAGTCGGTGGCGGCTGCGGTGAAGCCGAGGTCTGGCGCGCCGCCCTGGAAGTCATGGCCGACGAGCAGCCGCGCATGGTGGTGGTCGACCTCACCAATGAGATCGCCATCAACACCGACGGTGTCTGCGGCGGCATCATGGACATCTTTGTCGAGCCGTGGCACAAGAACGGCACCGACGTCGCCGGCGGCGTGCTCGACGCGGTAGCCCACCGGCGCATGGCGGCCACTGCCACGGTGGTCTCGAGGTCGCGCGGGCTGCCGGTCCTGCTCGGCGAAAAACTGCTGCTGGTCGAGGGCCGCGTGCAGAGCGGTGGCATCGGCTGGCATCTGCTCCAGGCGCGCGTTCTGGCGGATGCCCCGGGCGTCATTGCCGGCGGCGCTTCGCAGAGCCGGACCTATACGTTCGGCGTGGACGATGATCCCGAAGTCGCTCGGGCCGGCCAGGTCTCGATTTTCTTCGACCTCGCGCTGCCGCGACCGACCCTCATCGTGGTCGGCGCCGGGCACGTCGCGGTGCCGATCGCGCAGATTGGCCGGCTGCTCGACTTCGAGGTCGTCGTCGTCGACGATCGACCGTCGTTCGCCAATGCCGAGCGATTTCCGGATGCGGACCGCATCATCGTCGACGACGTCGCAACCGTGCTGGATGAGTACGAAATCACGCCCACGACGTACGTGGTCCTGGTGACCCGGGCGCATACCCACGACGTGCACGCATTGCGCAAGATCGTCCGCAAGCCGGCCGCGTACATCGGGATGATCGGCAGCCGGCGACGGGTCTACGCGGTGTTCAAGCTCCTGCGAGACGAGGGCGTCGCGGTCGAGGACCTGCTGCGGGTGCACGCGCCGATCGGTCTCGATATCAAGACCGAGACCCCGGGCGAGATCGCCGTGAGCGTCGGCGCCGAGCTGCTGAAAGCCCGCCGCGGCGGCGACGCCGCGTCCGTGTCAGACATCCTGCGCCCACAGTACCGCTATTCGCTCACCAAGGGCGACCTGGACATCTGAGAGCCGTGCTCACCCGCGCGGCGGCGGTTTTCGCCGCACTGGCGCTCACCGCCTGCAGCGCACTGCCCCCGCCGCCGCCGACTCCCACGCCCGAGCCGACGGCCACGCCGGTGCCGGCGCCAACTGCCACGGCGGTCGTGCCGCCGAAGCCGACCGCGGGGTCGCAGCCGCTGGCGCAGCCCACCTTCGACCCGTCCACGGCCAGCCCCGCGGACGTCGAGAACGCGTTCCTGTCCAACGTGGACGACCTGATCGCCGAGGCGGCTGACCTGACCGTCACGCCGTGCGCGGACCTGACCATGGTCACCCACGACAACCCGAACCTGGTGCCGTCCATCCGTGGCTTCGCCGCGGCCGTCAAGCGCATCGGCGCCACGCAGGCGGTCTTGAACACCGACGCCGTCAAGGCCGAACTGTCCGATCTGGACCATTCGATGGGCGAGCTCGAGGGCGCCCTGAGCCAGTGCGGGATCAAGCAACCCTGAGCACCGCGCTCAACCTGGAGCGGCCCCCCAATTTGCCGCAGACGCTGGCCCACGCCCGCATGGGCAGCGGTGATCCATGCCTGCGGATCGTCAACGGCGACGTCTGGCGCGCCAGCCGCACCCCGCTGGGTCCGGCTACCGAGCGCGTGCGCCTCGCCAGCGGAGGCGCGATTCTCGTCGACGCCTGGGGCCCAGGCGCCGAGTGGCTGCTCCAGCGGGCGCCCGAGTTGTGCGGCGCACTCGACCGTCCGGATACCTTCCGACCCGATCAGCCGCTGCTGAAGGACCTCATTCTGCGCCACCCGGGCCTGCGGATCGGACGGACGGCCGCCGTCTTCGAGACCGCGATGATCGTGACGCTCGAACAGCGCGTCGCGACCCGCGACGCCTGGCGGAGCTGGTGGCTCATGGTGCGCACCCTGAGCGAGCCAGCCCCCGGCCCGCTGCCAGGTCTCTGGGCGCCACCCGCGCCCGAGCGGATCGCCCGCACCCCGTACGAGGTCTTTCACCGGTTCGGTGTCGAGCGCCGCCGGGCGGACGTCTTGCGCCGCCTGGCGATCGTCGCCCGGCGACTCGAAGAAACCGTGAGTCTGTCGCTGGACGCCGCGTACCGGCGCTTCCGAGCGGTAACCGGTGTCGGCCCGTGGACCGCCGCGCGCATCGGGCTGATCGCTCTCGGCGACCCCGATGCCGTGGCGGTCGGTGACCTGCACCTGCCGCACGTGGTCAGCTGGTGGCTGGCCGGCGAACGCCGCGGCTCCGACGAGCGCATGCTCGAGCTCCTCGAGCCGTTCCGCGGCCACCGCGGCCGCGTGATCCGTCTGCTACTGGCAGGCGCAGTGTCCAGAGGCGCACGCGCCAGATGACAGAGGTGGGGTGGTGGTGGAGTACGCGTCCACCACCACCCCATCAGGTGGTTCTCAAAACTGTTGCGAAGAGTTAGTTGCCGACCAGGCTCAGCGGTCCCTGGTCGTTCGGGAAGTTCGACGAGTTGAGCAGTTGGATGCCGGCGTCGTGCTCCCCGTTGAAGGGCGTCACCGCATCTGAACAGCCAGCGTTCTCGGCGTCCACCGGCGAGTTGAACCACAGGCCGATGTGGTACATCTGCACCGGGCCGAATGGCGGATTCGTGTCGACACTCGCGATCGAGTTTCCTTCGTCGTCGACCGGGTGCGATTCAAACGTCTTGGGTGCGGCGCCGGAGCCTGGCGCAACGGCGAACGTCTCGTTGCTGAACCTGCCGATGACCCGCACATGCCCATGGCCGTTCTCATTGGTCGAAATGTCCGACTGATACCAGGACACGCCGAATGGCGCCGTCGGGAGTTGGAGAATGAACAGGTCGAAGTCCGACTTCGGCAGCAGGTGGTCGACAGTGACGTCCATCACCTCGACCGGTCCAAGCGACCGAATGTGGACCTCGCCGCTCGCGGACGGCAGGCACGCCGCTCCGCCCTTGGAGACAACCAGGTCGAAATCCGCGGTTTTCGATGCGGCGAGCACCGTCCCCGCGCCCAGCAGCGAACCTGCCAGCAGCGTGCCGCTAATCCCAAGTGCAAGCGCGCGTCGTGTAAACCAGCGCATACGTGAGCTCCTTCGTGAGAGTCAGTTGGCGCGATCCGTGGCCCGCCGGCGGGCCTGGCCGCACCACACTCAGGAGGCTAGGGCTGGGCAGCGGGAAAGACGCCTAACGCAGTCCCCCACACCCTGAAAAACGGCTGATAACCCGATACCGCTTATTTGGACGTGCGTTCTGCCTGGACGGCGACACGCTGCAGGTACTCGTGCCGACTGATGCTGAATGCGCCTGTGCAACTGATCAGCCTCAGGACATCGCCGTCTGTCGGTGCAACGGCCGCGTACCCCACCCTCAACCGGCGGTGTCACCACCGCCTCCACACCGGAACTCCGCGCGGCCCCGCTACGAGGTTGCGTACGCGCGTTCGAGCGCCTGGATGTCGATCTTTTGCATTTGCAGCATGGCCTGCATCACTCTGCCCGCTCGCGCCGGATCCCTGTCGCCCAGCATCTGGCCGAGCGCAACCGGAATAATCTGCCAGGACACTCCGTATCTGTCCTTCAGCCAGCCGCACTGCGAAGGTGTGCCGCCTGCGCCGAGTTTGTCCCAGAGTTCGTCGACTTCGGCCTGCGTCTGACAGCTCACGAAAAACGAGATGGCTTCCGTGAACGGGAACCCCGGGCCACCATTCAACGCCATGAACTCCTGGCCATCCAGTTGAAAGGTGGCGGACATGACGGTCCCGCTGGCGCCTGGCCCGGCGTCGCCGTAGCGACTCACCTCGCCGATCTTCGAGTTCTTGAAGATCGAGACGTAGAAGTTCATTGCCTCTTCGGCCTGGCCATCGAACCACAGGAACGGCGTGATGTGCTGCGACATGTCGCTTCCTTCCTCTGGCACCCGCTCACGGGGTGCTCACACCACATGGTCGGAGCCGCCGCGTCGTTCTCTACATCCGTTTCGACAGCCAGGCCTGATAGCTCCGCGGCAGGAGAAGATGCCCTCAGGTGGACTGCTTCCGCCAGACCGACTACGTCGCAACGGCGCTGTCCGGTGCGCGCGACCACTACCCGGACTCGGCGGCTCAGGTGACCGGCGCGGTGAGCTCCAGCTGGATGTTGTCCGGGTCGCGGAACGGCAGGATGTCGATGCCGAACCCACCGAGGCGCGTGATCTCGCCGTGCGGGATGCCACGCTCGTCGAACAGTCTGGCGGCCTGCTCCAGCTCTGCCCGGCTGGCGACGCTGAAGCTCAGGTGGTCGAGTCCGACGCGGTCATCGTCGAACCGGTCGCCCTGTGGCGCCACGGGCCGCAGCCCGAGCAGCAGGTTGCCGGAGGCCATCACGATGCCACCCCAGAGGACCCGGTACGTCGCTTCGGCCGCCGGATCATCGGCCGGCGGCGACTCCACGGCTACCTGGAAGCCGAGCACGCCGGTGTAGAACTCCCGACTGCGCTGGATGTCAGTCACGGTCAAGCGCAGGTGATGTATCGGCCCGATCGCAAGCTGTACGGACATAGTCTCTCCCTGTCAGTCATCCTGGATGCCGAAGATGTGGGCCGCGGTCCCCCAGAAGATCTGGTCCTGCTCGGCTTGCGACAGGCCCAGGTCGTCGAAGGTCTGCATCCACATGCTCAATTCGCGACTCATGTGCGCCATATCACAGTCGGAGCCCCACACCAGTTTGAGCGTCGAGACCTCCGAACCGAGCATCTTGCGCTCCACCAGGTGCCGCCGCACGACCGTCCCGCCCGAGATGTCGAAAAACACGTTGCGCCGCCAGCGCGCGACGGCGGCGGCCGAGTCGTACAGACCGTAGCCGAGATGAGCGCCGATGATCCTCAGCTCGGGGAAGGCCACGCTGATGCTATCCAGAAAGATGGGCTGCATGCGGCCGGCGCCGTACCACGAGTCGGCCTCGGACTCCGGTTTCCAGCGGCGACCGCCCTCCATCTCCCGCGAGAGCTCTTCGGCCTGGCGCATGTTATCGGGTGGAAACTGGAGGTAGTCGATCATGCCGCCCGAGATACCGGTGTGGAAGAGCGTGACCAGATTTCTCCGTTCGGCCTCGGCATAGAGCGGAAAGTACGCCGGGTCGTCGTAGTTTCGCCGCGGGTTGATGATCTTCAGGCCGCGGAAGCCGCGATCGGCCAGGTCGTCGATTTCCGCCGGATCGGCCTGATCGACGTTGATCATCGCGAACGGCACGATCAGGCTGGGGTAGCGTGCGTGGGCCTTCTCGACCAGGTCGTTGCCTTCGCCTGGTCGGCCGAGCAGGCACACCTTATAGATGTTCAGACGCTGGCTGTTGTAGGCGAGCATGTCGAGCATGCTGTCGGCGGTATAGATGGGCAGCGTCGAGCCGCGCGCTCGCCAGGGGTAGTGCACGTGCGTGTCGAACACGCGGCGCGGCGCATCCTTGACATAATTGGGGCGTGGGATGTCGTGCATTGCGATTCTGCGTAGAGCCTATCCCACACCCGGCGAATCTGGCCACGGACCCGCACGCGACTGTGCGCGCCAGGCTAGCGCGATCGCGGCGCCGCACGCCGTGAGTCGCTACGTATGGCCGACCGTCACGCTGGCAGCCGTGGAAGCCGCGCCGGCACGCCCTGGCGATAGGCGATAGGCAACGCACTGGTCGCCGAAGCGGACCGACCATCTCGCAGGACCGCACACACCGCTATTGTGAAGACCGTCGAGCCCAGGATACCGACCACCGGTTCCGGCGAAAGAACCAGCGGGCCTCTGTAGCCCGCGGTGGCATACGGCAGCACTGCCAGCGACGTCCCGCGCCGATGGGCGACGCGACCCACCGGAAGGCGACGACAAACGATAAGCCATAGGTGTACCGGTTCGGGTCGGCAACCTTGCCGATGCTGAGGCAGGCGAACGCCCGCCGGTACGCCCGCGGGGCTGGCCAACCTTCCTTTTGAATATCGGCGTGCGCCTGGCGAATGTCAGCCGCGTGAGGTCGGGCAATGCGAGCCACCGACAACCTTACCGTGGCCCACCAGCAAACCCTACGCGAGTCGGTCGAAGAACCCCTGCATACTGCCGTCCACCGAAACGGTCGATGATCACACCACGATGCAGGAAGCCGTATCCAGGAGTGCCGCTGGTTGCATTGCTGCCATTCTCTTCCTGGCCTGCGGTCTCACGACACTCGTCACCTTGCTGTTGCCAGCACCGCCGACGATGGACCGGCTAGCCGTTGCTATCATCGGCGCCGTCTCGATATTTGGAGCGGTGCCTTGCTGGCTCGTGCCGTGGGACCGCGGACCACGCCGCGCCAGTCTGGTCCTGGTCGTGTTCGCCCTGCCGCTCATCTCGGTGCACTACATGGTCGGCGGCGGCGACGCGTACGGTCTGGGCGTCTTCTACGTCGTGCTGGCGGCCTGGCTCGGTCTCGCTCAGCCGCGCGGCACATTCCTTTTCATTGCGCCGCTCGTGACGCTCTCGTACAGCTTGCCATTGTTGCTCTTGCCCGACCAGCCACCGTGGGCATTGAGTTCAACGCTGTACCTCGTTGCCGTGTGCGGCCTGGTGTCTGAAACGGGCGCCTGGGCCATCGAGCGTGCTGCGCTCGCGCAGCAGGCGCTGGCCGAAAGCGAAGCCCGGCTGCGGTACCTTGCCCATCACGACTCGCTGACCGGCCTGGCGAACCGGGCGGAGTTCGTGCTCCAACTGGAGACTGCGCTCGGCACGCCTGAGCGCCAGCTCGATGTCGTCGATCGCAATGTCGGTCTGCTGTTCATCGACATCGATGACTTCAAATGCGTCAACGACCGCCTCGGACACGCCACCGGTGACGACTTGCTCAGGCATGTCGCAGTACAGATCTCGAGCTGTGTGCGACCCGAAGATGTCGTGGCTCGATTCGGCGGCGACGAGTTCACGGTGCTGCTGAGACGGGTGCGAAGCAAGGACGAGGCATTGGGTGTGGCCGAGCATATCCGCCAGCGCCTCAGAACCGAACCCTTTGTTTCGGACGGGTCCCAATTGCTCGTCGTCGCCAGCGTGGGTTTGGCGCTCGGCACGCCCGGCGATTC
>Ga0070730_10003255_pt1 | contig 14625 bp, 9 predicted proteins | sample Coa_R1_3_FD_66447 | JGI IMG/M metagenome (GOLD analysis project Ga0070730, IMG submission 66447) | Surface soil microbial communities from Centralia Pennsylvania, which are recovering from an underground coalmine fire - Coalmine... | ecosystem: Environmental > Terrestrial > Soil > Unclassified ...
TCCGCCGTGGCAGACCGTCGTGCTCGTCCTCGTCGCCGTGCTGGCGGCTCGCAACGCGGGTCATGCCTTCAATCGGTGGACCGACCGGAAGCTGGACGCCCTAAACCCCCGTACCCAGGGCCGCGCACTCGTCACCGGACAATTCTCCCCGGGATTCGCGCTCACGCTGACGGTCGCGAGTGCCGGGATGGTCGTCGTATGTGCCTTCCTCCTGAATCCGCTCTCCCTCGAACTTGCGCCGGTGGCCCTCGCGCTCGTGTTTGGGTACAGCTACACGAAGCGGTTCACGTCGCTCACCACGGCGTTCCTGGGCCTCGTCGAGGCGCTCATACCCGCGGGGGTCTTCATCGCCGTGACAGGGACCCTCCCGCCCGTCGCGGTCGTGGCGGTCTTTGCGATCCTGGCCTGGGGGACCGCCTTCGAAACGATCCACAGCCTCGGTGATCTCTCCATGGACCAGCGACTGGGACTCTTCTCGCTCCCCCGTCGACTGGGCCTCCGGGGCAGCCTCGGACTCGTGGCGGCTCTGCATGCGGTCGCGCTGGTCCTGTTCGGGCTCTTCGGGGCGATGGAGCATTTCGGTCTCCCGTTCTGGGGGGCCCTGGGAGCGATGGCGGGAATCGTGGCCTACTCCGACGTCACCCTCCCTCGGCATCTCGACAGGGTGCGGGTTCCCTTCCAACGCCACTTCCTCCTGGCTCTGATCTTCCTGGCCGGCGTGGTCGCAAGCCTCGCGGTACCGGGCCTGTAGCCTTAGATACGACGACGATCCCCATGGATTCCCGGCGCGGGAATGGTATACTGTAGGGCCCTTCATCCTGAATTCGGCGAATAACGACATATCCCTAGGCGAGCTCGCGACCGTCCATGCCGCAGGTGATGATCGGCCTCTCAGCGCGGGACTACAAGACCACCAACGAGGTCTGGCGGTTGGCGAAGCGACACCTGAACCCGATCGTCCGGCGTCGGATCGGCTGGCGCGGGCGTTCGAGCTTTCTGCGTCAACTGATCCTGTACGGCTTCGAGCGCGCGAGCGAAAATCCCGCCGCATTTCTCCACGAGGTCCGGGAGACCCACGACCCGCTGATCGGTAAGCGGGGACGCTCCGAGGCGGGGGCGGAACGACGCGAAGCCCTGATTGCCGCCTGGGGCAGTTTCTTCCCGTCGGACGCCGCGCCGAGTCGCCGCTCCCGGAAGGTCGCCCCGGGCCGCGGCGACGACTGAGCCGAGCGCACGGCATGCACCCTCCCGTGAAACCCTCCCCGCGTCCCGGGGCATCCGTAACACGGACGCTGACCACCGGAGCCGGTGCACTGCTCCTGGGCTCGGGTCAGATCGGTCCGCTCCGCTTCGACACGCCGGAAGTTCTCTGGAGCCAGACGGGGAGGCCGTCGCCCGAGAGCTCTGCCCACCCGCCCGGCGTGGAGCTTCGTCACAACGAGGATCTTTCCGTCGGCCACCGCGAGCTGGTTCTTCGCCGCGCCGACGCCGAGCTTCGATTGCGTTTCCCCGTCCCCACCCCCGAGATCGCCGGCACACCAGGCCTGTGGCAGACCGTACACCCTGGCGTGGCCTATCTCCACTGGCCGATATCGGATCCGGAATGGACCGCACTCCACGGGGAGCGACCGGAGTTGGTCGTGCTCGGGAACGCGCGAGCGCTCTGGCAGGAGGGAGAGCCTTTCCTTCGGGCGCTCACGAACATACGGACACGACTCGGAGGGTATCCGCTTCTCTGGACGCCCCGCGTCGCGCTGCCTCACCGTCTCGCGCTCTTGGCGTGGCTCGGGGTGGACCTCATCGACACGACGGAGGGGCTCTGGTCGGCCGCCCACGGTACCTACCTCGACCCGACACTCGGGTCCGTTCGGGGGGAATCGGCCCGGGCCGAGCGGGCCTGTTCCTGCCCCGGCTGCCAGGCGAGCCCGCCGGGGAGCCTCGAGGATCACACGGAAGCGACGTTCGCGCGAGAGATGGCCACGGTCCGCGTGGCCGTCCGCGACGGACGCCTACGGGAACTGGTCGAGGCTCGATTGACCGCCGAGCCGGCGCTGGCGGAGATGCTCCGGTACGCCGATCGGGACCTGGCCCCGTTGGTCGAGGGAAGAACCCCGGTCGTGTCGCAGGCCTCTCGGACCTATGTGCTGCGGGAGTCCCGACGGCGTCCCGAGGTGACGCGCTTCCTTTCCCGCCTCCAGGAGCGGTACCGCCCGCCGCCCTCGAAGCGCGTCCTGCTCCTGGTTCCATGCTCACGGACGAAGCCGTATCGAAACTCTCGCAGCCACCGTCGGTTCGCGCGGGCCTGGGAGACCTGGCCTCACGCCCCCTTGCTGCACGTCGTTTCGGTCTCCTCCCCGTTGGGACTGGTCCCCCGTGAGCTGGAGGATGTCTACCCCGCTCGGCACTACGACATTCCGGTCACGGGCCAGTGGGACGAGGACGAGCGACGGGCCGTTCTTCGTGCCCTCGAGATCCTTCTCGCGAAGGGGGCGTACACTCAGGTGGTCGCGCATCTGGATCCCGTGGAATATCGCTTCCTCGCCGATGCGTTGCCCGCGCGGCTGCGCCCTCGGTGGACCCTAACGGACGAGCACACGACGAGCGCGGCGGCGATCCACGCCCTTCAGCTCGCTCTGGAGGAGAGCGACCTCGGCTCGACGCCGCCGCCGATCGGTCCGCTCGCCGCGGTGAAGGAGGGGCTCGAGGCGCTGGCCCGCGTGCAGTTCGGGTCGTCGGCGGGCGATTTGCTGTTCGCCGCACCCACCCGGTTAGAAGGTCGGCCGTGGAGACAACGACTGACCGATGGACACGGGAAGGACCTCGCCACGTGGGCAGAAGAGCGAGGACTGTTCCAGTTGACCGTCGCCGGGGGCGCGAGGATCCTCCCGGCCTCCGCCTCATGGGTCGAGGTAGACTCCGGGGTTACGCTCGCCGGGGATCTATTCACCCCCGGGGTTCGGTCGGCCGACCCCTTGATCTCGCCCGGCGACGCCGTCGTACTCGTCCGTGCCGGAGCGCTTCTCGGTGTTGGCGAGGCCGCTCTACCCGGTCAGCTCATGACCCAGTTGCCCCGGGGCTTGGCCGTGAAGGTACGCCACCGGGCTCACCCGACGGAGCCGTCCTCCAGCTCTCGTCCGGCCTAACGGGAAGCCGACCATCGCGCCCGCCGCCGGTCCATCGTTGAGAGGTGCTCGACCTCCGCCCGGTCGTCCACACGGCGGCCGGGGTGGTCGACCAAGGCCCTCCGGGGCCGCGGAGGAACGTCCGGGGAGGGAAGAAGGCGCACCGACATCTCCATGTTGGGGGCCTCGTCTGGTCGTCGAGGGCCGGTAGTCTAGCGGTGATGATGCCGCGCTTACAACGCGGAGATCGGCGGTTCGAATCCGTCCCGGCCCACTGGGATCCCGTTCCGGTCGGGCGCCTCTAACCGCCCCACCGTAGCGCCGCCGGAGATCGCCACTCCCGTGTGAAAGCTGCTGGGCAGAATGATGGGCCTCCGTTCAATCCGCCTTCGCGGGGAGGGCCCTGCGGACCAAAGGGTTCCTATATCTCCCGTGACAGAGAAGTCGAGGTAGAGAGGCCCCTGTGTCGGTCCCCGTACCCCCCGGTTCCCACTCTCGCTCGAACCCAACTCGGCTCGGCGCCCTCTCGCTTGGCGCGCTGCTCGCTCTGCTCCTGGTCCTTACGGGAGTGGCCGCCGCGTCATGGACCGGGGCCGGATCGGTGGGGGGAGTTCAATATTCGGCGACCCCGAGCCACTTGGTGGTCAAGGTCGCGGCCCAGCCGAACTCTACCTACTCGGGCGCCACCGTCGTCCTCCGGGCCTGGGTCACCGGGAACGGGACACTCCAGTCCGGCATCACCGTCTCTTTCTCCTCGAGCGGGGCGGGGAGCTTTTCGCCGTCGACGGGGACCACCGGCCAGAACGGAGAGGTCAACACCTCGTTCATGGCCCCTACCGTCACCTCGACGCAGACCCTTGTCTTGACGGCCTCGGCGTCCTCCACGGGCTCGGGCTTCCTTCCCGGGAGCGGTTCGGCCAATCTGACGCTCCATCCGACGGGCCCGTTCCTGACCGTCACTCCGAGCTTCCCCCAGGGCACGAGCATCCACTCGGCCTCCTCCGACCTGATCGTGGGGCGGGTCACGGACCAGTCCGGCGCGCCGGTGGGCGGCGCCAACGTGACCCTCGAGGTCACCCGGGGCACGGTGACCCCCATGGTAGGGGTCAGTGGGCCGTCCGGCAACGTCACCTTCACGCTCCGAGCACCCACGGTCACAAACGCCACTCAGGACGGGCTCCTCTTCATCGCGAACGCGACGGGATACGCCAACGGTAGCGCGATCGCCTTCGTCACGGTGAACTCGGGAGTAGCGACCTCGCTCTACGTGACCATCAACCCGGTGACCGGGAGCCTCCCGGCCGGAGAAGCGGTGCATGTGAGCGTCACCGTTCGGTCCTCGAACGCGACGGGGACGCTGGTCGCCGGCGCCAACGTGACCCTCATTCTCTCCGATGGGCAGTACTCGCCCGCCCAGGCGTCCACGACGACCCAAGGAACCGCGAACTTCACCTTCGTGGCGCCGACCTCCCTTGCAAAGGCCTCACTGGTTACGGTCACGGCGAGTGCCACCGCCACCAATTTCGCGCCCGGCTCGGCCACGGCCAGCTATACGGTGGCCGCCGCCTCAACGCCACCCCCTCCCAGCTTCTGGTCTTCGTACTGGCTCTGGCTTCTCGTTGTCCTCCTCGTGGCGGTCGTGATCCTCGTGATCGCCCTGGCCGCGCGGAGACGTCCGCGTGCTCCCCCGCCCACGACCCCACCGTCTCCGCCCGTCTGAGAGGAAGGACGCCCATTCGTCCGAGGCGGAATCCTCGGGTCGGGGAGGGCTTCAGAGGGGGCCCCCCCTTCGGTTCGTGGCAAGGAACGGCCCGTCGCCGTGCCTCGGGGCGAGGCGACCGTCAGGGCGGAGGTACGGCATCGAGCCGCGCCGGGGGCCGTAGATCACACGGGGTAGGGACGAAACGTCGCCGACGCCTCTTGGATAGCCCAACGCCGGGGTCCGGACGCCCCCGGGACCCACCGGCCGGACGGCCGCTGTCCCTAACGGAAGCCCCGGTGTCCCATGGACCCTCTCGAGGGAGGAAAGAAGTGGTTGGAGGGTCCGAGCCGCCCGCTTCGGCGACTCGGGCCCTACGTCGAGCTCACCGACGACCCAGGCCTAGTGCCCGGGGTGGTTGGCCGGCGAGGGATGGTTTCCGCTCGCGAACATCTGCTTCAGCGACTCGAGTACCGAGTGCGCATGCGTCCACGTGGGGACGTGCTGCAGGGCGGTCGCGATCCCCGGTGGCGCGACCCCGGTATGGACAGCCGCGGCGGTTCCCGCCGCGGCCACACCTACCGCGGCGAGCGCGGTTACGGCGATGGGCCACATCTTGCCTACTCACCTCCCGATGCCACGTGTCGGTGGCGTCATTCATACGTATTTGTCCAACTTTCACGGGTTAGAATCAGACACCCCGAGGACGGTCCACCGTTCGGTCGACCGATCCACCGCGCAGACCTTCGGTCGTCCGCCCGAGACCCGGGGGCCGTCGGGTCGACCGCTGGGAGCGAACGGTGCACGGTTGACCGCCGGCTCGTGCCGCCCGCGGCGCGGATCCGTGTCCGTCCACTACCTACATGGATCCAGGCCGGAAGGGCCCGGTCCGCGGGGCTATGGTTGGAATCCCACGACTCGCCACAATTCTGAGCAGGCGTAGAGCCTCCCGCCGGTGAAGACCTGCTCGACGTTGCGAATGTCCCGGATCCGCTCTAATGGGTTCCCGTTGACGAGGAGGATGTCCGCCCGCTTCCCAGCCTCGAGGGTTCCTACGTCCGGGTCCAACTGCATCACGCGCGCGGGCACGATCGTCGCCGCCTGGATCGCCTCCATCGGTGTCATGCCCGCCTGGACGTAGAGCTCGATCTCTCGATGCAGGCTGTGTCCCGGCACCGCCTGATCGGTCCCCGCCACCACCGGAACCCCGGCCCGATGGAGCGCGCCGACGATCGCAACGCACCGTTGGAAGACCCGTTCCCGTAGTTCCGTCTCGGGCGTGGGCGGTCCGAGGCTCTCCAGTCGCCCGGACAATTCCCGGGGGACCTTGTCGGCGCCCGGCTCGAAGCTGGCAGGGAGTTTCGCGGTCGAGACCGTGGACAGCTCCAGGAGGGCGAGGGTGGGGTCGACGACGGTCTGATGTGCCTTCAGAAACGTGAGCGCATCGCGGGCGAGGGGCGAGTCGAGGTCGAGGTTCGCCAGCGCCCGCATTCGGTCGGCCCGGGGGCCACCGGCCGGAAACGGCGGAAGCATGAGGCTCGCAATGAACCAGACATGGTTGATCTGGTCCTGACCGGCCTCGACCGCCTCCCGGGTACTGATTCCCTCGGCCACGTGGCCCGTGACGGTCATCCCTCGGCGGTGGGCCGCCTCGGCGACGGCCCGCAACGGCTCGAGTTTCATCGAACTGTAGAGCTTCATCTGCTGGAAGCCAGCGTCGTAGTACCGGCCGACCCACTCCTCCGCCTGCTCCGGGGTATCGACCCGCGCGATCCCGACCGCCAGGGGTCCAGTGCCGTCGACGACCCCCGCCGCCAGGATGCGAGGGCCGACGCCACGGCCCTGCGCTACGGCATCCCGTACGGAGGTGATGAACTCCAGTTCGTTCGCACAGTCACGGACCGTCGTGACTCCGGCCGCGAGGTAGATCGGTCCCCACTCCACCTGCTGAAAATGGGCATGCATGTCCCAGAGACCCGGCAAGATGGACTTGCCGTGGGCATCGACGATCTTCGCCTCTGGGGGGATGGGGACCGCGGAGCGGGGCCCGACTGCGAGGATCCGGTCGCCGCGCACGACGACCGCGGAGTCCGGTAGCGCCGGCGCTCCGGTACCATCAATGAGGGTTCCGTTCACGAAGGCAAGGACGTCGGGTCGGCGGACCGAGAGTCGCTGGCTCAGTTCGGCCAGTGACGCCATTCCGTCCGCCGCGGCGAGTGCGATGAACTGGCCGAGACCCTCCTCGTAGCCACTCCGAACCGCCTCGAAGTGGTCGAACTCGGCATCGATCGTGACCGCGGCCACCAGGTGACCCGCGGCATCGAACCAGAGGTTCTCCCGACCCCAGATGAGGCCCTCGATGGAGTACCGGTCGAGCGCCTCGCTCTTCCCGAGGAGGGGGAGCGAATCCTGACCCCGGTGCACGATGCAGACGCCGCCGGCGGGTAGCGTGGGCAACTCCTCCGGAGCGCCGTGGCTCGCCCAGTATCGGACGAGGAGCATCTGCAGGGTGATGGGCGCGTAGCCCGAGACGGTGAAGAACCGGTGGGGCCGTGGCACCTCCGTCCATGTTTCCCGGTCCCGCAGCCGCGCCGAATGCGTTCCCACCTCCACCGCCCGGTGAATCTCCGCCTGGCGGCAGGTCTTTCCTTCGACCTCCAAGCTCGAGGGGGTCAGGTCGAGTGCGCCGCGGAACGTAGCCGTGAGGGGAACTACCTCCCCTCGGTCGGTGAACTGAAAGTTCACTCTCGCCGTGAACCCGTCGTTCGTGCGTCCGATCTCGTAGGTCTCCTGGCCGATCGGTTGTTGAAACTTGTAGAGCGTGAATTGGCCCCGTTCGGAAGAGACCGCGTCGTCCGACGAGGCCCTTCCGGTGGCCGGTGACGCGCGCGGCTCCATTGACGTTCCCCCCGACCCTTCCATGCGCTTCTCCGTGTCCAGATCAACGTACTCGGCGGTCGCCTAACTAGGTGTGGGCAGCTTTCCTCAGTGGAAATCGGTCGGGTCCGGGCCGGGCCAGGGCTTTCGGGCTCCGCTGGACGAAACCCCTCACCCCTCGAGGAGCCGCTTCTCTGGGGCCTTGGGGTCGTCCCGATCCCTTGCGAGGAAGAGGAGGGCGGTCTCGAGCACCAGTTCACCGTTGGGCGAACAAGACACGCTCCTCGACGTTCTGCCAAACGACCGCGACCGTGCGGAACCCAGCTCGACGAAGTGCACGGATCTGGGCCTCCAACGGGAGGGGCCTGTCCTTCGGATGCTGCGCCTGACGCCGCCGATGTTCGGCGAAGCTCGGAGCCAGTTCCGGGACATTGGCTGCGTCTCGCCACCACTGGCGCCACGCACCCCTGCCGGGACGCTGGGCGGTCCTCCGTTTCCGTATCGTCCGGACCCGCTGGGCGAGTCGGTGGAGTCGCGGGTCCTCGGGTCCCCACGGTATCGAGTCCCCGTTGAGGAAGACACCGCCGGAACGGAGGAGCGGCCCCAGGTCCTGGTACAATCGCCGAAGGTTTGTCGGGGCGAGCCAATGGAGCGCCGTGGTACTGATCGCGGCGTCGAACCTTCCCCCGGGCAACCGCTTGGTCCAGTTCGGGCTCCCCATCTTCGCGTCCACCCAGGTCAATCGGCCGTGGTACGAGCCGAGCGCGCCCTGTCCGATACGGAGGACGACCGGATCGTAGTCCACGGCCACACAGCGCATCCGGGGAAACCGCTGCAGTACCCGTAGGCTCAAGGAGCCCGGGCCGCACCCGAGGTCGAGCACCCGGCCGGAACGTCCGATCGTAGCCTCGAGCACGTCGAGCATGCCATCGAATCGACGTTCGCGGCTCGGAAGATGCGCTTCCTGCTGCTCGTCCCATCTACGTAGCCATGCCTTCCAGCGGATGGGCGGCGGTCTGAGGTTCATCGTGGAGCCTAGACGTGGACCGCTGATGAAGGCTCGGCCGGAAGGGCCGGGCCAGTTCCGTACCAGCTCCGCAGAGCGGGCGGCGGGTTATCCCCGGATCCTCCGCGCCAGGGCTACGAGCTCTTCGGTGGGGGGAGTGACGACCTTGGTAGCCCACCAATCGCTCCAGTGAAGGTCGTCGTCCACCCGGCGCGGCACGACGTGTACGTGGAGGTGAAAGACGCTCTGTTCGGAGCCGGGGCCGCTCGCCACGAACAGGTTCTCCCCCGTGGCCCCCAACGTCCGGCGGAGGATCTTCTGTACTCGGGCCGTGAGCTCGGCCACGGCCCCCCAGTCATCCCGGGTCACGCTCGCCAGGTCGAGGGCATGGGCTTTGGGGATCACGAGCGTGTGGCCGGTACGGATCGGGTGGATGTCGAGAAAGGCGAGGGCCCGGTCCGACTCGGCGAGCCAGTAGGGCGCCAACGACCGGTCCCGGACGATCCGACAGAAGATGCACTCCTCGCCCATCTCGTCCGCTAGGGCGCCGGGGCTCTAAATTCTGTCGAGGGGCTGCGGGGGGAAGTTACGTCGCCGGAGCTCCGGCCATCCGCTTCAACACGAACGGCAGGATCCCCCCCGACCGGTAGTACTCCATCTCGGGCTCGGAATCGATCCGGCACCGGACCCGGAAGCGGCGCTCGGTGCCCGCGTCGTCCGTAGCGATCGCCTCGATCTCGACCCGCGGCCCGAACGCGACCCCCTCCGGCAAGCGCAGCGCGAATCGTTCGTGCCCCGTCAGCTGGAGGGACTGGACGCCCTGGCCCGGAAGGAACTCGAGCGGTAGTACGCCCATCCCCACCAGGTTGCTGCGGTGGATCCGCTCGTAGCTCTGGGCGATCACGGCCCGTACCCCGAGCAGGCGCGGCCCCTTCGCGGCCCAATCTCGAGAGCTCCCCTGACCGTAGCTGGCCCCGGCGAGCACCACGAGCGGGACCTTCTCCCGCCGGTATCGCTCCGCCGCCTCATAGATCGATAGGAGGTCGCCGGACGGGAGATGCCGGGTCCAGCCGCCTTCCTTCGGAGCGGCCAGGGCGTTCTGGATCCGCACATTCGCGAAGGTGCCTCGGACCATGACCTCGTGGTTCCCCCGACGGGTGCCGAACGTGTTGAACTCGGCCGGCGACACGCCGTGGTCCTGAAGGTACCGTCCGGCGGGTCCGTCGGCGGGGATCTCCCCGGCGGGGGAGATATGGTCCGTCGAGACCCGGTCGCCCAGTACGGCGAGAACGCGTGCGCCGTCGAGCAACCGGTGCCCCTCCGGAAGCAGCGGGGGCGCCAGGTCGAAGTACGGCGGGTCCCGGAGATAGGTCGACGCGGCGTCCCAGGGGTAGACCGCGCCTTCGATGTTCGGCAACGCTTCCCAATGAGGGTCGCCAACGGTGATCTTGCTGTACTCCTCCTCGTAGAGGCTGGCATTGAGGCTCTTCTCGACCAGCGCTCGGATCTCGTCGGGGCCCGGCCACAGGTCCCGGAGGAAGACCGGATGTCCTTCGCGGTCCTTCCCGAGGGGCTCCGTGGTGAGGTCGATGTCCATGCGACCGGCGAGCGCGTAGGCAACGACCAGCATCGGGGACATGAGATAGTTCGCTCGGACGAGGTTATGGATGCGGGCCTCGAAGTTCCGGTTTCCGCTGAGAACGGCGGCGACATAGAGGTCGCCCTCCCGGACCGCCGTCTCCACGGCCGGCGGGAGGGGTCCCGTGTTCCCGATGCAGGTCGTGCAGCCGTACCCGACGAGGTTGAAGCCCAGCGCGTTGAGCGCCGGCGTCAGTCCCGCCCGGTCGAGGTAGTCCGTGACCACCTTCGACCCCGGCGCCAGGGAGGTCTTGACATAGGACGGGGGATGGAGGCCCTTCGCATGGGCTTTCTGCGCGATCAACCCCGCGCCGACCATGACCGAAGGATTCGAGGTGTTCGTGCAGCTGGTGATGGCGGCCACAACGATCGTGCCGTCATGCACCCGTCCGTTCGGCGGGGCGGTCGACGGGCCCCCCGCCGACGGGCCGGCCTGTAAGGGATCGTCGGCGGGGCTCACCTCCGTCGGTTCGACCGAGGCCGGGTGCGCGGATCGGTACGATGCGAGCCCGGTACGGAAGGAGGCAGGGGCCTGGGACAGCGCCACGCTCTCCTCCGGATTCCGGGGCCCCGACACCGTCGGCACGATGGAGCGGAGGTCCAGCTCGAGTCGCTCATCGAAGTCGAGGTCGCTCGTGTCCGGGTCGTTCCAGAGTCCCTGGCGCCGCCCGTACGCCTCGACCCGGGCGACCAGGGACGCGGGTCGGCCGGTGCCGCGAAGGTACGAGAGCGTTGCTTCGTCGATCGGGAAGAGGGCCGACGTCGCGCCGTACTCGGGGCACATGTTGGCGATCGTGGCCCGGTCGGGCACCGTAAGGTGCCGGAGCCCGGGGCCGTAGAACTCCACGAACTTGTCGACGACGCCGTGAGCCCGGAGCTTCCGCGCCACGGTCAACACGAGGTCGGTGGCCGTCGCGCCCGACGGGAGCTCCCCGGACAACCGAACTCCGACTACGATGGGAGGAGAGAGGAAATACGGTTCTCCCAGCATGGCGGCCTCGGCTTCGATCCCGCCGACGCCCCACCCGAGAACGCCGAGCCCGTTCACCATGGTGGTATGGGAATCGGTACCGATCACCGTGTCCGGGAAGACCTCGTGGACCCCGTTGCGTTCCCGTCGGGTAACCACCGAGGCGATGTACTCGAGGTTGACCTGGTGCACGATGCCGTTGCCCGGAGGAACTACCCGAAATCCGCGGAAGGCGGTTCGGGCCCATCGCAGGAGGATGTAGCGCTCCGAGTTCCGCTGGTACTCGTGGTCGAGGTTGACCGCGAGCGACCCCGGCTTCCCGTAGCTATCCACCTGGACCGAATGGTCGACCACGAGGTCGACCGGCACGTTCGGATTGACGCGCCCGGGATCGACACGGTTCCGGAGCGCCGCGGAACGAAGCCCGGTCAGGTCGACGAGGACCGGTACTCCGGTGAAATCCTGGAGCAGGATGCGTTCCGGCCGGAACGGGATTTCCGACGTCGGCCCTCCACGATCCCCGTGGGCCAGGGCCCGCAGAACGTTTCCGTCCTCCGCCGACCCGTCCGAGTGCCGGAGAAGGTTCTCGAGAAGCACCCGGATCGTCTTTGGCCGACGAGCGAGTTTCTCGGCATCCACCCCGGGGATCTTGTCCAGGGCGTAGAGTACAGAGCTCTCGCGGCCGAGCTCGAAGGCCTCGGTAACTCCCCAGGGATCCGCAGCCTTCGTCATCGATATCGTCCGTCCACTGGCGAGGCGCGGCCAACCGGCGGTCTCTTATCCCATTTTTCCCGGTTCCTTAGCGGCACGCGGGTAGGCGGCTACCTCGCCCGGTCATCGGTCGCCGGGCACGAGCCGGGGCTTCGCCGGGGTAAGCTCCGGTTCACCCCGGCCTTATGGGACCGGGGCCCGACCTTCTCCGAACGAGCTTTGCCCATGTGGAACGTACCCCGCTTCGTGGGAGCCCTCACCGACCCGGACCGGCCGCTGGGGGTGGCCCTGCTCGATCACCGCGGCCGCCTCAAGTCGGCCAATGCGCGCATGATCGAACTTCTCGGCGGAGAACCGAATCTCTTGAGCACAAGCCTTCTCGACCATGCTGCGTTCGAGGACGCCGGACTCCGGATACCGCTCGAACGCGCGTTGCGTGAACAATGGACCGGTTCGATACGGGCGACACGGTTCCGGAGCGGGGAGGGAAAGGAGGTCCTTCTGGATGCCGAGTTCCACCCCGTCGTCAGCGGGAAGGGGGAGCTCCAGGAGGTGATCCTGCTCCTCGCCGACGTGACCGCCGGCCCTTTCCAGGCGGGTCGGGCCTCGATGTTCTACCACGCGTTCCTCCACAGCAGTAACGCGATAGAGATCACCGACCGGGAGGGCCTGTACGTCGATGTCAACCCTGCCTTCGAGCGGATCTACGGGTATCGCCGCGAAGAGATCGTGGGCCAAAGCCCCCGGTTGATATCGAGTCCCAAGACCCCTCGAGCGCTGTTCACCGATATGTGGGCCGCACTTACCGACCCCGCCCGAGGAGGGTGGGGCGGCGAGCTCACCAACGTCGACCGCAACGGACGGGAGCGCCCCGTCTTCCTCGAGATCAACACCCTCCGGGATGCCCAGGGGGAGGTGAGCTACTACATCGGCGTCGCGACCGACCTGACCGAGCTGAAGCTCCTGCAGCTGCAGAGCATCCGCGCGGAGCGCCTCGCCTCGCTGGGCCAGCTGGCCGCCGGCGTCGCGCATGAACTGAACACGCCCCTCGCGAACATCATGCTGATCGCCGAGTCGCTCCAACGACGCGCGCCGTCATCGTGGGTTTCCTCCCGTGCGGAGGCGGTCATCGGCCAGGTCGACGTCGCCTCCCAGGTGGTCGCCGGCCTCCTCGACTTCGGCCGATACCATCCGCCGATTACCGAGGAGGTGGAGTTGGCTCCCCTCCTCGAGGAGGCGGTCCAGTTCGTCCGAGGGAAGCACTCCGACGCGGTGGAGATCGTGAGGGAAGTGGACCTGCCCGGGCTCCGGGCCCCCATCAACCGGATCCAGATCCTTCAGGTGTTGGTCAACCTCCTCAACAACGCCTACGACGCGATGAACGACCGGGGGACGATCCGCCTGGAAACGAAGACCACCCCCGAGGGGGTAGAGATCGCCATCACCGACTCGGGGCCCGGAATCCCCGATCCGGTCCTCCCCCACATCTTCGAGCCGTTCTTCACGACCAAGACGGACGGGAAGGGCACCGGGCTCGGCCTTGCGATCTGTCATGGGATCGTGACGGGCCACGGGGGGACCCTGTCGGTCGCGACCAGTTCAGGACAGGGCACGACCTTCACCATCCGTCTCCCGCTCGTCCGAGGGAAGTCCATCTCCCCCCGAACGGCGGTGCCCGTTCCTGCGCCCCCCTCGAGCCCACCGCCCAGAGTTAAGTCACGCACGGCTTCCCCCCCCGATGCGCATCCTCGTGGTCGACGACGATCCGTTGTTCCGTGAGGAGCTGACCACCCTCCTTTCGGACGAGGGACACATCTCCTTCGCGGCCCCGTCCGTCCGGCGGGCGCTGGAGGTGCTGGAGAACCAGACGATCGATGTCGTGTTCAGCGACCTCAAGATGCCTCGCCAGGGAGGGCTCGACCTCCTCGCTGAGGTCCGACGCCGCTGGCCGGGCATCTTCACGGTGGTGGTCACCGGCTTTGCGACGGTCGAGACCGCCGTTGCCGCGATGAAGAACGGAGCGTTCGACTACATTGCCAAGCCGTTCCGGACCACCCAACTGCAACAGGTTCTGACCCTCATCGAAGAGCAGCGAAGTTTCCAGGAGGCCCATCTCCCCCAGACCACCGCCGTTGAGCTCGCGAAGGACTTGGCCCTGCGCCGGAAGACCCGCATCCTCTACGCCGACGTGCCGCCCGCCCCGCGCGGAGAGAACCTCGAATTCCTCCCCTTTGATGGGAGGTCCCCTTCCGACCTTCCCCATGCCCTCGACGAGTTTCTCCACCGAACCCCGGAGGGCGGGCTCGTGGTGGCCAGAGCGGATCGCATGCTTGAGAACCATCGGCTCGAAGACATCATCGCGATTCTCCAACAGCTCCGACAGCGATTGGAAGGCGGAGGTCCCTTCGCGGTCAGCGTCGATCCGCATCGGACGACCCGGGCCCAGCTCGAGGCGCTACGAAGCGCGGTCACCGCTCCCGCGGTGCAGACGGCACTCGAAGCCCTCTCGAGTCCGATCCGACGGCGAGTGCTGTACCGATTGGCGGCGGCTCCGGCGAGCTTTAGCGAGGCCATGCACGCCGCGGCGCTCGACGATTCCCCC
>Ga0070730_10003257_pt1 | contig 14622 bp, 10 predicted proteins | sample Coa_R1_3_FD_66447 | JGI IMG/M metagenome (GOLD analysis project Ga0070730, IMG submission 66447) | Surface soil microbial communities from Centralia Pennsylvania, which are recovering from an underground coalmine fire - Coalmine... | ecosystem: Environmental > Terrestrial > Soil > Unclassified ...
CTTTTTGATCACCACTTATCTCACGCCGCGGCAGGATACTATGCGTCACCCTCAAACCAACAACGAGCGCTCGTTTTTACGCTTGATGCAGAGGGTGGAACGACCTGCGCTACCGTAAGTATTTTCGAAAAAGAAAAACACAAAGTTCTTGCTACTACTTCCAGAGAAAATTCATTGGGTTGGATGTATTTATACGTCACTCAATATTTAGGTATGAAGCCGATGGAGCATGAATATAAAGTCATGGGTTTAGCACCGTATGCCAAAGCGAGAGATGCCGAAAAAGCGTACCAGAAAATTAAAGACATTCTCATCTTAGATCCGAAAGATCCATTGAAGTTTCAAGCAAAGTTCAACGCTCAAGATACGTTGTACTTTTTGCGAAAAGAAATGAGTGGCGTCCGTTTTGACAACCTGGCAGCTGCTTTTCAAAAATTGACTGAAGAGCGAGTAACAGAATGGGTCCAAGCGGCGATTAAAAAAACGAAGATTTCAAACGTCATTTTTTCTGGTGGCGTCTTCATGAACGTCAAAGCAAATCAAAAACTTGCCACCCTTCCGGAAGTAAAAAAATGCTTTTTCATGCCTAGCTCGGGGGATGAGTCGCTCCCAATTGGCGCGTGTTACCTCGCATATGCGCAACTCACCCAACCAAAACCTCCAATTCAACCAATCAAAGCCCTATATTGGGGACCTTCATACACAAATGAAGAAGTCGGTCAGTTTTTGCAAAAAAATGGATACCTGAGAAAATATCACGTCAAAAAAATTACCAAAATTGAAACAGAAATTGCCCGACTCCTGGCAAAAGGAAGTGTTGTTGCGCGTCTCGCTGGACGGATGGAGTGGGGAGCTCGTGCGCTTGGGAATCGCAGTATTCTCGCGAACCCCAAAGACAACGCCGTCGTTATGATCATTAATGAACAAATGAAAGACCGCGATTTTTGGATGCCGTTTGCTCCATCTATTATGTTTGAGCGTTTAGAAAAATACTGTGTCAATCCAAAACATATCGACGCTCCGTATATGGTGCTCAGTTTTGACACCACCGACATTGGAAAAAGAGACTTGAAAGCCGCCATGCACTCGTATGACTTCAGTGTCCGACCACAAGCCGTCAAAAAAGAATGGAACCCTTCCTACTACAAAGTTCTTCAAGAGTTTGAAAAACTCACTGGAATCGGTGGCGTGCTCAACACCTCTTTCAATTTACATGGTCTCCCCATTGTCAAAGGGCCGGAAGAGGCAATGTACGCGTTTGAACACTCGGGCTTAGAGTTTCTCGCCCTAGAAAATTACTTACTTCAAAAGAAAACGAAGAAAGCAAGTCGAATACATAACTAATCCTTTTCCGCTACAGCAATCCACATTGTCGAAAAAACAGTATCAATGCTTTGCACAGAAAACTTTAGTTTTTTAAAGTACCCAGTTACTTCTTCTTTCGTAAAAGAACTCATAATTGGTGGCAACGACAAAAACATTTTCCTCAACCATAAACCAAAACCACTCCGTAACATTTGTAATGGGCTATCTTCTCTTGGAAATGTAATAATGGCCCTCCCATGTGGTTTTAAAACTCGCGTTGTCTCTTTCAAAAACTTCATGTCGTCTTCTTTACTCAAGTAATCAGTTAAACCGCTCGCGAGCACGAGGTGGAACGACGCGTTTGGAAATGCTAACTTCACTGCATTAGCAACAAGCAATTTATACGAACGGCGATCGTAATTCTCTAGTTCTTTGGTCGCCTCTTTCAACATATCAGCAGAGTAATCAATGCCCACCACAGTACCGCCTCTTTTTATCACTTCTTTCATGAAAACTCCGTTGCCACAACCCACATCTAACACTTTTTTACCTTTCACATCTTGTAAAAAGGGCAGTATTTTCCGGTAACGAGCCTTTAAAAAAAACGTCGTGGGGGAGATGTTGGAGTACAGTCCAGCCCAAGTGCCGGACTTCTTTTTCCAATAGTGGTCTATGGTCGTGTTTTTCTTGCTGTCATTTTTGAGTTGACTGCGAAATTGTATGAGGTTCATAAAATACTCCTTTGAATCTTTCCAAAGTTTTACTGTTGATGTTTTATCATCTCGTTTGGTAAATAATACTGGCACCCCTTTCATTTGTAGTCCATTCGTAAAACTTAGCACCATAATTTCCGTATCCCAAAACCAACCCCTATGGTGTGTTTGTTTGATAATCGGCAGTATTCTCTCTTTTCTAAAAAACTTAAATCCTGTCTCGGTATCAATCAATTCTGGATAGAGAAGGAACTTTACAAGGAGCTGGTATAAACGGCTGGCAAACCAACGACGAATGGACCGAAAAGAAAGCGTGAACTGGCGAATTCCATAAGCAACGTCATATCCCTCTTCAATCGCGTCGATGACCGGAAAAATGTTGATTGGACTGACTTCCATATCAATGTCCATAAATCCAACGACATCTCCTCTAGCTTGCAGAATACCATCGACCACAGTTTGCCCTCTCCCCATGTTCAGAGGATGATATATGGCCAGTAAAGGCTCTTTTGGATGAGCACGAATAAACTGTTTGATGCTTTTTTTTGTTTTATCAACACTTTTATCTTCCACAAAAATAATTTCAAAATGAAGCCCACTTCTTTTTAATGTTTGGAGAATCTTCGCTGCACTTTTGTCAAAATGTTCAGTTTCGTTGTAACACGGAAGAATGAGGGATAAGGCAATTTTTTTCATGAAAGCGCAGTAATCTGACGATAATATCACATATCAACGATCTCCATACAACTAGGCAGGTCCGCAAACAAAAAAACTCTTTATGGGAATATACTGCAATAATACTAAAATCAGTTTATGCGCAAAACATTTTTAGTCTTTGGAAAACCCTACTCTGGAAAAGAAGAAATAAAAGAAGTGATGGATACGATTAGATCCGGTTGGTGGGGAACTGGTCCAAAAACAGAGTTGTTTGAAAAGAAGTTCAGGAAATATACAAAAAGCAAGTATTCCCTAGGAGTAAACTCCGCAACTGCTGGTCTTCACTTGGCTTTAAAAGTTTTAGGTGTTGGACCTGGAGATGAAGTCATCACTACGCCTCTCACTTTCTGCTCAACAGTGAATGTAATTCTTCACTGTGGGGCTAAACCAGTTTTTGCAGACATAGATCCTACTACTTGGAACATTGACCCCAAAGAAATTCAACGAAAAATCACGCAAAAAACAAAAGTGATCCTACCAGTTCATCTTCATGGCAGACCCTGTAACATGGACGAAATACAAGCAATCGCCAAAAAAAACAAACTATATGTTGTTGAAGATGCTGCTCACGCCATTGAGGCCCAGTATAGAAAGAAAAAAATCGGGAGCATAAGCGATATTACCGTCTTTTCTTTTTATGTCACCAAGAATCTTGCTACTGGAGAGGGAGGAATGATCACGACGAACAACAAAAACTGGATATCACGTATGAGAACAATGAGTCTTCACGGTCTTTCTCACGATGCATATAAACGCTACTCGGTTAAACACTTTGAGACTTACGAATGTTTAGTGCCGGGATTTAAGTACAATATGACGGACATTCAGGCTTCGCTTGGACTGCATCAGCTCGCTAGAATAGAAGCGAACGCGAAGTTGCGGAAAAAATACTGGCAGATGTATGACAAGGCATTTGCATCCATGCCAGAAATAATCCGTCCAAGTCCAGAAGAAAAAGGAACTCGGCACGCTCGACATCTCTACGCGATTCAACTTTCGCTGGACAAACTAAAAATAACACGCAATGAATTTGTCGACAAGTTACTGAAAGAAAATATTGGATGTGGAGTTCATTTTATGCCAGTACATCTCCATAAATATTACCGCGACACTTTTGATTTTAAAAAAGGAGATTATCCAAATGCTGAGTTTGTGGGTGAGGGAATCCTCTCTCTTCCTTTAGGGGCAAATTTAACAACAAGGGATGTTGAAGATGTTATCGGAGCGGTAAAAAAAATCGCCAAGACATATAAGAAATGAAAAGAATTTATCGCTTTCTGCCTTTTATTTTTTTAGTAATCATTATTTTTCTCTCTCTCGGAAAAACATTCCAATATTTTTTTTACACTGACGACTATGCGTTGCTGTACCACATTCAGCAACACTACTCATATGGTTTTCCCTACGACTGGGTCACTCGAACTCTCTGGTTGCCATACCAAATTTTTGGCGTCAATCCGAAAGGCTACTTTGTTCTTGGCGTCGGAACATACTTTTTGGCTGCAGTCGCACTCTTTTTCTTTGTCAAAAAATTAACGAAAAACTTTTTCATTTCCGCCGCGGCAATGCTTCTTTTTGCAACTGGGTATATGGGTATTGATGAGTTTACGCAACTTGTTGTATCCATCACAAGCAACTTAAACATCATTGCGGTGTGTTTAGTAATGATCTGCTATCTCCAGTGGCTGGAGCAGAAAAAAGCTCGTTTTTACTTCGCGACACTTCTCCTGTTTACCTTGAGTGTGGAAATTTTTCCCTACCGAGCTTTTCCCTTACTCGTATTTATTCCTACTCTAGGAGTTATTTTCTCTCTGAAATGTTTTTCAACAGCAAAAAAATTCTGTAAAAACTTTTTAAATACGTTGCTGTTGCTTATCCCTTTTTTGATAGTTCCACGTTTACTACAAGTGAAACATGAAGGAATTTATTCTTTTGGAGGAACTTCGTTCAATGATTTTTTCCGCACCTTTTTCCATAACACCTCCTTTCAAGGAATCATCAACTCTCAATTCGTGCAGCAACTCTTTGGCATACCCGGAAAATGTTTACTCATAAAACCCATCGCAGAATACTTGGGAATTTCGCCCAACCAACAACTATACTTTCTTGTGGGTTTGGGATTTATCCTCACTGTGACGTTTGTTGGATTCATTTTTTCCTTTGGAAAATACTCAAAATACGCGAGGTCTTTGCTCATCCTCACGTTTCTTACACTTGAAGCTTACGTTGGCAACTTAATCTTGGCACCAAACTTCGACGCGAACGGATTTGCAAACAGATACCTCACGCTTCCTTTTGCATTTTTTGCTGCGACTCTGCCAGTATTTTTATTTTTGATTATAGATACATTGAGCTGCGGCCCATTATTGGGAAAGAAAACTTCTTTTTTTCGTCAGGAAAAAGCCGCAACGGTGATCGGCTTAGTCATTTTTACTTGTCTAGCACTATTTCTCACCATCCCCTTATCTAGAGAATACGAAGAGAGCATCATTGAAAACAGAAGTGACCCAGCGAGAACCTTTTTCACCCAGCTTAGGAAGTTTGTCCCCCAACTAGCCCCAGATCATTACTCGGTCTTTTATTTTGACAGTGCTTCGTACGGTCTCATCCCTTCTCAATTCGGGCTAGTACTTTCTGGCGCAGTGATGGGAAAAGACGTGGATCTCGCGATGCCATACCGAGTTCCTATCGAATCAATCAAAATTGCGGATTCTTTTACGGATTTTTTGCAATTATTTAAAAACCCACCAACCCAAAAAAAAGTTGACTACTACACATTTTACGATGATGAGCGAGGTATGCATAACACAACCGCACAAGTCCTTTCACTTTTAAAAAACGGTACACACACCACAGTTCCTGCGGAACAAATAGGTTACAAAATGAGTACTGAATCAGCGGTCGTCACCGTGACAACCAGCAACGTTTCTAGTCTCACCCCAGTCACAATGAAAATGGATACTCAGGTGACTCCTCGAGATTATTCATCGTTTCGTCTACCTCTTTTTGGAGTGTCAACAAACAAAAGTGAGATCTTTTCTTATTTGTCAGCAAGGAAACAATACTACCAAACGGTGAGAGTAGAAACAGACTCAGAACATGTTTCCAAACAATTTCCCGCATCCTTATTAGTTGACGGACGAGTTGGTACATATTGGTTGGCAAATGAATACTTAAAAACTCATTGGATAAAACTTGATTTAGGTCAAACGAAGAAAATAAGTAGAATTTTTTGGCGACAAATGACAAACAGAGTTCCATCTCAATACGTGATCGAGACGTCTATGGACGGGAAGTCATGGTTTTCGGTCGGCAACCTTCACAGAAATGAGTTGGGGTTTGATCCAACCTTAGTTGTTCATGATTTTTCGCCGGTTACAGCTCGTTATGTCGAAATACTGATCCAATCTACAAACGATAATCTCGCACCAGCTCTTGATGAAGTTGAAGTTATAGAAAGCGCGTATGAGCACGTTGATTTACAGGCAGCTCAGGAACTTCTTACCAATCCATTCGGACATCTCAGTAGCCAGCAGGAACTTGCTATGACCTACGCGTACTTAAAAAATAATGCTTCGGTAAAAATTTCGACACTCACTGATAAGGATGGCGACGTTCTAAACACGAATTATGATGATCTTCCGATCACTATTGACGGGATAACTCACGAATACGCGTTGAGTATTCCTGCCTCTGGAACGTCGCTAAAATTGATTGTGCTGCAATTCAATTATCCGGTGAACGTTGTTGTGAACAAAGTGGTGATCGAAAATCAACCCCTGAAGTAAAGATTTGGCTAAAGGTAAAGACTCTGAAACATGAGCCAGATGAAGTGCAAGCCGGTCAGTGTATGAAGTTTTGATTTGCCCCATCCACGGGCCTTTTCACGACTTGGAATTTCTACGACACGCAGCTTTTTCTTCAAACAACTCACGACCATTTCTTGCTCGATTCCAAAATCGTCAGATTGTAAGTTCAGTTGGCGAATCGTCGTGGCGCGGACCGCCCGAAAACTATACAAAATATCTGTGAGTGACGTATGGAAGTGTCTATTCAGTAAATACACTAAAAGGTCGCATCCTGCCGAACGAATGATGCCATCAGGACTAATATTCACATCGTAGCTTCCGCCAATTCGTCGTGACCCAAGGACTAAATCGGCCTTCTTTGTAAGAATTGGAGCGACGAGTGCCGGAATATCTGTGGCTTCGTGGGAGCCATCGGCATCAAAGAACACCAACACCTTGCCTTTCGCTTTCTTAATACCAATCTTCAACGCATCTCCACGGCTTTTCTGGTTGTCTAAGAAAAATTTTGCGCCAAATTTTTTGGCAAGTTCTGCAGTTCCATCATTTGAGTGTCCATCAACGACAATAATTTCCTGTGCGTAGTTTTTCACTTGTTTCAAAATCCGCGCGATGCCCTCACCCTCATTTTTGCACGCAATGATGATACTTATTTGGCTGGGGTCAAACTTCATTTTGCCTTTGGTTTCTTCACTCTGAGCACAAAGTAGAGTGAAAAATCACGGGGCAGGAATGGGAAATAATGGTTAATCACATCAACCTCGACTTCTTCTTGGATCGCGCCGATGATTTGTTTGTGGCCAGATGGATGGATGTCATTTGGTTTAAAGCCTAAAAAGTATTCGATCACAAAGTCAGTTACTGGATTTTTAACTGGAGAACCAAAAATTAAGTAGCCACCGGGTTTGAGGATGCGATACATTTCTTTGGTTGCAGCATGAAGTTGCTTTTTGTTGAAGTGTTCCATGACGCTAATACACACGATGCGGTCAAAGTAATTTGATTTGTACGGTGTTTTCATGATGTCACCGACAATCAATTTTGTATTGGTAATACCTTGTTTTTTCAAGATTTTTGTCACTTTTTCTGGGTGCGGCATCATGTCTATGCCGTGTACTTCCTTTGCCATCTTTGCCAATGTGGGAATAAACGTACCACCACCATAACCAACGTCCAAAATTCGCTCAACTTTTTCATCACCCATCAATTCTAGTGCAAGCTCCAAACGCTTGCGCATAAAAAACCCCTGTACTGGGCGATAGTATTGATCGATCGTGCTATCAATATATTCATACTTTAGGTCGATGAGATCTTTCTTAGCGGGAATAACCAATTTCATAGCTTTTGCCTCGGTACTAAAGTAACAGATTGAAGACTTATTGTAGAGGGTGAATAACCGAAATCAAGCAAGATTTTATTGATACGCTTCTTGAGCATTAAACCAGGGCCGGCATAAATCTCCGATTCAGGAATGGGAAACGTGACGACCTGATTTGCTTGATTAAGTTTGTATGTAAAGAATGTTTGCTGATCTCCTTCAAACGAACCTTCTGTGCCATTCATGCCTGTGAACCAAGACATTTTTGCCCATCCCAAGTTCATGCCAGTTTGCTGGGCGTAGGCAATGTCATCAGGTGAGGCTGCAAATTGGAATATGTTTTGCGCATCACGGATCAGCTGGTCCGCATCTGTGTATTTTGAAAGTATTTGTCGACCTTTTGATCCAACGACTTCGAATTCATCCAAAGAAACAGAGTTGCCGCTATCAGTTGTTTTTACCAACATTTTTATATAGCGCGCCATGATTGGGTGGTCAAATTGAAGAATCGCGTTCGGTTTGTCGGAGTGGTTGACCACTTTTTCCTCTTTCCAGTTTGTGTGGTCTTTAGACGAGAGGATTGTATATGTTGAAGGGCGACGAGCGCCAAGTGTTTCACTCCAAATCACCCCATCCACTTCCTGCTGTTTTCCTAAATCAGCAATGACCCATCCCGGAATTGCATCAGCAATCCAAGAAGAACGAGGACCAGTTAAGCCGTCAACAATGTTCTGTGGAAGGAGATGCAAGACTGGGTCTGCACCGTTCATGAGGCTCGCGCACGTTTCAATTTTGACACTCTGTAAATACTGCTGACGCTCAGCACTGTAATCGGCGAGTTCACGGAACAGACTACTGTTGGCATCCTTTGTCGGTCGAGAACCTAAAAGATTTGTGCTGAACGTCACTTGAGCGGCATATGGTAACTCCAAAAACGGTCCATCAAACATTGGCGACTCGAAGTGTGTTAAACCAGCCGACACTGTTGCGAGTGGTGTCTGTGACGCAGTCATTTTTAATGCATAGTCTTTTTGGTGCGTAATAATCTCATCGGCATCTTTCGTGCGGTTAATCATGCCGTCTTTGTTGTTGTAGTCCAAGAAAAAGACGTCCGAAAGTTGGAGTTTTTTCTCCTTCAGCCACCGCAAAATCATTTCCATTTGGCTTTCGCTGCGATATGGCTGGTTGGCGAGGTTTGGATACCAACTGTCTTTGATGAAGTACCACTCATACAGCAAATTATTTAAATTTGTTGTGTATGGGTAAAAATAGAACGTGGCGTTTTGCGGAAGTGTGGGAAACTCATGACGAAACTGCGTAAAAAAGACTTTCTCTGGTTGGTAATCTGACGCATATACTTGGTCCTCGATTTGCCACAGCAGTGAAAGATTGATGCGAGCAAAGATAATTAAAATGAGACACAACGCAATATTTTTCGCAAATGGCGTGATCCTTTTTGGTACACGGTCATACACAATCGTTACTAATACTGCAAAAATACTTGCCATTCCGACAAATGCGAAGTAACGATAGCGCATCGTGATTGATGTGTAGTCAGAAGATAGTACATATATTGTATTTGGAACTGCTACTCCCACAAACGCTAAAGACAATCCCATCCACAACCAAAAAAAAGTCATCACTTTGCCAAATGCTTTGATTTTGCGCAAAAGTAAGACTGCGACGCTTGTTATTGCAAGCAGAATCCAACCGAGAGCGGGAAAAAAATAGAGTGAGATAGCGGAAAGCATTTCGGGTTTGTCTACATACAGTGCCGAAACTTGAGTACGCCAAGAATTCAGCATGGGATATGGAATAAACTGCGGCGGTACCAATTTTCCAATTGTTAAAATAATTGCTTTTGCATAGTCAACGTATAAATGCTCAGCCATCATCTTCACTTGCATCTGCACGTTTTCATCTTGCCCATCTCCAGAAATTCCACCCGTGAGAGTACGAAACTTCATAAAACCCAAAATAACTATATATATCGGAATTTGTCGCAACAAAAAACGTTTCCAAAACTTCAGGTTCTTTTTTTCTTCAGAAAAGAAAAAATCAAAAAGCGTGAGCAACGGTGCAATAAGCAAACCCGTTTCACGAATGATGAGTGATGATGCGAAGAAAAACAGCGTGCAAATAAAGTACACGACGTTTTTAGTGCGTCGATACCAGTGATAAAACAACAGCGACGCGATCATACAAATGAGCAGCAGCGGGTAGTATGAATTAAAACTTCCCCATGTCAAAACGTCGTTGTAACAAATATTTGCGACAAAAAAGAACGTTGCAAGAAAGGCAAAAAGCCTACGTTTTGTCACCACAACCAGGAAAATATATAGGAGAACTACTGCCAAAAGATGCATGACAATTCCAACTAGATACCATCCCCACGGTTGCCAGCCAAACAGTCGCCAATCTAGGTAATACAAGAAAGCATGCGTTCTCATGAGTGAAAAGAAGGTATAGGGAGTCACACTGCGTAACCAGAACGGCTCAAATGCTTTAAGAAACCAAAAGTTTAGTACCTTATACCAACCCAAAACACCCATCAACAGTACTGTCGATACCAGAATAAGGTCAGAAAATTTTTTGGATTTATTCTTCATACTTTCGTAGATTGAGCGTTAAGTGAATATAGTAGCTTAACTTTACCCTGCGAAAAATAATTGGTTCTAGTGAACGATCTTTGACGCGCCGAATTTTTTGTCTCACTACTCGTCGTTTCGCCAAGGTCACGGGCAGTTGAGTCACATTCCAAGCAATTGCCCGCTGAATAGCGAGGAAAATACCCAGGCTCCCACGCATTTTAATAACAGAATACACACTATAACCTTCACAGATTACGAGGTGAAGGGGAAGAAGCGTCAAGAGATCAACAAGATTCAGGTTTTTGAGATAAGAATTTATGCGGTTTTTAAATGAATGGTACTGGATAAAGGCATTGTCCATGCCCTTACTTGTCCCACCCATTTTGTGATATATAACTGAGGTCGGCGCATAGACAATTCGATAGCCCGCCAACCACACACGATGGCAGAGATCGGTCTCTTCAAAATAGGCAAAATATCTTCTGTCAAAAACCTCGTTATCCACGAGCGTTTTTTCCAAAGCTTCTCGTTTGAAAATCATGCACGCACCTTTAACAGAATAGAGATCAATTCGATGGTTATATTTCGGTTCATCTTTTTTGCCCACGGCGTAGTGGTACAAAAAACCAGTTTCGGTTAAAAAAGAACCAATGGAATCGAGTCTGTCTGGTTCATCCATCAAAAGAATTTTGCTCTGTGCACCGCCGATCTGTGGGTCTGAATCTATTGTTTTTATCAATTCCGACAAAAAGTTTTTACTTACGCGCGTGTCGTTATTTAGAAAGACAATATACTCACCTTTGGCTTGTCTATATCCGATATTATTCGCTTCGGCAAAGCCGAAATTTTCCTGGTTGATGACTATTTTTATTTTAGGAAAATGTTTATGGACGTACGTTACAGAGTCATCGTGTGAAGCATTGTCAACGAGAATAATTTCAACTGGTGAATAATTTTGTTTTTGGAGTGAGGACAAACATGTTTCTAAGTGTTTCTTTCCATTCCAGTTAACAATGATGATTGAAGCAAGTTTTGACATATGTATTGATTATAATGACGCACTGAACGCACGATGAAAAATTTTGTCCCATTGATACTCTTCACCCATCACTGCTGCGTTTTTACGGAACAGCTGCAGTGTTTTTTCGTTGCTCAGCAGATGAATAATTGCTTGGGCAAGTTCGTGTTTGTCGTAGTCAACTGCAAAACCGGCCTTGCGGGTGGCGATTTCTTCAGCAATCGCGGGTACTTTGGTAATAATGACTGGTAAACCTACTGCCAAATACGCTTTTACCTTTCCGGGATCTGTGTAACGCACAAAGTTGTCGGGAGTATCTTCATAGGGCGCGACACCAATTGCGCACTGCGCAAGCAATTTTTCGGCTTCAGTATGACTTTGAATAAACCCATGAAAAGTAACATACTTTGATACATCAAGCTTTTTTGCCAGTGCTTCAACTTCCGGAACGTACTCACCAGTCCCAATAATTTCCGCATGAAACTGGGGAATTTTTTTGACAATTTCCGGAATCGCTTCAATAAGTAGTTGCACACCTTGCTTTTTGACAATGTGACCAATGTGACCGACCGAAAATTTTTTGATTTTGTTAAAAGGCATTTGAGTAACTTCGGTCTCAGTCCCCACCGGAACCACAATTTGTTTGTCGCGGTAACGTGGGTCGATGCCGTGCTTTTCGCGCTCACTTACCATAATCGACGATAAATTCCAAACCGTATCACTGTGCTCGATCGCATATTGATCTAAAAAGTGATAGATGGAGTTTAAGAGCGGATTTGGAAAGCGTTGTGGGACATAATCAATCGTATATAAAATCACTTTCTTCACAAAACCAAATTTTTTCAACCATACTCCCACAAATGTATTTGCGGCATCAACTCCAATATACACATCAAACTTGCCATTTTTTACGATCCACAAAAATGTCAAAATGGCTTCTTTTACAATACTCAGTGTTTGGTTGGGAACAATAATCGGTGATTTTTTTTCTTTAACCAACTTACCCGCGCTGTCATACACACGCAAATGCGACTCTTTTTCTTTGGCAAAAACAAAAGGATGACCGATGAAAAAAAGTTCTGTAGCTTTGCCACGCAAATACTGCTCCAGTGAGTGACACGGACCCGTGGCATACACGTGCGACACAATCACCACCCGACTTTGGCAAAGTTTATCGTTGATATTCATGACGGTACCACTCGATCGTTTTTTGCAGACCCTCGTCTAAGGGTACTTTCGCAGTGAAACCGATCTTTTCTTTGGCTTTTGTGTTGTCGCTGTTGCGGCGCGGACTGCCATCAGGTTTGGTCGTATCGAACTCGACTTTTGGTGTGATGCCAGAAATTGTGATGATTCTATTGAGCAAGTTGGTGATTGAAATTTCCTCGTCAGTACCAAGATTGATGGCGTCGGGAACACGATATTTTTCAGCCGCTAGAATCATGCCTTCAGCCATATCTTCAACATACAAAAAAGCACGGGTTTGTTTCCCGCTCCCCCAAACACGCACTGGATTTTCACCATCGAAAACACGTTTGATTAAAGCGGGGATAACGTGGGATGTATTTGGGTCGACGTGGTCGCGTGGACCATAACAGTTGTATGGCCGCACAATCCCAATCTCCATACCAAACTCTTCCACGTAGTATCGCGCAAGCAACTCCGCAACTCGTTTGCCCCAACCATACCCGCCATTCGTGGGTTCTGGCTCGTCCATAAAACCTTCAGACTCTGGCGTAGGAATGCTCACGTTGCGCGAGTAGACACACGCCGTCGAAACCATGAGAAATTTTTGGACATTTTCTAAGCGCGCCGCTTCAACCATCTGCGCCGGAATCATGAGATTGTGGTAGAGCATCGTACCTTGGTGGGTGCGGTTGAACTCAATCCCACCCACTTTTGCAGCGACGTTCATCACGACATCTTGCCCGCGGGCAGCTTTGCGGCCGGTTTCCAAATCACGGATGTCACCTTCAACTACTCGCACCTGATTCTGAACTGCCGCTAAATTTTTTACTGAACCATTGCTCATGTTGTCCAAAACAGTAACCACTGCACCCCGTTCCAGCAATTTTTCCACCACGTGGCTACCAATGAAACCCGCGCCACCAGTGACCAAAACTTTTGTCTGTTGCCAAAAAGAATTTTGCATAAATATTTTTGAAGAACTTGATGATATCACACCTACTTGGTCTTTTTCATCACGACGTGGTAGTACGGTGCAAATCGTACGTCGCGGTCAAATATTTCGATGATGTAACCCAAAGTGTTTGTGAAAAAGAAAACAAACGGTGCGAGAGGGAAGAGCACAACTTTCACCAACCAGTTATCTTCCATAATTTTGCGGATCATAAACTGATTTGTTAAAGCCGCCATCATCGTTCCAAAGTATCCATGAGTGTAAAGTTTTTCAATCGTAAATCCAGTTTTTTTCGCCAACTCATAATACCCACCGCGCGTGAAACGCTGAAAATCAAAATCCATACCGCCGTGTTCTCGATATAAAAATGGCGTTGTAATGATACACAGGCCACTTTTTTTCAGAACACGATTTGCTTCCTGAAAAAACTTAACCGGATCACTAATATGCTCCAGCACTTCGAAGCTGCAATACGTGTCGAATGAACCATTTTTATACTGATGTAAATCCATCGCATCACAAACAGCATCAAGCTTTGCTGGATCTTTTGGTGCACCATACAAAATACGAGAAATTGGTCCGAGCGAATGAATCAGTTTTTTTTGTTGCTGAAAGTTACTATCCCAACTCGTGTAGTCAGTGGCCAAATACGTAGTAACCCTTTTATTTTCGCGTAGAATTTGCTCCTTCATTTCCGCGTTACCACAACCAGTCTCTAAAACTCTGCCAGAAAAAAGGGGGATTAGCTCAGAATTGCCGCGCCTCTTGTTCCGAAATTCCAACCAATGCGGATACACCGGCGTATGGACAATGAGAGAAACGAGAATGTCAAACATCACTGTAAGTTCCCGCAGGCAACGTATTTTCCACTCCAATCAGCCACCGGTGGGTGAACTGTTACCGCGAGTGGTTCAGCTTTCTGAATTTCATCAAGTGAATTATCTAAAACAGTTTCAGATTTTCCATCTTTAATGTCTAAAAGTTGGTACTGCACATTGATCGGTCCGGTACAGT
>Ga0070730_10003258_pt1 | contig 14621 bp, 15 predicted proteins | sample Coa_R1_3_FD_66447 | JGI IMG/M metagenome (GOLD analysis project Ga0070730, IMG submission 66447) | Surface soil microbial communities from Centralia Pennsylvania, which are recovering from an underground coalmine fire - Coalmine... | ecosystem: Environmental > Terrestrial > Soil > Unclassified ...
GCACGGCTTCCTCGGGAGTATGTCCAATGGTGTCGCGCCATTTGAAGCACAAGCCGCGCGCCATATAGACGTCGCCGATGACGCCCGCGCGCATTTTGTCCACCGCCTCGCGCACCGCCACGCCCGAGCGGCTGTTGGTGCCATGCTGCACGATGCGGTTGTACTTCTGCGCCGCCGCCACCAGCTGCCGGCCCTCGAAAATATTATGCGAGCACGGCTTCTCACAATACACGTCCTTGCCCGCCTGGCAGGCCCAAATGCCGATCAGCGAGTGCCAGTGGTTGGGCGTGGCGATGGAGATGGCATCGATCGATTTGTCCTCGAGCAGCTTGCGCACGTCAGTAAAGGCCGCAGGCTTCCTCTTGCCGGAGCTCTCTACCTCCTGTAAGCGCTTGTTCAGAACATTCTCGTCAACGTCGCAAAGTGCGGCGATCTCCACATTCGGCATCTTCGAATATTGGTGGATGTGTGCGTTTCCCTGCCCGCGAATGCCCACGCACGCCACGCGCACGGTGTCGTTGATGCTGGGGGCGCCTTTCAACGCGGACGCGCCGGCCGCCGCCGCGGTGCTCATCAGAAAATGTCTTCGATTCATAATTTATGGCTCCGAACGGTTCTGATTTTATCACCTGCAGCGCCGTGACGCAGAAGATTAGCTGCGCAGGCGCCTCCTCATCTACTCCAAACTTGCTACATTGCTAGAGATGCCTGAAGTCTATCGCCGCTGGATGCATGCCTGGGAGGAGCGCCTTTGCTCGCGCGCCACCGACCGCGTGGTGCGTCCGTTCGAATGGGGCCTGGACTGGACGCGGCAGTGGCCGCAGGCACAAATCCATCACCGCAACGGCCACAGCGATGAAGCCTGGTTGCGCTTACTGAGCCAAAACGCGGTCGAGCACAGTGATGAGTTCTTCGCGTACCGGACACCATCCGATTTCACCCTCGCCGGACACGAGTTGCGCTTCACGTCGGCGGTGAACACGCCCTACCCCGAGAACAACACCGTCCGCGCGCACTGGTTCCCGGCCAAGCCGTCGGTATTCGAACCCAAGCCAGGCAAGAAAGCCGTGATCGTGCTGCCGCACTGGAACGCCCACGCCGCGCAACACGTGGCGCTCTGCCAGGGCATCCGCATGCTCGGCATCTCGGCCCTCCGGCTGAGCCTGCCGTACCACGACTTGCGCATGCCGCCCGAAACCAAGCGCGCCGATTATGCCGTTTCATCGAACGTAGCCCGCACCATCGACGCCACGCGACAGGCCGTGATCGACGTTCGCTCGTGTCTCGACTGGTTCCAGCAGCAAGGGTACGAAAAGCTCGGCATCGTCGGGACCAGTCTCGGGTCGGCCTACGCGTTTCTCACCAGCGCGCATGACGACCGCCTGGCCGTCAACGTCTTTAACCACTGCTCGACGCAATTCGCCGACGTCGTGTGGACCGGGCTTTCCACGCAGCACATCCGGCAGAGCATGGAGCCGGTTATCAGCCTGGAGCGCGCACGCGCCGTCTGGGCGGCCATCACGCCCGCCAGCTACATTCACCGCTTCGCGCGAAAGCAAAAGAAATCGCTGTTGGTCTATGGCAAGTACGATACGACTTTCCTGCCCGAATTCTCGAAGGAAGTGGTCGTCGGGTTTGAAGAGTTAGGCCTGGACCATAAAGTGAGGGCGCTGCCCTGCGGGCACTACACCATGGGCGAGTCGCCGTTCAAATTCCTGGACGGCTACCACATCTGCGCATTTTTGAAGCAGAATCTGTAAATACCTTGACGCGCAAGGCGGAAGTGCCTGGCGGATGGATTTGGTAGTTGAAAGCATGGGCCCTCGCACTCCACGGACGGAGATTCTCTTTTACGATGGCCACTGCGGCCTGTGTCACCACAGCGTAAAGTTCATTTTGAGGCATGACCAGTCGGGGACCAAGTTCCGATTTGCTCCTTTGCAGGGAGAAACGTTTCAATCGCGCGTGCCGGTAGATCAGCGCTCTAGCCGGCTCGATAGCATGATCCTGCAAACGTCCGATGGCTCTGTGCTCATGCGCTCCAATGCCTTCGTTTATATTCTCCGGCGGCTTGGAGGACGATGGAGAATACTGGCGGCGTTTGTCGCTGTAGTTCCGCGGCCGCTTCGCGACGTGGTCTACGACTTCATCGCGCGCATTCGCTATCGTGTTTTCGGGCGTCGGGACGATGTGTGCCCCATTGTGCCGCCCAACCTGCGCGGGCGATTCGACCCGTGATGAGCGATGTGTTCGCCGAGCGGCACGGGACACGATCAGCCCCACTAATACATCCCGAAAAGCCTGACCTTCGGTCTTCGCGGATTCCTGCTTGCCCGTGCGTACCAGAATTCCACACTCCGGATGATGCGCCGGTTCCCTGGAAGATCGATCACGCGCGTCTGGCCGCCGGCCGGAATTCTCTTGCGAATGTGGATCGGTTCCGAATCGCCGTCGCCGAAATGAACCACGACCCGGTCGAATTCGATCGCCGCCTTCTCCACTTTGATCTGAATGGCTCGAAATTCACCTCGCGACGCGGTCACCACGATGTTGTCGTGATCGACTGACCCGTCCACATTCGCTTCCCCCAGGTATTCCCAGCGCTGCGCAAAAGCCGCCCCAGTGCAGCTGAGCAGTAAGACGGCAAATAGAACGGCGCGCATGATCTTCGGCGTTGACATCGATCTCCTCCAGAGCGTGATTATCCGCACAAGGGTGAAACTCGTCAACTCTAAATCCTGCCGAACTTCTGTACGGCTTCTTTAATCGACCGGAACTTCTCGATGAACGGGATCATGCTGTGCTCGGTGTTATCCAGCTGCTGCGCTTTCTTCAGCACGTCGGCCGCATGTTCGCGCGGCACGACCGCGACGCCGTCGTCGTCCGCTACCACGACGTCGTTCGGATTCACGCGCACGCCCGCGCAGATCACCGGCACGTTCATTCCCGCGAAACGATAATGGTTGATCGAGGTCGATGGCGCAATCCCCACGCTGAACACCGGGAATTGCAGGCGCCGGATCTGAGGCGTGTCTCGAATGGCAGCGTCCACAACCGCTCCCGTGAGGCCGCGGACTTTCATGGCCGTCGCCATCAGACCGCCGATACCGGCCACGTCCGCTCCGTCCTCAAGCACCATCACGTACACCGATCCCGCAGGCGCCGCGTCGATTGCATCCAGCATCCCTTGCGACGCGGGCGCGCCATCTTTGTGTTCCTCCTTCTTAAGCAGCACAGTCACCGCCGGACCTACGAACTTCGTCATAAACAGCGGCCGCATCTGGTGCGACATGTGCGCGCGCTGCCCGTAAAGCTGCTCGACGGCGTCGGCCACCGATGCCACCTCCACCGTGCGGAACCCCTCGATGAGCAGGTCGCCCGCCGGCTGGGCGCTCGACCAGCCGACAAACGACAGCGTCGCGACAACGAGCGCAAAAATCGGTATGAGTAGTTTAGTTTTCATTTACGATCTCGGCGCGATTATAGCGTGGACCGCCGGTTGACGGCTGCTACACTGTCAATTCCGGAGGCAATACATTGGCAGTAAGAGTGGGATTCGCCGGCTGCGGCTACATCGCCGGCGTGCACATGGCTAACCTAAAGCGCGACGCGCGCGCGGAAATAACCTGCGCGTACGATCCTGAAGTTTCACGAGCCGGCGCTATCGCCGTGAAGGATTTCGACACCCTGCTCTCCCGCGTCGATGCCGTCTACGTCACTGCGCCCAACACCCTGCATGCCGAGCTTGCGCGAAAAGCCGTCGCTGCCGGAAAGCATGTGTTCTGCGAGAAGCCCATGGCCACCACGCTCGATGGGGCGCGCCAGGCGCTCGAAGCGGCACAGGCGGCGCGGACTGTCTTCCAGGTCGGCTTCAATCGCCGCTTTGCGCCCGTCTATCGGCGCGTCAAGGAACTGCTGCAAACCGCCCCGGCCCACTGCGCGCATCTCAAGATGAATCGCGGCGAGCTGCTGCGGCCCGTCTGGACCGCCGACGAACAAATCACCGGCGGCTTCCTTTTCGAAACGCCGATCCACATGTTCGACATGATGCGGTTTCAGTTTGGCGAGGTGGGCGCGATCGACGCGCGCCTCAGCCGCGCAAACGATTTCTCCATGCTGATCGAGTTTCAAAACGGGCTGCATGCCACTTTGGTCACCTCCGCTGACGCCAGCTGGTTCTTTCCCTACGAGCGCATCGAGATCTTTGGCGAATACGCCACCATCGAGACTGAAGAAGTGGAAGCTCTGCGCTATCGCATCGGCCTCGATGCGCCGACGCGAACCGAGGAATACCGCGACATCGCGCACGAAATCAAGATGGGTTTTGCCGAAGGCGACCGCCTGTTCATCGACGCCATCGTCGGCAAGGGCGCACCGCCAGTAACCGCGCTCGATGGCTACCGCGCGGTGGAACTGGCGTGCGCGGCCTACCAGAGCGCCCGCGAGAAGCGACGCATCACGCTGACTTGAGATCCGCTCGCACGCGCGCGGCTCCGTATCAGGTTGCCGAGCCGCGACCACAGGAAGCGGTTACGCTCGCGATTTCTTGGCGACGGCCCCAGCCTACGAGCCTTTCTTGCCCGCAAAACGCGACATGCCAAAGATCGGGTCGATCGGTTTCTTGCCCAGCACCATGCCAGCCATCAACTCACCCACCGCCGGGCCGTGCTTGTAACCGTGTCCCGAGCCGCCGCCCAGCAGCCAGGCATTGGCCGCACCCGGATGCCGGTCCATGATGAACTCCTCGTCCGGCGTCTGCTCGTACTGGCAGACGCGCGCCTCCACCAGCGGAGCGCCCCTCAGTCCAGGAAAGCGAAACTCGACATGCCGACGCACGTTGCGGATGGCTTCAGGCGTTGGCGTGCGATCTCCGGTTGTCGGATCGAACGCTGCGCCGCGCTTATCGTCCGCCGCTTTGAATCCGCGCCAATCGTTTCCAGGGATGCCGTAGTAAAAGTGCGACGGCCCGTGGTCGATCCACGTCGGCATCTGCGATTCCGCATAGCGCGGGTCGCCCGGCGGAATGCCAAAGAAAAATACTTCCTGCCGGGTCGGGCGGACCAGGTCGCCGATCACATCGGGAAACACTTTTCCCAGCCACGGCCCACAGGCGAAGACGTACTGATCCGCCGGCAAGTTCGTTCCATCTGAGAGCGCGACCGGCCGCATCTCCCGTCCCTGAACCGCGCCCGGCTTCACGCTCAACTCGCGGTATTCTCCGCCCTCGGCGAGAAAATGTTCGAGCACCGTCTGGCAATTGCGGCGTGCCGTGAGAAATCCGCTGTCGCGCTCGTAGATGGCCCACTTCACCTGTTCGAAATTGATTTGAGGAAAACGCTTGCCTGCCTCGGCTGCGCTCAACTCCTCGAATTCGACTCCCGCCTCGCGCAATAGCGGCAGCGAGGCTTTTTCAAATTCATCTTCCGGGCTGGTCATCCACAGCACGCCGGTGCGATGGAACAATTTCTGGTTCCAGCGCTTTTCGTTTTCCTTCCAGAGCTGGAGCGCGCGCACCGCCATGCGGACATACTGCGGTCTCGGCCCGTAGGTAGCACGAATGATGCGCGTCTCCCCGCCCGAGCTGGCGCGCGAGTTTCCCGGCCCCCAGGCGTCGAGCAGCGTAACCTTGGCGCCATTGCGCAGGAGATGGAGAGCCGTCCAGCCGCCGAACGCGCCGGCGCCGATCACGGCGATGTGAGGTTGTCGATTGGGCGAAGCAAACGCGGTAGACATAGTCAGTGCAGCGGCCTTCAGCAGAGAACGTCGTTCGATGCGGTGGGACAAGCCTGGATTATAACTGGGGTGTGGTGCACATGGGCGTCAGGCAGGTCGGCGTGATGAAAACACCCGGCGCGTTCAGCGGGTCAGGGCCGCGCCTTATTCGATCGTTACCTTAACGGGCTGCTCAATCAACTTCGGTTCCTTGCCGCCCGTCAGCACCATCAGCGCAAAACGGCCGGCCGTGGCTTTTTCCGGCACTTTGAACTTGATGGCGGTATCCCCCTGCTCGGTCATCTGCACTTTGGTATCTTTCTTGCCGTCCGTCAGGTACAACTCCACCACCTCACCTTTACCCAGATGCTCCCCGCTCACCGTCAGAACCTCGCCCGCTTTGGCGCTATCCGGCTCGACGCCTGTCATCCGCGGCATCGCCTGTTGCGCGTACAGAGCGATCGCAGCGACGGCCGCCAGCGGCGTAATAAAAGACAGTCTCATCTGATTGCCCGTCCTTTGGTACATACATCCTATGCCTGAGGATCGCGAATATCAACAGTAAATCCAGGCCGTGACTCGAACGAGCATGAATGACCGCAGCGGCGGTTTCTGGGCACCGCTGTTGTAAAATAGTCTTTCGCCCAATGATCTCGCGCGATGAAGCTCTCGACTTGCTCCGCTCCGACGATTTGATCGGCATCGGCATGGCCGCCGACGCCGTGCGGCGCAAGCTGCACCCCGAGGGCGTGGTCTCCTACATCATCGACCGCAACATCAACTACACCAATTTCTGCACCGAATATTGCAGTTTCTGCGCCTTCTACCGGCCCATGGGCCACGCCGAAGGCTACATCCTCTCTAAAGAAATCATCTTTGACAAAATTCAGGAGACCATCGACCTGGGCGGCACCGGCATCCTGATGCAAGGCGGCCTGCACCCGGATCTCAAAATCGATTGGTACGAAGACCTGCTGCGCTCCATCAAACAACGTTTCGAAATCCACTGTCACTGTTTTTCAGCGCCAGAGATCACCAACATTGCCGATGTCAGCGGGCTCACCACTCGCGATACCATCGCGCGCCTGCGTGATGCCGGGCTCGATTCCATTCCGGGCGGCGGCGCTGAGATTCTGGACGACGACGTCCGCCACCGCATCAGCCGCCTGAAATGCTCGACGCAAGATTGGATCGACGTACACCGTTCCGCCCACGCGCTCGGCATGCGCACCACTGCCACCATGATGTTCGGCTGCGGCGAGACTTTCGAGCAGCGCGTCAATCATCTGGAAATCGTGCGCCAGATCCAGGAAGACACCGGCGGTTTCACGGCGTTCATCCCCTGGACCTTCCAGCGCGAGAACACGTCGCTCGGCCGATTCGTCAAAGAAGAAGCCACCGCGGTCGAGTACCTGCAAATGCTTGCCCTTTCGCGCATCTACCTCGACAACATCGAGAACGTTCAGTCGTCCTGGGTCACGCCGGGGCTCAAGACCTGCCAGCTCGGCTTGCGCTTCGGCGGCAACGATGTGGGCAGCATCATGATCGAAGAAAACGTCGTCTCCGCCGCTGGCGCCCACCACCGCGCTTCCGAAGAAGAGCTGCGCCGCATGATCCGCGACGCCGGCTTCGTACCTAAGCAGCGGGATACGCTGTACCGTACGTATTTTCTAAATTGAAGAGTTCGCGGTCATACATTGGCCACGCCATCCGGGTAAACCTTACCATTTCCTGTAGAAGTTGACCGGACCATAAATCACGGCATGTATATTTGTCAGTGGCTTACGCCAAACGGAGATTGACCTGCCCGGTATAAACACTGTCGGACGAAACTGTATCGCGTTCCACGAAGTCCGCAACTCAGCACCTAATTCATAAGGAGATTCATCATGGCAGGCAAAAATACGGCAGTGTACGGTATATACCGAAACTTGGCTGAGGTCGAAAACGCAGTTGATACCATGCGGGACGAAGGTTTCCGAAATACCGACATTTCGGTGCTGCTTCCCGAAAACGAGGGTACAAAAGATTTCGCGCTCAAGAAAGACACGAAGGCGCCTGAAGGAGCGGCTACCGGCGCGGGATCGGGGGCGGTAGTCGGTGGCGCGCTTGGGTGGCTGGCTGGAATCGGCGCCCTCGCCATTCCCGGCGTGGGCCCGTTCATAGCGGCCGGTCCGATTGTCGGACTTCTGGCGGGCATCGGCGTCGGCGGTACCGTGGGCGGGCTCGTGGGCGCTTTGGTTGGAATGGGCATGCCCGAATACGAAGCCAAGCGGTATGAAGGCCGTATCAAGAGCGGGGGTATCCTTCTCTCCATTCATTGCGACAATTCCGATTGGGTGAAGCGCGCGAAACAAGTCCTGGAACAAACGGGGGCTAAAGACATAGCGTCGTCCGGCGAAGCCGCCGCGGACTTTGCGAAGACGGACAAACCGATGCAGCGCGGCGGCGCGGGCTACTAACCTAACCTCCCGCTTCAACTACCTGGCTGCCGCATCGGGCGATAAAGAGCGGAGACCGTGTCGCCCGCACAGTCGCAGCGGCAGCCAAGTGGTTCGGCTTGATCTGGTCCCCCGAACCGTAGCGCAGGGCCATGCCCCTCTCGCGCGGAACTGCGGCCCCTCTCTCACAATTTCCCCAGCGCCGCTCCAATCGTCTGCGCGATCACATCCGCCTGCTCCTTGCTCAGCGTCAGCGGCGGCGACAGGATCAGCACATTGCAGTACCCCGGAACCGAATCGTTGTTGCGGCCCACCAGCACGCCCGCCTCGCGCATCTCGCGCTGCAGTTGCGCCATACGCGCTTCGGGCAGCGGCGTCTTGTTGGCGTCCGAGACCAGCTCCATCCCCATCAGCAGCCCGCGGCCGCGAATCTCGCCGATAAAAGGCGACCGGATCTCGCGCAGCTTCCCGATCAGGTAAGCGCCCACCGTCCCCGCGTTTTCCCACAATCGCTCGCGCGTCAGAATATCCAGATTCGCCAGGCCCGCGGCGCATGAACTCGGATGCCCGCCGAACGTGCTCACCTGCGTAAATTTGGTCTCGCTATCCGGCGATCCCTGGAAAGCTTCGAACACGCGCTCTGTTGCCACGGTGGCGCCGAGGGGCAGATATGCCGACGTCAGGCCCTTCGCGAACGTGAGAATGTCCGGCCGGATGCCCGCGAGCTCGAAGCCGAACAGCTTTCCCGTGCGGCCGAAGCCCGTGATCACTTCGTCGATGATCAGCAGCGCGCCGTACTGATCGCAGATCGCGCGCAGCCGCTCCAGGTAGCCGTCGGGCGGCGGGAAGATACCACCACCGCCGATTACAGGCTCGGCAATCACCGCGGCCACCGTCTCCGGCCCTTCCATGCGGATCACGCGCTCGATCTCATCAGCGCAGCCCAGCGTGCATCCCGGCTGCGACGAGCAGAACCCGCAGCGGTAATGATCCGGCGGCGCCACATGCAGAAATCCGGGTACAAGCGGCTCAAACGCCGCGCGCCGCGGGCTCTGCCCCGTTGCCGAGAGCGCGCCCATCGTAAATCCGTGGTAACCGCGATGCCGCGCGATCACTTTGTAACGGTTCTCGCCCGGATGCAGCCGCCGCGCGCATTGCCGCGCCATTTTGAGTGCGGTCTCGACAGCCTCGGAACCGCTGTTTGAAAAGAAGACGCGGTCAATTCCCCGCGGCAACAGGCCCGCCAGCCGCGCGGCAAGCCTTGCCGCCTGACCGTGCGACTGCGTCAGCGGATAGTACGGGAGCTGCGTCATCTGCGCCGCCACCGCGTCCACAATTTCACGGCGCCCGTAACCTACATTCACGCAAAACAGGCCCGCCATCCCATCCAGATAGCGGCGGCCATCGGCGTCGAAAACGTAGCACCCCTCGGCGCTGGCCACTTCGAGCGGCGGACGCGCCTCCAGGCCCTGGTGCTGCAGGTTTCCGTGCCAGAGGTGCTTCAGATCTAAATCGCGGGTTGCGGAGGTGACAGCTTGAGCCATGGGGTCGATTGTACTGAAAAATCCGCTCCCGCGGCCACTGCGATTGAAACGCTACCCCCCTTTGCCGCACTATTAATCACAGACAATATGAGCACTTTCGTGAGCAGCCACTCGCGGGATGCGTTCGCGCCTGTAGCCACTATGAACGCAACATTGGATCTGGAACAATACCTGGAATTACTCCTCGGACCGAAGAATGACATCTCGGCCTTCGGCTCCGACGAGTCCCGTCACGACGCCTGGCGAGAACACGCCGCGGCGTTGTTGACCCTTGTCGATCCCGGCTCGCGCCCGTGGGCCTGGTGGCAATACGACGCCACCGAACCCATGTTGCCGAGGGAACCTGAAATCGCCTACCTTGCCCGCTGCGGGTTCCTTACAGATACCGAACGGGAACGCCTCGAACGCGCCCGCCTTCAGCTCCCGTCCCTCGCCACGCGGAACCCATAGTCCGCGTATTGAAGGTGGGGTGGAATGCTGGAGCGGGCCGCGCACCGGCTCACTTTGATCTGGTGCCTCCACGATCCGCCACGCGACGCGCGTCTCTCGCCGGCGTCGGGCCCCTTCGGGTTGCGCTCCGGTGAAATCGAGTAAAAATCTTTCTGGAACCAGTCCGCGCACCACTCGTGCACGTTCTCACCGAGCTCGTAGAATCCCCACTCGTTCGGCGCGCCGCCCACCGGCAGCGTGGCTTTAACTTCGCCGCCCCAACGAGTGACGTAATCTGCGTGTTCGTGCGGCGGCTCATCGCCCCAAACGTAGAGCGAACCCTCGCGGCCTGCCCGCGCTGCCCGCTCCCATTCCGCCTCCGTAGGCAACCGGTATTGTTTCCCTGCAGCCTTACTCAGCCATTCGCAATACTTCACCGCTTCGAACCAGCTTACTGCCGCCGCTGGCTGGTCCGGATGGCTGAAGTTGATGTCATTCCAGAATGGCGGAGGAAGATGGCCGGTAGATTCAAGGAATGCCCTGTACTCGCGGTTGCGAACGGGAAAGATGCCAAGCTCGAACGCGTCAACCCAAACGCGATGCACCGGCCGCTCTTCATCGCGGCCCTGCTCGCATCCCATGAGGAAATACCCGGCCGGTACCGGCCGGCACTCCGGCTCGACGAAGAGCGGCGCTAAGGGGTTCTGGCGGTTGACTTCGGGCTCCCGCTTCAGTTCTCGATCGACAGCTTCTTCATTCTATACAGAAGAGCTTTGTAATCGATGTTCAGGATCTGCGCGGCTTGCTTGCGGTTCCAGCGGGTGGAATTGAGCGCGGCCAGGATCGCGTCGGTTTCGGCCTGTTCTTTGGCTTTGGTCACCTGCTTCAAGATCGGCGTTGGCGCAGTTTCGTCGTCATATTCTGAGCCCAAGGATGCGCCCGCGGCCGCCACTTTAAGTTTCTGCGGAGCCAGGGACGGCGCCGCCCTGCGCAGCGCCCGCATTCGCAGGTCGTCGGCGATCATGTCTGCGTCCCGGATCACCAGGTATTTCCGCATGACATTTTCCAATTCGCGAATGTTGCCTGGCCAGTAGTGCGCGATCAGCGCCTGGTGCAATGCGGGAGTCACAGGCAGCGGCGCCATTCCGGGCCGGGAGTGTCTCTTCAAAAAAAACTCGGCCAGGGCCAGGATCTCATCCGTGCGCTCGCGCAACGGTGGCACCGGAATTGTCACCACGTTCAGACGGTAGTACAAATCTTCCCGAAATCGTCCTTCGGCGATCGCTCTTTCCAGATCGCAATGCGTAGCGGCAATCACGCGGACATCCACGTGAATCGTCTCCTTGCCGCCCAGGCGCTGGAATTCCTGGTCCTGCAGGACCTGCAACAATTTCGCCTGCAGCTTGAAATCCATGTCGCCGATTTCATCCAGCAGAATGGTTCCGCCATCCGCCATTTCGAACATGCCCGGCTTTTTCTGAAAGGCGCCCGTGAACGCCCCGCGCTCGTAGCCGAATAACTCGCTCTCCACCAGTTCCGACGGCAAGGCGGCGCAATTGAGCTTCAGAAATATCTTGTCCGCTCGCGGCGACTGCGTGCACAATTGCCGCGCAATAACCTCTTTGCCCACGCCGGTCTCGCCCTGAATGAGCACCGGCACTTCCGACGAGCCGATCTGCCGGAGCAGCGGCTCAATGGCCTTCACGCGTACGGCTACGTGATTGCTGTTTTCGACGGGCACCGAGGGTGGCTCGATCAACGGCGCCTTCCCGTGCCCGTTGAGGGCCCCATTGCCTAAGGCCTTCTCTATCGCCTCGCACAGGTCGTCGTGGCTTACCGGCTTGGGAATGAAATCGGTCGCGCCGCTCTTCATCGCTTCTACGACCTTCAGCGGCGATGACGCCCCCGACAGCATGATGATGGGGAGTTCGCGATCGATCTTACGGATATCGCGCAGCGTTTCGAGACCATCCTTGCGCGGCATCATGATGTCCAGCAGCACCAGCGAAATCCGGTTTCCGTCCCGCTCGAGGCAGGTCAGCACTTCTTCTCCGTCCTGCGCCGACTCAATCGTGTAGCCGTGGCACCGCAGCGCCATCTCCAGATAGCCGCGGACCTCCAACTCATCCTCGCCTAAAAGAATAGTCCTTCCGTTTTTCACAGTCTGCATTGCTCCCCCGAAGTTGCGCAAATTACGCTCCCGCCTGCATTACTTGGTGAGGCGGTTCGCTCATGATTGCCAGTTGGGCTTCTTGCTGGACGAACGGCAGTACAAAAGAGAACGTCGATCCGCTCCCTATGGATTCGGCCCAAACTTGGCCTTGATGTAGATTGAGGATAAACTTGCAAATCGCCAGTCCCAGACCTCCTCCGGATCGGTCCTGGCCGCCGGAATACGATGTGTATTCCTCAAAAATCTGTTCCAGCTTCTCCATCGGCACACCCGGTCCGGAATCGCAGATGTCGATGCGGAACGAGTTGGGCGCCTGCAAACGCAACGCCCGGCGTTCGCCCGTCGTCAACGTCGTCTTCAACTGGGCGCGCCGCTCCCAGAAGTATGGATATCCTCTTACTTCTATAGATCCGTATTTAGGAGTGAACTTACAGGCGTTATCGAGAAGATTAACCAGAACCTGCTCAATTTGTTCACGATCAAAATATAACGCCTGGGATGAAGGCATGATCTGCAGGCTCAGCTGAAGGTGTTTTGCTTCCCCGAGCGGCGCCATCTCGTGCATGGCCTGATTGATGCACGCTTCGATATCGCCCTTCTGCAGGTTCGGCCGTTTCTCCACCTGCCGCCCCACGCTCAATTGAAACATCGCCGTCGCCATGCGAGACAATCGCTTGATCGAATGCTGCATGCGTTCGAGAACTTCGTGCTGTTCGTCGCTGATGGGTCCCAGCTGCTGGCCAAGGATGAGCCCGCAATAGCCGTCGATGGCCGTCAGCGGCGCCCGAAAATCGTGCACCGCGCGCGCCAGAAAATTGGTCCGGTCCTGGTCGTATTCCTGCAGTTTCAGATTGGCGTGCAGAAGGCATTGCAAAATCTCGTCGCGATCCGCCCGCAGTGAGTCCACGTCAGCCGAGCGATTCCGCTCATGCCGCGCCACAGCGTGCTCCAGAAACGCGCGCAATGCCGCCTTGTTAACCGGCTTTAGTAGAATCGCCATGGCCGCCATCGGCAGCCGTTCCACCAGCGCGGCCATCTTCTTGCGCGAAACCAGAAAGATGTTCTTGCGTTCCTGGTCGAAATCCAGCTCCTTGGGCAGCGGTACGTCGGAATCACAGTCCCAAATGAAGAGGTCCGGGGAGGAGTCGCCAGCCGGAAACGCACCCTTGTCCAAAGTCCAGTCGTTTCCCCGAAATCCGGCCAGGGTTTCTCGACACAGTTTATAAAGCGACTTGTCCGTTGAAACTAGCTGTATGTGCATGCGGCGCGTTACCTTAGGGAAAACCCTAACCAAAGATGACTGCAGAATAGCTCAATCCTGATTTTTGTCAAGTTTTTCCAATCGGCAATCTAATTTTTTTCCCTTACCCACTATCTAGCTATAAACAGGATTCTCTTGAAGTGCAAGTCCGGCAAATCCCCTAAGGCACTTCAGGATTTATCCGAAAATTTTGGATCCGGTTGGCGCAAAGTGAAGCAGGTCCGCAGCTTGCAGCGTATCGGAACTTCAGGAGAACCTGAGGGCCAAAAACCTTAGTTTTTGTTGTACCAAGCACATTCTGGATCATTTCTGTGGAAAACCCGTCTGGCTGTAAAAGTGCACACGACTCCGCCGGGCCGCACTAACCAGACCAAGACCGGTCCGCAAGCCGGACTGAAACAACCGGTTATTACCAAGATGAAGCTACCGGGAGAGTGGTGGTGGCACTTCCCGCAAGCGGAACTCATAGAATCACATCGAATATCGCGCAAAACCTCGGAGAAGTTTGGCATCCAAATTGTAGGTGAGCGAAGACTCGAGGATTTTCGTCGGTTATGGTCACTTCCGAAGAACGCCGAAAACGAAAACGCGTCGCCCTCCATTGGCCCGTGCGTTTGTTCCGTGATCCGACCGCGCCTTCCGTCGAGAGCACCACCGAAAACCTCACAAGCAATGGGTTTTACTGCGTTTCTAAGCAACCCTTCCAGCTGGGCGAGCGCCTGGAATGCATCATCGCGATTCCAGCCGGCAGCTTCGGATACGCCGAGTCCCCCATTCGCCTGCAATGCCGGGTTCGTGTTACCCGGATCGAAGATCAGGCAGAAGGCTTCGGACTGGGCTGCTATATTGAAGATTACGATTTACTTATCAGTGCCAGACAGGCATCCCAGACGGCTGGAAGGGACCAGCAGCTCCTCTGAAACAGGTTGGCCTCGAGTTCCCAAAAACTGATATTGTAGGGAAGGGATTTGCCAGAAAGGATGAATTGGGGAGTTGCATGCGTAATGGGGTCGTTCACGGCGTCTTAGTCCATCTTGCTGAAAATATCGGAGTCGCTGCCC